>VYKS01000010.1_pt1 | contig 141298 bp, 133 predicted proteins | sample 5114511 | NCBI WGS metagenome assembly VYKS01 (sample SAMN12291795, study PRJNA351875) | freshwater metagenome | isolation source: freshwater lake | place: USA: Michigan, Gull Lake | collected 2011-07-05 | reverse complement strand
CTGCAGGCCCACGGCGCGGCGCTGCGGGCCGGGGCGACCGAGGCCGATCTGACCGCCACGGCGCGGCGGGCCCGGGTGCGGGCGGCCGAGGTCTCGTGCCGCAATCCGGAACTGATCGTCGTCCGCGACCGTGTGACCGACGCCTTCCAGGGCTGGGCGCGCACGCCGCGCATGGACTTTCCCGGCACGCGGGCCAGCTGGACCGCCAATCGCCTGCGCGCGGTCGAGCCACGCTGGCGGCTGATGCAGGCGGGGATGACGGGGGCCTCGCCGGTGACCTTTGGCCTGGTCGCGGAGGAGACCGGGCGTGAGGCCCTGTCGGCCGTGGTGTCCTTCGTCGGTCGGCCCCGGCCCTATGCCGCCCGCATCGTCATGCGCGATCCGTCGCTTGCCTCCCGGCCGTGGCTGACGGCGGCCGGGATCGGCATCCTGCCGCCCGAGGCCCAGCGCCGCACGGTCTGGTCGGCCGGGACCACGTCCGCCGAGGTGTCCGTGCTCACCGAGGGCCGGACCCAGGGCGAGGTCTGGCGCTTCCCGGATGCGGGGGCCGCGGACCTGGCTGAACTGGATCCGCGTGAACCCTTCCTGATCCAGTTCCTGTTCCGCGACGGCAGCGTCGCGACGGCCCAGTTCGAGGCTGGGGACTTCGCTGCGGCGCGGGCCTTCGTGGCGCTGGGAACGATCTAGGACCCGGCCCTATCGCATCGTCGGGATGACGAAGCTGGAGTCGGCGTGCTCCAGGTCACTGTCGGGCCAGCGGGCGGTGACCGTCTTGACCTTGGTGAAGAACTTCACGCCTTCCATGCCGTGCTGGTTGGTGTCGCCAAACGCCGAGCGCTTCCAGCCGCCGAAGGTGTGATAGGCGACCGGCACCGGGATCGGCACATTGATCCCCACCATGCCGACATTGACCCGCGCGGCGAAGTCCCGCGCCGCCCGCCCGTTCTGGGTGAAGATGGCCACGCCGTTGCCGTACTGGTGCTTCGAGGGCAGGGCCAGCGCCTCCTCGAAGCTGGCGGCGCGCACGATCTGCAGCACGGGGCCGAAGATCTCTTCCTTGTAGGAGGCCATGTCCGGCGTGACGTGGTCGAACAGAGACGGGCCGACGAAGTAGCCGTTCTCGTGGCCCTGCAGCGAGAAGCCCCGGCCGTCCACGACCAGTTCGGCGCCGTCCTTGACCCCCTGGTCGATCCAGCCCTCGACGCGGGCCTTGTGCTGGGCCGTGACGACCGGGCCATAGTGGGCACCGGCGTCGGTCGAGACGCCGACACGAAGCGTGGCGATCTCGGCGACCATGCGCTCACGCAGTTCATCGGCCGTCTTCTGGCCGACCGGAACGACGACCGGCAGGGCCATGCAGCGTTCGCCGGCCGAACCGAAGGCCGCGCCCGACAGGTCCTTGATCACCTGGTCCATGTCGGCGTCGGGCAGGATGATGCCGTGGTTCTTGGCCCCGCCCATGGCCTGGACGCGCTTATTGTTGGCCGCGCCCATCTGGTAGACGTAGTGGGCGATGTCGGACGAGCCGACGAAGCTGACGGCGTGGATCAGGGGGTGGGTCAGGATGGCGTCGACCGCCGCCTTGTCGCCGTGCACGACGTTCAGCACCCCGGCGGGAGCGCCCGCCTCCATCATCAGCTCGGCCAGACGCACCGGCACCGACGGATCGCGCTCGGACGGCTTCAGCACGAAGGTGTTGCCGACCGCGATCGCCACCCCGAACATCCACATCGGGATCATGGCCGGGAAGTTGAACGGGGTGATGCCCGACACGACGCCTAACGGCTGGCGCATCGAATAGACGTCGATGCCGGGGCCGGCCCCCTGCGTGTACTCGCCCTTGAGCGCGTGGGGGATGCCGCAGGCGAACTCGATGACCTCCAGGCCCCGCTGGATGTCGCCCTTGGCGTCGGCGATGACCTTGCCGTGCTCGGAGGACAGCATCTCGGCCAGGTCATTCATGTTCGCCTCGGCCAGGCGCTTGAACTCGAACATCACCCGCGCGCGGCGCTGGGGGTTGGTCGAGGACCAGCCCTCGAAGGCGGCCTGGGCGGCCTGGACCGCGCGATCGACCTCGCCCTCGGTCGCCAGCTGCACGCGCGCCCGCACCTCGCCGGTGTTGGGGTTGAACACGTCGCCGAACCGGCCCGACGCGCCCGTGAACGACGCGCCGTCGATGAAGTGAGCGATGTTTCGCATGGGAACGCTTCCTCGGAGTTCTATCTTTGGCGCGGGGTTTAGCGTGGGGTGCCGGGCGTGTCTCCTCCCCATCGCCGAAGGGCGATGGGGAGGTGGCTCGCGGCGATCAGCCGCGAGACGGAGGGGGCAACTCGGTGGTTGGAGTGGGGGCGGGCGGCCTCAAATTCTGCGGGCGGAGTCGCCCCCTCCGTCACTCCGCTGCGCTGCGTGCCACCTCCCCATCGCTGCGCGACGGGGAGGAGAGGGGACTACCGTGTCCCGCCGGGGACCCATTTCACGTCGCCCGCGCCGTTGGCGTTGGCGCGACGCGCGGCGACGAACAGGTGGTCCGACAGCCGGTTCAGATAGCGCAGGGCCTGGGGCGTGACGGCGGCCCCGGTCTCCACCAGGCGGATGGCCTCGCGCTCGGCCCGGCGCGCGATGGTGCGGGCCAGATGAAGGTGTGCCGACAGGGCCGAGCCGCCCGGCAGGATGAAGCTGTCCAGCGGCTTCAGGCTCTCGTTCATCCAGTCGATCTCGGCCTCCAGCCGCTCGACCTGGCTGTCGACCATGCGCAGCGCCTCCCACGCCGGCGGCGGATCCAGCGGGGTGGCCAGATCGGCACCCAGATCGAACAGCTCGTTCTGGATGCGCCCCAGCATGGCGTCGATCCGGTCATTCTGGCCTGAATGAAGACGCGCAACGCCGATCGCGGCGTTCAGCTCGTCGACCGTGCCATAGGCCTCCACGCGCGGATCGCTTTTGGACACCCGTTCGCCGGACGCCAGGCCCGTGTCGCCGTCGTCGCCCGTGCGGGTGTAGATCTTGTTCAGGACGACCACGCGATCAGCCTCCCTGCGTGGATTTCCACCACATGCCAGCCATCAGCAGCAGGATCGCCGCGCCTTGCAGGGCAACCCGCAGGCGCATCAGCTTGTTGGAGTTCGACCGGCCATACTCGCCGCCCCGGAACAGGGCATAGATGCCAAAGCCGAGCGTGAGGGTCACCGCTCCGATGGCGACCAGGATCAGAATGTCGAACAGGCTCATGGGGCCTATCTAGGCCGGTCGGGGCAGACGCGCCAGCGAGCGAACCTGCGGCGTTCACGCCCGGCTAACCCTTCTCCTCGTCGCGATCTCAACCTTTGGCCTTCAGGGTGCGACGTTCTGGAGTGCCCTGCTTGACCGATCGCCCCGTCCGAAACCTCGCCAACCTGAAGAAATCCGCGTCGACGGCGCGGGTGCTCAACCTGCTGCGCGTCTGGGACGAGCATGGTGCCACCGACGGCTGGAAGGCTGCGCCGATGTTCCGGCATCCGTCGCTGAACCGGGCCCTGATCCTGAAACACCGCCTGCGCCGCGACGAGGTCGATCGCTTCCGCGTCCGCCGTCACGTTGCCACCAAGATCATCCTGCCGATCGATCGAGGCGATCTGCGGATCGGTGGCCGGTACGGCTTTGTCGACGAGATCGGATACGACCGGCTGATGGAAGAGACCTTCGGGATCGGACCGTCGCACCCGGACCGCCAGGTGCTGGCCTTGATGGACGAACTGCCGGGGCTTGATCCGTTCCTGCTGCGCGAGCAGCTCCGTCGCCACGGCTTCGCGCCCGATCCCTGCTATTTCAATCTGACCGAGGCCGACCTCTCGCGCATGACCGAGTTCGTCTCGGAGGAAATCCGGCCCCTCGTCGATCTGAGCCTTGGCCCTGATGCGGACCTGACGGCTGAAAATCCGGTCTCGCGACTGACGGGCAAGATCATGTCCTTCACGCCGGGCGGAGACATGAGTTCGCTCGGCGCGACCCTGCAGCTGGACCCCCAGGAGTATGAGGAGGGCGTCTTCTGTTGGAAGGGCTTCCTCTACTACAAATGGTCGCTTCAGACGGTGATCGGCGATATCGGCGGGGTTCTTGACAGTGTCCGCCGCGCCAAGCCCTACGGTCGTCTCGACCCCGAGCAATCCATCGCCATCGAGCGCGTGCGCGAGGTGGTGGAACGCCGCATCATCCTGACGTGTGAATCCGCCTCGGACATGCTGAAGGTCTATGACGAGGCCTTCGTCGCCATGACACAGCAGGGGGACCCGAGCCGGTTCCGGGACTTCCTGAGGGACGCACCGCTTCTGTTCGCGCGACTGGGGGAGCGACTGGGCGCGGTTCAGCACATCGTCAGCTTTTGGCGTTTCCGCACTGCGTCTGGAAAGCCGCGGCTCACGCCCGAAGAGTTCCTCGACCTTCTGGCCGATTTCGAAGTCAGCCTGTCAGGCCGAGAGCGCGCGGATATCATGGCGATCGCGGCCTGAGGCGAGCCCGGGCGTCGGCTATCCAAACGCCGAACGGGGTCGGTATGGCCGACTAGAAATCCCGGTGACGCATGGCCACGTCGCAACGTTCATAGCGCGCGCCGAACCGCTCCATGATTTCCGGGTCGTGCCGGAATCCGAGTTTTTCATACAGGTGGATCGCGGCCTCGCAGCGTTTGCTGGTCAGAAGATAAAGCACTCGCGCATTCAGACCCAAGGCCCGCTCCAGCACCGCCTCCAGCAAGGCCTCGCCGACCTTGTGGCCGCGCGCGGTTTCCAGAACGCCCATCTTGGTCAGCTCGAACTGACCGACGCCGGTCTTCTGCAAGGCGCAGGTGCCCACGACGCCCAGGCCGGCGACGCTGGCGAACAGGATGTCGCCGCCGCGTGACAGGATGTGGGTTTGCGGGTTTTCCAGAACCTCGCGATCCGTCGCCTCGAGCGCGAACATCGCCTCGATCCACTGGACGTTGATGTCGTGGAAGTCCCTTGCCCGCTCCGGGGCGAAGGGCAGGATCTCGACGGTCGAACCGGGTCGGGAGGCCGCTGCGCGCTGGTGCAGCGGCTGTTCGTCCAGCGAACGTTCGATGGCGTCCAGCTGCTTCAGGAGCGGACCGTCAAGCGTCTGGCACAGAGCCCTGACGCTGGCTTCGACGGCCGGCCAGATCTCGGCCCTCGAGCGGGCGACGACCTCGCTGCCCTTGACGGAAAGCCGGACCGTGCGGCGGCGGCGATCCACGTCCGCGGGGCCGTCCTCGACCAGACCGGCTTCAACCAGTTTGGCGACGGCTCGGGTGACGCCCGGCTGGCTGACGCCAGTGGCCTCCACGATGGCTCCGACAGAGAGCGGACCCGTGGCCTCGAGCGCCGCCAGGATCGGATACTGGGCGGGTTGCACGGGCAGGCCTGCGCGCTCGATCAGGACCGCGACGTCGGACTGCATCCGCTCGCCCAGCCGCTTCAGGCGGCTGCCCAGAAACAGGTGAGGCCGGTCCCTGAGGATGTCCATGCGCGTCCCTCGAAATGCATATCGAGGTATATAACCGGGTATTGGAAGTCGCCGTCAACCCGGGTGAACGCCCTCGCCGCGCGACGCAGCGAGGGCCGATCGCCTTAGTAGCGGTAGTGGTCCGGCTTGAACGGGCCCTGGGCGGGGACCGAGATGTAGTCGGCCTGGTCCTTGGACAGGGTCGTCAGCTTCGCGCCCAGCTTGCCCAGGTGCAGCATGGCGACCTTCTCATCCAGGTGCTTGGGCAGGGTGTAGACCTGGTTCTCGTACTTGGCCGCGTTGGTCCACAGCTCGATCTGGGCCAGCACCTGGTTGGTGAAGGACGCCGACATCACGAACGACGGGTGGCCCGTGGCGTTGCCCAGGTTCACCAGACGGCCTTCGGACAGCAGGATGATCTTCTTGCCGTCCGGGAACTCGACGTGGTGGACCTGCGGCTTGATCTCGTCCCACTTGAAGTTCTTCAGGCCCGCGACCTGAATCTCACTGTCGAAGTGGCCGATGTTGCAGACGATGGCGTTGTTCTTCATCGCCCGCATGTGGTCGACGGTGATGACGTCCTTGTTGCCGGTGGCGGTGACGAAGATGTCGGCCTTGTCCTGGACGTCTTCCAGGGTCTGGACCTCATAGCCTTCCATGGCGGCCTGCAGGGCGCAGATCGGGTCGATCTCGGTGACGACCACGCGGGCGCCGCCCTGGCGCAGCGAGGCGGCCGAGCCCTTGCCCACGTCGCCATAGCCGCACACGACCGCGACCTTGCCCGACAGCATGACGTCGGTGCCGCGACGGATCGCGTCGACCAGCGATTCACGGCAGCCGTACAGGTTGTCGAACTTGGACTTGGTGACGCTGTCGTTGACGTTGATGGCGGGGAAGGGCAGGTCGCCGCGCTCGGCCATCTGGTACAGGCGGTGCACGCCCGTGGTCGTCTCTTCCGACACGCCGCCGATGGCGTCGCGGATGGCCGAGTAGAAGCCCGGCTTTTCCGCCAGATAGCGCTTCATGACCTTGTAGAGGGCTTCTTCCTCTTCGTTCTGCGGGTTGTTCAGGACCGAGGGGTCCTTCTCGGCCTTGGGACCGAGCACGCACAGCAGGGTGGCGTCGCCGCCGTCGTCGAGGATCAGGTTGGGATAGCCGCCGTCGGCCCATTCGAAGATCTTGTGGGCATAGTCCCAGTACTCTTCCAGCGTCTCGCCCTTGGTGGCGAACACCGGCGTGCCGGCGGCGGCGATGGCGGCCGCGGCGTGGTCCTGGGTCGAGAAGATGTTGCACGACGCCCAGCGGACATCAGCGCCCAGGGCTTCCAGCGTCTGGATCAGCACCGCCGTCTGGATCGTCATGTGCAGCGAGCCGGCGATCCGCGCGCCCTTCAGGGGCTGGGCCGATCCGAACTCGTCACGCAGCGCCATCAGGCCCGGCATTTCGGTCTCGGCGATGGCGATCTCCTTGTTGCCGAAGCCGGCAAGCGAGATGTCGCGGACGATGTAGTCGGTCATGAGGGCGATCCTGATAGGGGCGATTTGCGCGCGCCTATAGCCCGCGCCGGGGGCGGGGGCAAGGAACATATAAGGATGTCTTTATGTGTCGCGGCCGGAGCGGGGGTGCCGCTCCGGCCTCCGGATCAGGTCCGCGGCTGCGGCGTCTGCATCGACCGCGTGGCGGGAACGCCGACGCTGGGGGCTCGCGCGGCACCGGCGGTCTCGCCCGGCTTCATGAACTTGACCAGCACGCGCTGACCGATCAGCAGGGGCGCGTCGCCGGCGGTCACGACCACCTCGATGACGCGTTCGTCCGACCGCTGGGACGGATCGTCCGAGGCCAGCTTGCGGGCCCCGAAGACGGCGGCGCGGCGCAGCACCGAGCCGACATAGACGGTATCCGGGTCGCCCTCGGGCGTGATCTCCACGGCCTGGCCGGTGCTGACGTTGGGGATGTCGCTCTCGACGATCTCGGCGCGCGCGATACGGGGGGCGTCGGGTTCCAGGTCGAACAGGTTGGACACCTGCAGCGTCGAGGCACCCGAACCCGGGTTGGCGTAACGGCGCACGATCCGGCCATTGGCGGGCGAGCGGATGACCGTCAGTTCGACGTTGAACGCGGCCTCGTCGCGACGGGCGCGAGCGGTCTGGACGTCGGCCTGCTGGGCCCCCAGCCGTGCCTGGGCGGTGGCGATGGCGTCGCGCGCCTGATCCAGACGCTGGCCGGCGACGAAGTTGGTGGCGACCAGCCGTTCCAGCCGGTCGAACTCGCGCTGGGCGGTGCGGATGTCGACGTTGATCAGGCGCAGTTGGGCCTCGGCCGCCGCCAGGTTGGCCTCAGCGGTCTGCAGCGCCAGACGGGGCTCATCGTCCTCCTGACGCGCCAGGATCTGGCCGGCGGTGACGGTGTCGCCTTCCTGCACATAGACTTCACGGATGACGCCGCCGCGGCGCGCCGCGATCTGGATGATGCCACCCTCGATGTCGATCTTGCCGTTCGCGATGGCCGCATAGGGGCTCTCGCCGCGCTCGGCCTCGGCCTTTTCGGCGTCCGCCTTCTTGGCCGCGCCCTGGCCCTGCATGAACAGGAAGCCGGCGACGATCACGATGATCAGCAGGACGCCGATCCAGACCCATTTGTTTTTCAGGAAGCCGGGCATGCGTTGAGAATCCTAAGGGGTCTTCAGTGATGGGACGCCAGGGTGGCGTTCGGATTGGGCGTGCGGCGCTCATCGGAGATGATGATGCCGTCCTCGATCTTGATGACGCGGTCGGCCCATTCCTCCAGGCGCGGGTCGTGGGTCACGCAGATCACGGCGGCACCGTGTTCGGATGCCGCGCGGCGCAGCAGGCGGATGACGATCTGGCCGTTCTCGCCGTCCAGCGCCGAGGTCGGTTCGTCGGCGAACAGGATCTGCGGGTCCTTGGCCAGGGCGCGGGCGATGGCGACGCGCTGCTTTTCGCCGCCCGACAGGGCGGCCGGGCGCTGATGCAGACGGGGCTTCAGGCCGACCTCTTCCAGAGCCAGCGTCGCGCGCTTTCTGGCAGCGTCGGGCGACAGGCCCTGGAACTTCAGAACGGTCTGGACCTGTTGCAGGGCGGTCAGGGCCGGGAACAGGTTGAAGCCCTGGAAGATGAAGCCGCAGTGATCCAGCCGGAACTTGTCGATCTTGCCCGACGACAGCTTCCACAGGTCATCGACGTCCAGGGCATCGACACGGCCTTCCTCGGGCCGCAGCAGGCCCGACAGCGCCGCGATCAGCGTCGACTTGCCCGAACCGGACGGTCCCATGACCATGGTCAGGTCGCCGTGGCGCGCGTCAAAGTCGACGCCCTTCAGCACCTCGACAAAGCCCTTGCCGGACTTGAAGCGCTTGCGCAGACCCTTGGCCTCGATGGCGTAGTCGCCGTGTTTGCCGTGCGCGGTGGTGTGATGGCTCATCGCAGCAGGTCCGCAGGCTGGCTGTTCTTGAGGACGCCGAGGGACAACATGCCTGACACCATGGCGATTGCGATCAGGCCACCGCCGACCATCATGATGGCATCCGGTTGCAGCGCAATCAGTACGCCTTGCGACGCCGCGAATAGCGCGACAAGCCATGTCAGCAGAACGGCTGCCGCGACGCCAACCACACCGACCCAGAAGCTGAGTTCCACGACGATCCACCTGAGCGACCCCATGCCCACACCCAGCGCCCGCAGTGAGGCAAACTCTTTGATGTTGGCCATGATCGCGCCTCTGAGCGTCTGCCACGTAATGGCCACGCCGATGACGATGCCCACGAAAGTCACCCCGCCCAGGATGATGATCAGTGGTCCCTCGTCGAACATGGCACCCTGGTTGGCGGCGGCCAGCTCGTCACGGGTCCAGGCCTTCCACTGCCCGCCACCCGCCGCATTCAAGTCGGCGACAACTCGCTCGGCGTCAGCGGGGTTTCGGATCTTGACCATGAGAGGTCCGACGCGCGGCCCGGTGTCGGCCTGACCGACCATGCGCAGGGTGTCGCGCGACATCACGACGGTCTGCTGCATCATGTTCGGGTAGCCGCGCAGGATGCCGACGACTGTGACTGTCCGTCCATTGTAGAGCGCCTTGTCGCCGAGTTTGACGCCCAGCGACTTCACGGCCGTCTCGTCGATGGCGACGGTGTAGGGTTGCCGAAGTGCCTCGACCAAGGCGGGTGAGTAATCCGTAGGTATGGTCACCGCTCCCGGCGTCGTGTCGATGATGGAGGCCTGCACGAAGTTCTGCCTCGGCGCGCCCTCCCGTGCCCGGTCAGCGGCCGACTTGGTGGGATCGACTTCCTGCAGCGATTGGAAACTCCCGCCGGAACCGTCCAGCGGCATCACCTCGACCACGTCAGGATGGTTGTAGACCATCGGTATGAAGCGGCGCGGCACGCCCGAGGGTCCGCCAATGATGCTCCTGGCTCCCGGCTGCAGGACGAAGACGTCAGCGCTGGAGCGTTCAATAGTCGCCATGAAGCCTTTGCCGATGCCGATGAACACGCCGGCCATGCCCAGCACCAGCAAGCCTGACAGGGCCAGCGCCATGACGGCGGCCATATATCGGCGCCACTCGAAAAGCAGCGTGGAAAGCGCAAGCGACATGATGTGACGGATGTGTCCCTGACCTGTCGCGTATCTGACGCCCGACGCCGTTCTCTCCAAGTTAAATCGGGGTAAGGACGCTTGTGATCGATATGGCGACGCTTGACCCTGTAAGGGAGGCGCTCAGAGATGCCGCGCTTGCCCCAAGGGCAGCCCTGCGTCTAGTTACGATGTAACACCAGACCGCTTCACCGGAGATCCCCCGCATGTCGCTTCGCCGTCTTGGCCTTTTCGCCTCGCTCGCCGCCCTGTCGTTCGCCGCCAATCCGGCGATGGCCGACGAAGGGATGTGGACGTTCGACAACTTCCCGATCCAGACGGTCAACGACAAATACGGCACCCGCATCGATCAGGCCTGGCTGGACCGGGTGCGCAACGCCGCCGTCCGGATCCAGGGCTGCTCGGCCTCGGTGGTGTCGCCCAATGGCCTGGTCCTGACCAACCACCACTGCGTGGTCTCGTGCGTGCAGGACCTGTCCGATGCCCAGAACGACTTCGTCGCCAACGGCTTCCGCCCCACCGGTCGTGAAGAGGAACGCCAGTGCGCGGGCCAGACGGCCGAGATCCTGACCAACATCACAGACGTCACCGACCGCATCCTGGCGGCAGGCGAAGGCCTGGAAGGCGCGGCCTTCGTACAGGCGCGCGGCGCCGCCCAGCAGGCGATCCAGCGCGAGGCCTGCGGCGATGACCGGACCCGCAACTGCCAGGTGATCAGCTTCTATCGCGGCGGCCGTTTCGCCCTCTATGAGTTCCGCCGCTACGAGGACGTGCGCCTCGCCTTCGCGCCGGAGTTCCAGGCGGCCTTCTTCGGTGGCGACCCGGACAACTTCAACTTCCCCCGCTACGCGCTCGATTTCGCCTTCCTGCGCCTTTACGAGAACGGCCAGCCGGTCGAGACCCCCAACCACCTGACCTGGACCACCGAGGTTCCTGAAGAAGGCGACCCCGTCTTCGTCGCCGGCAACCCGGGCTCCACCTCGCGCCTGCTCAGCATGAGCCAGCTGGAGCGAATCCGCGACCAGGTCCAGCCGACGACCCTGATCCAGCTGTCGGAGCTGCGCGGCCGTCTGCAGCAGTATGCCTTCACCAGCGAAGAGGCCGCCCGGATCACCGTCGATCCGATCTTCGGCATCGAGAACACCTTCAAGGCTACCTTCGGCCAGCAGCAGGCCCTGCTCGACCCCGAGTTCCTGGGTCGCAAGCGCGAGGAAGAGGCCGATCTGCGCGCCCGCGTCGCCGCCGATCCGGCGCTGGCTGAGCGCATCGGCGATCCGTGGGGCGAACTGACCGCGATCGAGGATCGCGCCGCCGACCTGTTCATTCCCTTCCGCCAGCTGGAAGCCGCCGCCGGCCAGCGCTCGCTGCTCTACAGCTATGCCCGCGCCATTGTCCGGGCCTCCAAGGAGCGCGCCAAGCCGGTTGAACAGCGCCGTCCGGGCAACTCCGACGCCGACATCGCCGCTCTGGGCCGCCGCCTGGCCGCCGTGACGCCGATCGAGGCCGATCTGGAGGAGATCTACCTGTCCTTCTGGCTGTCCAAGACGCGCGAGTACCTGACCGTCGACAACGCCGACGTCCAACGCCTGCTGGGCCGCGAGAGCCCCGAGGCGCTCGCCGACCGTCTGGTGTCGGGCACCGGTCTGGCCGACCCCGCCCGCCGTGCCGAACTTCTGGCCATGACGCCGGAACAACTGGCGGCGTCGGGCGATCCCCTGATCGAGTTCGTGATGCGCAACGACGACGCGGCCCAGCTGCTGCGCGCCCAGTGGGAGTCCGGCGTGTCGGGCCCGACCGCCCGCGCCGCCGAGCGCATCGCCCAGGCCCGCTTCGCCGCCTATGGCACCAACCAGTATCCCGACGCGACCTTCTCGCTGCGCCTGTCCTATGGCGCGGTCGAGGGCTGGACCTATCGCGGGACCGAGGTCGAGCCCTTCACCACCATCGGCGGCCTGTACGAGCGCGCGACGGGATCGCACCCCTTCGTCCTGGCCGAAGCCTTCGCGGCGGCCGAGGACCGGGTGAACAAGGATGTCGTCTATAACTTCAGCTCGACCAACGACATCATCGGCGGCAACTCGGGCTCGCCCGTGATCAACGCCGACGGCGAGGTGGTCGGCGCGGCGTTCGACGGCAACATCCACTCGCTGGGCGGTGCCTTCGGCTACGACGCGGCCCTGAACCGCACGGTGACGGTCTCGACCGCCGCCATCACCGAGGCGCTCCGCAACGTCTATCAGCAGCCCCGCCTGCTGGAGGAACTCGGGGTCGAGTGATCCCGTCTTCCCGCCTTCTTGCGTGGCGCACGATTGTCATCCCGGCCGGACCCCGGCCTTGAGCCGGGGGTAGAGCCGGGACGAGCTTTCGCAAATGTCCGAAGGCCCGGACAGACCGTCAGGTCTGATCCGGGCCACGGCCGGCCCGCAGTTGACCGTAGAGGTCGACCCACCGCGGATTTTCCTTCTCGACGAGGGCGAACTTCCATGGTCGTTGCCACCGCTTGATCCGCTTCTCTCGCACGATGGCTTGATCGACGTAGCGATGGTGCTCGTACCAGACCAACTGATCGATTCCGTGCTCGCGCGTGTAGCCGTCGAACACCCCTCGCTTGTGCTCGTCGACACGCCGTATCAGGTCATTCGTCATGCCGACATAAAGCCATCCGCATGGCGCGTCGGCGAGAATGTAGACCCAGAAGTCGAAGTCGCGCATGTCCGTCTCCCGGACAATCGCTGCGCGATTTCCGGGAGGGAGTCAAAAGGGAGTTGTGCTGCGTCCCGGCTCTCCCCCCGGCTCAAGGCCGGGGTCCGGCCGGGATGACAATCGTGCCTCGCTTGACCGGTCACCGTTGATCCTTTCCTCTGCCTCGCTTCACGGAGCCCCCCCATGCGTCATCTGCTTCTCGCCACCACCGCCGCCCTCGCCCTGTCCGCCACGGCCGCTTCGGCCGAAGAGGGCATGTGGACGTTCGACAACTTCCCGATCGCGCGGGCGAACCAGACGCTGGGCACGAACATCGATCAGGCCTGGCTGGACCGGGTGCGGCTGAGCTCGGTGCGGTTCGGGGGGTGCTCGGCCGGGATCGTGTCGAACGCTGGTCTGGTTCTGACCAACAACCACTGCGTCGCGACCTGCGTGGCAAACCTGTCGACGCCGGACGTGAACTATGCCGCCACCGGCTTCACGCCACGCACCCGGGAAGAGGAGCTTCGCTGCCCCGGCGGCTCGGCCGAGATCCTGACCGACATCACCGACGTCACCGATCGGGTGAAGGCGGCGGGCGCCGGGCTGACGGGTCAGGCCTTCACCCGCGCCCGCGACGCCGAGATCGGCCGCATCGAGCAGGAAGCCTGCCAGGGTGCGGCCGACCGCCGCTGCCAGGTCGTCAGCCTGTATCGCGGCGGCCAGTTCAAGCTCTATGCCTACAAGCGCTACACCGACGTGCGTCTGGCCTGGGCGCCCGAAGACCGTGCGGCGACCTTCGGCGGGGATCTGGACAACTTCTCCTTCCCGCGCTTCTCCATCGATGCGGCCCTGATCCGGCTTTACGAGAACGGTCAGCCGGTCGCGACGCCGACCCACTTCGTCTGGAACGACGACCGGCCCGTCACCGGCACGCCCGTCTTCGTCTCCGGCAGCCCGGGCGCGACCCAGCGCCTGCTGACCCAGGACCAGCTGGCGACCGTCCGCGATGTCGTCCTGCCGCTGGACCAGCTGATCGCGTCTGAACTGCGCGGGCGGCTGGTTCGTTTTGCTGCCGAGAGCGAGCAGAACGCCTTCATGGCCATGGACCCGATCGTGGGGCTGGAGAACACCTACAAGCGCGGGCTGGGCCGCATGCGCGCCCTGACCGACGCCGGCTTCATGAGCCGCCGCGCCGAAGCCGAGGCCGACTTCCGTGCCCGCGTCGCCGCCGACACCGCCATCGCTTCGGCCGCCGCCGATCCCTGGGGTGCCCTGTCCGCCGTGCAGCCGTCGGTGCGCGAGCTCTATGTCCCCATGGCCCTGCTGGAAGGCGGGACGGGCGTGGGGACCACCGCACCGGGCGGCGGCTCGGTCCTGTTCGCCTACGCCCGCACCCTGGTTCGCGCGGCCCAGGAGCGGGCCAAGCCGTCCGCCGAGCGTCTGCCCGAGTTCGGCGACGCCCGTCTCGGCCAGGTCGAGAACGGCCTGATGGCCCAGCGTCCGGTCTATCCGGAGCTGGAACAGGTCCGCATGGAATGGTGGCTGTCCAAGACCCGCGAGTGGCTGACCGTCGACGATCCGCGCGTGCGCACCCTGCTGGGGGCAGAGTCGCCCGAAGGCCTGTCGGCGCGTCTGGTGGAGGGGTCGACGCTGGCCGACCCGGCCGTGCGCCGCGCCCTGTGGGACGGCGGCCTCGAAGCCATCCAGGCGTCCGACGACCCCTTGATCCAGTGGATGCTGTCGATCCAGGATGTGACCCGGGGTGTCCGTTCGGAGTGGGAGGCCCGTGTCCAGGCCCCGACCGAACAGGCGTCCGAACGCCTCGCCGCCGCCCGGTTCGCCACCTATGGCGACAGCGTCTATCCCGATGCGACCGGCACCTTGCGCCTGACCTACGGCCTGATCGAGGGCTCCGACGTGCCGGGCCAGAGGTTCAACGGCTTCACCACCTTCGACGGCCTGTGGGACCGGGCAACCGGGGCCGCGCCCTTCGACGTTGCGCCCCGGCTGCTGGCCGCGCGCGCAACCATCGACGGCGACACGGTGCTGAACATGACGGTGTCGTCCGACACCATCGGCGGATCCTCAGGCTCTCCGGTGGTCAATGAGGCGGGCGAGATCGTGGGAGCCAACTTCGACTCCACCGTCCTGACCCAGCGAAACGCCTACGGCTACGACCGCGATGTGAACCGCAGCGTGATCGTCACGACCGGCGCGGTGACCACGGCATTGCGCGACGTCTACGGCATGCAGCGTCTGGTCGAGGAGCTTGGCGCGGACTGAGCTCGATCAGGGATTAAGCCGCCCCTGGTGGTCGTCGGCGACGAAGACGATGTCGCGGTCCGGCCGCTTCACCTTCGATCCCGGCCGCTTCAGCTCGGTCAGGATGTGGCGGATGATGTTCAGCCGGGCGGCCTTCTTGTCGTCGGTGGCCACGATGGTCCACGGGCCGGCCTTGGAATGTGACTCGGTCAGCATGCGGTCGCGCGCGGTGGAGTAGGCGTCCCATCGCTTCTGCGCCTCGGCGTCCAGCGGCGAGACCTTGAAGCGCTTCAGGGGATCGGTCATCCGCTCGGCGATACGCTTGGCCTGTTCGGCCTTGGAGATGTCCAGCCAAAGCTTGATCAGGTGCACGCCCGACCCGGTCAGCATCTTCTCGAAGCGCGGGGCGTCCTCCAGGAACTGCGCGTGCTGCTCCGGCGTGCAGAAGCCCATCACCGGCTCAACGCCCGCCCGGTTGTACCAGGACCGGTTGAACAGCACCCATTCGCCCGCCGCCGGCAGGTGGGGGGCATAGCGCTGGAAGTACCACTGGGTGGTCTCCCGCTCGGTCGGCTTGGGCAGGGCGACGACGCGGGTCTGGCGCGGCGAGGCGTATTCGGTGATGCGCTTGATGGCCCCGTCCTTGCCGGCGCTGTCGCGGCCTTCGAAGACGATGATCAGCTTCTTGCCCTGCTCGATCCACCAGTGCTGGGTTTCGACCAGCTCGATCTGGAGCGCCTCCAGCTCGGTCTCATAGTCGTCCTTCTTGCCCATGGTCGTCTCCTTCGTGGCGATCACGTTGCAACGATTTAAATTGGCCCGTCGAGTCAGATCGACCAATCTCAGCCGCATGAACACACGTCGGGACATTCTGGTCGGGACGGCCGTCGTCGCCGCCCTGGGCGCCGGGTCGGCGCGCGCTGACGCCGCCGGATGGGACGCGGCTCTGGACCAGGTCGCCTCTGGCCCGGGCGCACCGCCCGCTCTGGCCGCCATGGTGGTGGGGCGCGAGGGACCGCTCTGGACCGGGGCGCGGGGCCTGCGCCGCGTCGGATCAGCCGACACCGCGACGGTGGGCGATCTCTGGCATCTGGGCTCCAACACCAAGGCCATGACGGCGGCGCTCTATGGTCGCCTCGTCGACGCAGGCCGTGCCGACTGGAGCGCGACCCTGTCCCAACTCCTGCCCGACGTGACGATGCATGAGGCCTGGCGCGACACGCCGCTGACCGCGGTCATGGGCCATGTCGCCGGTCTGTCGGACGATACCGCGATGGGCCGCGTCTGGCTGATGACCGCCCGCGCCGATCCGCGCAGCCTGGCCGAACAGCGTCGCGCCCTGGTCCAGGCCATGCTGGCCGTGCAACCGGCCGGGACGCCGGGCACCTTCGCCTATGGCAATGCCAACTATGTCGTCCTGGGCGCGGTCATCGAGACGATCACCGGCCAGCCGTGGGAAGACGCCATGCGCACCGGGCTGTTCGCGCCGCTCGGCATCACCACCGGCGGGTTCGGCGCGCCGCAGGGCAACCAGCCCTGGGGCCACAGCGGTGGTCGGGCGATCGATCCGTCCAGCGACTTCTCCGACAATCCTCTGGCGCTCGGTCCGGCGGGAACGGCGCATATGGCCTTGGCCGACTATGCGCGGTTCCTCGGCGTCTTCCTCAATGACGGAGGTGGTTTCCTCTCGCCCGAGACGCTCGCGGTCCTGACCCGGTCTGTCGGGCAGGGGCGTCCGCCCTATGGCGGGGGGTGGCTGGTCCTGGGCGGGCAGCCCTGGGCCGGCGGACCCGCCCTGGCCCACGATGGCTCCAACACCCTGTGGTACCTGTCAGCCTGGGTCGCGCCGGGCGTTGGACGGGCCTTCGTCGCGGTCTCCAACGACGGCAATGCCGGGGCCGAAGCCTGCCGCCAGTTGATCCCGGGCCTGATCCAGGCGGGCTGAGCGGTTGACGCTGGCGGATCAGACCGCCGCGCTTCATGTTCAAGGCGCATGAAGCGCGACTTCGCCGATTTCTGGAACCTGCTGTGGGAGGTGGGGCTGGCGCTGTGCGCGGGCTTTGCCTTGCTGAACGCCTTTGCCCCGCCCCAGGACCTGCCGTGGAAACCGCTGGATCTGAACCGTCCGATCGGCCAGGCGACGGCGGCCCAGGTGGCCGATTTCGCCGTCTCCTTCTCCGCCCCGGACGAAGAGGTCGAGGCCGTCACCGCCGCCTGCATCCAGACCCTGAGAGAAGCGGGCGTCGAGGTTCGCCGCGCCGAGGACATCGATGGCGGCGACTTCTGTCAGGTCAGGAACGCGGTGGTCATCACCGGCGGTGCCGTGACCCCGCTCAGCCCCGGCAATCTGGCCATGCAGTGCCCGCTGGCGGTGCGCTATGTGATCTGGGACCGGCAGGTTCTGAGGCCCGCCGCCCAGGCTGCCTATGGCTCCACACCGGTTTCGGTGAACAATTTCGGCACCTATTCCTGCCGTCGCATCTATGGCTCAGTCGATCCGGCCGACCGCCCCAGCGAGCACGCGCGGGCCAATGCGCTGGACGTCGGGTCCGTCACCCTGGCGGATGGGCGCACCGTCTCGGTTCAGGCGGACTGGGGCGGTCAGGGACCTCAAGGCGTTGAAGGGGCAGGGTTTATCCGACGCATACGCGACGGCGCCTGCCGGGTGTTCTCGACCGTCCTCAGCCCCGACTACAACGAGGCCCACGCCGACCATCTGCACCTGGACGGTGCCCCAAGGGGCCTGTGTGCCTGATTTCACATAGGCTTGATCGCCTGATGCGCGAATCGATTCCGATTGACCGAGCTTGACGGCTGTTAGACAACATTCGCGCAATCCGGATTTCGCGTGGGGTCCACACCTGCGTTTAGCTCCTTCTATGAACGAGCCTGTCCAGATGGATTGTCGGACCCCTTGAACAGGGTGTTCGCCTGGAAGAGCGCGTTTATGGAGACGCACAATGCCGACCGGAACGGTCAAGTGGTTCAACCCCACCAAGGGCTTCGGCTTCATTCAGCCGGAGTCCGGCGGCGCCGATGTGTTCGTGCACATCACCGCCGTCCAGAAGGCGGGCCTCGCCGGCCTCGATGAAAACGCCAAGGTCGAGTACGAGCTGGAGTCCCAGCGCGGCAAGACTTCGGCCGTGAACCTGAAGGTCCTCTGATCCTCACCGATCAGGGTCGCCGATAGCGATCACGCGGGCGCGGTTCCTTCGGGGGCCGCGCCCGTTTTCGTTGGACCGGGCCCTCTCGCGTTCGACCACTGCGCCAGCACGATGGCGGCCATGACCAGGGCTGCGCCCATGGCCTGAACCGGCGACAGGATCTCGCCGAAGATCAGCCACCCCAGAAGCCCGGCCACGATCGGCTGGATCAGGATGGTCACGGCGGTGATGGAGGCGGGCAGTCGCCCCAGCGCCCAGGCCACGCCGCCCTGTCCAGCCACATGCATCAGCCCCATGCCGACGCAGGCCGCCCAGCCCGCGGCCGTCGCGGGGACCATGTCCTCGCCCAGCATCAGGGCCACGCCCCCCATCAGCGGCAGACCCGCCAGCGTCGCCCAGAAGGTGACCTTCAGCGCCCCGGCCGTGCTCCGCGCGAACTTCACCATCAGGAAGTAGCCCGCGTACCAGAAGGACACGAGCAGCGAGAGGAAGTCCCCCAGCGGCGGATTGGTCCCCTGACCGCTCGCCTTGCCCGCCGCCATCGCCCAGGCCCCGGCCATGGCGAAACCCAGCGCCAGCAGGAACAGCCGCGCGGGCTTCTCCTTGAAGAACAGCCACCCGATCAGGGTCACGACGACGGGCGTCAGGTTGCACAACACCGTGGCGTTGGCGACCGAGGTCATGACGATGCCGTAGTGCCAGAACGACAGATCCAGCGCGAAGAACAGCCCCGCCAGCAGCATCCACTTCGACGGCCGCCCGATCCCTTCGCCGCCGGGCCGCGCGACCAGAATGAACAGCAACGGCATGGCGAACAGGAACCGCCAGAACCCCGCCGCCGCCGGCCCCGTCTCGGTCAGCCTGACGAGGATCGGTGCCAGCCCGAGGATCGACGCCGAGGCCAGCACGACCAAGAGCGGAATCAGACGGGGGGTAGCCGAGGACATGGTGTCGCATACGCCGATCCTTCTCCCAGAGGGAGAGGGCTTGAGGTTCGGAGAGCTCAGCGATCCGCAAACCCAAAGGGTGAGGGGTTGCAATGGGAGCCGGTGAGGGCGGAACCCCTCACCCTTTCGCGCAAGGCCGATCGCCTTGACGGCTCTCGGGCGCTCAAGCCCTCTCCCTCCGGGAGAAGGACGCTAGAAGCCCAGCTCTGCCCTCAGCTCCTGCGCCGTCACCCCCGCCTCCCTCAGGGCCATCAGCGTTACCGACCCGTCACGCTTGGCATAGCGCTTCCCGTCCGGCCCCAGCAGCAGGCGGTGATGCCGATAGGTCGGCGTCGGAAGGTCCAGCAGGGCCTGAAGCACGCGTTGGATGGAGGTCGTCTGGGTCAGGTCCTCGCCCCGGATGACGTGGGTCACGCCCTGTTCGGCATCGTCCACGACCGAGGCGATGACATAGCCCGCGCCGATGTCCTTTCGCCCCACGACCATGTCGCCCAGGGCTTCGGGCCGGGCGGTTTGGATCCCCGGATCGGAGGTCTCCTCCACCCAGGTCAGGCGCTCGAAGCCGCCCAGCCGCTCCCGCGCGGCCTTGAGCGACAGCCGCCAGGCGAAGGGCTTCCCGGCCGCCAGCAGCGCGGCCTCTTCCTCGGCCGACAGGGGGCCGCCGGTGAAGGCGCCCGCGTCGGCTGGATCGTCCGCATGGGGCGCGCCGCCCGCCAGCGCCATCAGCTCCTTCCTCGTACGAAAGCAGCGATACAGCACCCCCATCTCCCGCAGCCGATCCAGCGCCCCGTCATAGGCCGGGCGGCGTTCGGACTGGCGCATCACCGGTCCGTCCCAGTCCAGGCCCAGCCAGCGCAGATCCTCGATCAGGGCCGTCTCATACTCCGGCCGGCACCGGGTGAAGTCGGTGTCCTCGATCCGCAACAGGAACCGCCCGCCCGCCGCGCGCGCCGCGGTCCAGGCCGTCAGGGCCGAAAAGGCATGGCCCCGATGCAGCAGGCCCGTGGGCGAGGGGGCGAAGCGGGTGACGAAGCTCACGCCCTCACATCCGGGCGATCGCCCCGGCCGCCTCCGCCGCGTGAACGACGGCGTCGAGGGTCGCGGACGGATCGCCGTCGAACTGCACCTTCAGATGCTGAAGCGCGAAGCGACGCTGGCCGGCGATCCAGGCGTGGATCTCGCGACCCACGGCCGTGGTCTCGGGGAAGGGCCTGCCCGTGACCTGATAGAGCGTCAGCGTCGGCCGATCCGGCAGGGCGAAGGCCGGCACGACCGGCTTGGCGCGATGCTGTTGCCGGGCCGCCGCGTCGCGGAAGGCGGGCGAGGCGAGGATCTCGGCCAGCACAGGTCCCAGGGCCGCGACGGCCGCCCCGAACGCCTCCGGGTCCCGATCCGCCGACGGCAACCAGGCGCGGAACGCGGGGTGATCACGCGCCATCTGGTCGATCAGGGTCAACAGCGCCCGGCCGGTCAGGGCCTTGACCGTGAAGCTGACGTGCAGCGACGGCGCATCCACCGCGATCGCGTCGTGATAGACGCCGCGCGGCATGTAGAGCAGGTCGCCCGGCCGCATCGTGATGGTCGTGACCAGCCGCCCCCGGCTCTTTTCGATGTCGGCGTTGGTCAGGCCGGGCGGATAGTCCAGCGGATCCTCGACCCGGCCCTCATAGATGTTCCAGACCTTCTCGCCCTCGGTCTGGACGGCGAAGACGTCGTGGACGTCATAGTGGGTGCCCAGAACCTTGCTCTCCTTGAAGGAGCAGAAGACGCTGGCCCCGACATTGGCCCCCAGCGCCTCTCCGATCGCGGCACCGGCCCGCGTGATCGGGGCGTGCAGCGTCAGCATGTCGTTGACCAGCAGGCTGGCCCCAGCGCCCAGCATCAGCTCGACCATCTCGGGATCCGGCCGCCAGACCGGGCCGTGGGTCGAGGGCCGCGTGCGGCAATACTGTTCGGGCGGCACATCGACCTGACGGTGCAGCATCTGCAGACGGTCGTTATCCCAGATGTTGGTCTGGCCCAGCAGGGTGTTGAAAGCCGCCCACGTCAGCAGACCGCGCCTCGGCGCGTCGCCGGAGGCGGGGATGTGCAGGGGCTGACGGCCCAGATGCCCGCTTCGAAAGGCCTCGACGCCGATCGGGGCCAGGAGATCGTCGAAGGTGTCCATGACCGTTTTCTAGGGGCAGGCGAGGGCGCTGTCGACGCGATCGGCGCGCCTCGGCCTGACCGTCAGGCCGCCCTGATGGCGCCCGCGTCTTCGGCCGCACGAACCGCCGCGCGCAGTTCGGCCTCTGGCACGAAGTCGAACTGGGCGATCAGGTCCTCCAGCGCGAAGCGAGGTTGCTCCAGCGCCCAGCCCAGGGCGATGGCCACGGTCCCGGAAAAGGCCGGCGGGGCGGCCGGACCCCGGGCGTAGAGCGTCAGCGGCGGACGATCCGGCAAGCCATAGCCGGGCTCGGCCGGGACCCGCCGCCCTTGCATGACCGAGGCCTCCTCCAGCATCAGGTCGCTGGTCGCCAGCGCCTGAAGCCGGCGTCCGATCTCGGCCAGCTGGGCGCGCAGGACCGCCCCGTCCCCCATCGCCGCCGGGCGCAGGAAGTGGCGGAACACGGGATCATCGCGCACGATCGCCTCGACCCGCTTCATCAGGTCCAGCCCCGTGGCCGGCGTGATCGAATAGGTGACGTGCAGCGACGCCTCCTCGGTCGCCAGCGCCTCGTGGTACCAGCCGCGCGGCAGATACAGAACGTCGCCGGGCCGCATGCGGACCTGCTCCATCACCTCGCCGCGCTGGCCCGCGATCCAGGATCGGGTCTCCTCGCTGTCGACCGGAAAGCTGACCGGGGCATCGGCCCGGTTGCGATACAGCGTCCAGACCTTCTCGCCCGCGCACTGAACCGCGAAGACGTGGTGGGTGTCATAGTGGGTGCCGAACGCCTGCACGCCTCCGAACGAGCAGTACAGATTGGCGCTGACCTGTCCGGCGAAGGCCTGTCCAAGGGCCGGTGTCATCGCCCGGATCGACGGGATCAGGTCCTGCACCTCGTCCAGGATCAGACTGGCCCCCTGCGCCAGCATCAGCTTGACCTTGGCGGGCGAGGGGCGGCTGACGGGGCCGGCTCCGGTCGCGGCCTCGTGGCAGTACTGGCGCGGCGGCACGCGCTGGCCGTTGAAGACGACCTTCAGGTTCTGGGTTGTCCAGATCGACGTCTGGTCCAGCAGCGCATTGAACCGGTCCCAGTCCAGCAGCGCCGCCTTGGCCGCGCCCGCCTGCGCCGGAATGTGCAGCGGTTTCCGGTCGTCATGGTCGGCGTGGAACACCTTGGGGGTGATCGGGGCCAGAAGATCGTCCAGAGTGCGCATGGGCAAGGACGCTAGCGGTTCGGCCCGATGACCGGAAGCGCCCATGTCCCTCAGCCCCGCCGACCTCGCCGCCGCCCGCCAGTCTCTGGCGGATCGCGACCCGGCGCTGGCGCGGGCGCACGCCCAGACCCCGCCGTTCGAATGGCGGGTCCGGCAGGCGGGGTTCGAGGGCCTGTTCCGCATGATCGTGGAACAGCAGGTGTCGGTCGCCTCGGCGGCGTCGGTCTGGGCGCGGCTGAACGCAGGGCTGGGCGAGATCACGCCACAGGCCCTGCTGGCCCACGACCTCGACGGCCTTCGCGGCATGGGCCTGTCGCGGCAAAAGGCGACCTATGGCCAGGGCATGGCGCTGGCCCAGGTCGAGGGGCGCATCGATCTGGATCACCTGTCGACGCTGGACGACACCGCCGCCATCGAGGCCCTGGTGTCGCTGAAGGGCGTCGGCCTCTGGACCGCCGAGGCCTACTTGCTGCTGTGCGAGGGCCGCACCGACGTGTTTCCCGGCGGCGACGTGGCGTTGCAGGAAGCCATCAGGTGGGCCGACCGTGCAGAGGTGCGGCCGGATACGAAGCAGGCCTATGCCCGGGCCGAGGTCTGGCGGCCGTGGCGCGGCGTGGCCTGTCATCTGCTCTGGGCCTGGTACACCGGCGTGAAGAAGGGCGAGATCGTGCTCGATGAGGCTGGAGGCGTGTGATGGTCGATCCTGCGGCCCTCGGCGCGGAGCTGGCCCGGCCCGAGGCCGTGCTCGGCGCGCTGGACTTCGCCGGCGTCGCCGTCTTCGCCGCGACCGGGGCACTCGCTGCCGCGCGCGAGCGGCACGATCTGGTGACGTTCGCCTTCTTCGCCGCGGTCACGGGCGTGGGCGGCGGGACCCTGCGGGACCTGCTGATCGGGGCCCCCGTCTTCTGGGTCGAGGACTGGCGCTATATCGCCGTCTGCCTGGTGGGGACCCTGGGGGTCTGGTTGCTGGGCGTCGGCACCTGGCGGTTCCGGGCGCTGCTCTGGCTCGATGCCGTGGGGCTGGGCGCCTACGGCGTGCTGGGCGCGGCCAAGGCCGAGGCGTTCGGCGTGCCGCCCCTGATCTGCATCGTCATGGGGGCATTGACGGCCTGCTTCGGCGGCATCGTGCGCGACCTTCTGGCGGGCCAGCCGTCGATCCTGCTGCGGCGGGAGATCACGGTGTCGGCGGCGCTGCTGGCCGCGACGGCCTATGTCACGGCGCGCGCCCTGGGGCTTGATCCCTGGCCCGCCGCCCTGATCGCGGCCCCGGCCGGGTTCTTTTTGCGCGCCGGTGCGTTGGTGTGGGGCTGGAGCCTCCCGGCCTTTCCGGGCGGTCTCGTCCGGCGATAGGCGTTCGATATCCGACGGAAAGGGGTTCATCACCGAGAGCACCAAGGGCTCACCAAGGACACGGAGAGACGGAGCGTAGGTCGAGGTCACCTGCCTGCCGCCCCTCGCGCTCTGAATCACAAGATCGCGGCTGCGCCGCCGAGGTCGTCCGACGCGAAGCGTCATGTCTGCCTGGGCTCCCGGCAAGCCAGCGGTCGTCGCCCTGGCCACCCGCTCGGACCCTCCGTGTCCTTGGTGAGCCCTTTGTGCTCTCCGTGATGAAACTCTTTTTCGACCCCACATCGAGATTTGCCGATCAACCCTCGACTGTTTCCTCATCCGAAGGCTTCATCAAACCGACGCCAAGCCGTCATGGCGGCGGCGACGAATCGGGGGTAGGCTTCGTCCATCAGAGAGAAGGAGCGACGTCTTCAGTCCGATTTCCTCGATCCCATCCAGCTCCATGAGCAGGGGGACCTCATGATGGTCTCCCACAAGCCGCCGTCCGGCTTTCCCGCGCTCGTGCTGAACGCCGACTTCCGGCCCCTGTCCTACTATCCCCTGTCGCTCTGGCCCTGGGAGGAGGCGGTGAAGGCGGTCTATCAGGACCGCGTGGACGTGGTCTCCACCTACGACCGGGTGGTGCGCAGCCCGTCGATGGAAATGCAGATCCCCAGCGTCATCGCGCTGAAGAGCTACGTCGACCAGAACCGCGCCCCGGCCTTCACCCGCTTCAACGTCTTCCTGCGCGACGGCTTCACCTGCCAGTACTGCGGCACGACGGCTGAACTGACCTTCGACCACGTCATCCCGCGCAGCCGGGGCGGCCGCACGACGTGGGAAAACATCGTCGCCGCCTGCTCGCCCTGCAATCTGAAGAAGGGCGGCCGCACGCCCCAGCAGGCGCAGATGCCGATCCGCCGCGCGCCCCATCGGCCCAACGCCTATCAGCTCCAGGACGCCGGGCGCCGCTTTCCGCCCAACTACCTGCACCAGAGCTGGCTGGATTACCTTTACTGGGACATCGAGCTGGAGCCGTAGGGCGTTAGACTTTTCGACGGTTGCTTCGGCCCTCTGGCGAAAGGTTTCGCCACAACGGGCACAACGGGTTCACAACGGACACAACGGGACCGAGCAGGCGACGAGGTCACCGACCGCACACACTGAAGGCTCAAGCCTGATCAAGGGCGGCTCTGCCGCCATTCCTTCTGGGACGCGATCTCAACGGGGTCGGTCTATGACGCTTCCGCAAACTCGGTCCCGTCGTGTCCGTTGTGAACCCGTTGTGCTCGTTGTGATGAAACCCTCTTCAGCCGCTCGCATGCGTCGATGGACCCCTGACGCTACGCCTCGCCCGGCCGCACGTGCCGGTAGACGTGGCTGATGACCACCGAGCCTTCGCCGACTGCCGAGGCGACCCGCTTGACCGATCCGGCCCGCACATCGCCGACCGCGAAGATGCCGGGGCAGGAGGTGGCGTAGGGCGAGTCCGACAGGCCGCAGTCCTGGCCCGTCTTGATGAAGCCCTTGTCGTCCAGCTCGACCAGACCGTTCAGCCAGGCGGTGTTGGGCGCGGCCCCGACCATGATGAACAAGGCGCGGCAGTCGATCTGCTGACGCGATCCGTCGGCGCGGTTGACGATCGTCAGATGCTCCAGCCGGTCCTCGCCCTGCAGGTCCTCGACCTCGCTGCGGTAGTGGACGGTGATCCGGGGGTCGGCTTCCAGCCTCTGGGTCAGATAGCTGGACATGGAGGCGGCCAGGCTCGGCCCGCGCACCACGACATGCACATGCTCGGCGTTGCGGCTCAGGTACATGGCCGCCTGACCCGCGCTGTTGCCGCCACCCACGATCACGGCCTCGGTGCCGCGGCACCAGCGCGCCTCCAGCTCGGTCGCCGCATAGTAGACGCCGGCGCCTTCGAAGTCCTCCAGACGGGGCAGGGGTAGGCGGCGGTATTCGACCCCCGTCGCCACCACGACAGCGGTGGCACACACCGACTGGCCATCGTCGAAGCGCACGCAGAAGGTCGCGTCCTCGCTGCGCTCGATGCCGGTGGCCCGTAGCGGAATGGCGAACCGCGTGCCGAACTTCATCGCCTGCACCTCGCCGCGCCACACCAGGTCCGCGCCCGAGATACCGGTGGGAAAGCCCATGTAGTTCTCGATGCGGCTGGACGTGCCCGCCTGTCCGCCGATGGCCAGATCCTCGCTGACCAGGGCGCGCAGTCCTTCGGCGCCGGCATAGACGCCCGCCGCCACGCCCCCCGGTCCGCCGCCGACGATCAGCACCTCGAACGCGTCCTCGGGGTCCAGTTCGATATCGAGCCCCAGCCGGTTGGCCACCCGGGCCGGGGTCGGGTCGGTGATGATCTCGTCGGCCCCGAAGATGACGGCGGGCTGGACCTCGCTCAGCCCACACTGGTGCAGGGCGGCCCGGGCCTCGGGACTGTCCAGCGGATAGCTGACGGTGGCGATGCGGTTGCGGGTGGCGAAGGAGGCGACCCGGCGGATGGCCGCGCTCTCGTCCACGCCGATCAGGCGCAGCGCCCCGTCGCCGTCCTCCAGCTGACGACGCCGCCGGGCCGCGAAGACGCTGATGATGATGTCCGACATCTCGGGGATTTCGCTCATCAGCCGCAGCATGGTCGGCCGATCGACCTGGGTGATCGTGGTGTCCTGCGCCGCCCGCATGGGCAGGGTCCAGCGACCGCCGGCCAGAAAGCCGATCTCGCCCATGAACTGGCCGGGCCCGAGCGTCGAGGGCAGGCGCCGCTCCCCGGTGGTCAGGTCCACCACCTCGACCTCGCCCGCCTCGAGCCAGACGAATTGGTCCATCGGATCGCCCGGACGCGCCAGGAACTCCCCGGCCTTGTAGGTCCGGGTCTGCCCCGCCGCCCGGATCGCCTCCACATGAGCGGGGCTCAACGGGGTCCGCCGGGTCTGACGCAGATCGAAGGCGATGGATTCCATGTGACGCGCGACTCCCAGTGTATCCGCGCAGCTTAGCCGGTGTTTTGTGACGGTTTGATCCGGATGCGGACCTTGCCCTGGGTCGCCAAGCGGCAAGGCCCCCGGTCAATGCCGGAGCACGGATTGCGAACGTCCGCTTTCGCGTGCACCTTGTTCGCAATTCCACCAGTGGTGGCTTCTGCTTCTGGCGAGATGCGATGAACTTCGCGATCCTTTTTGGTCTTGCGACACTGCTCCAGGCTGCTCCCCAGGAGCAGCAAACGCCTCAGTTGCCCGATGTCGTTGTTCAGGGGGAACGCGATCGCGACGCTGCCCAGTCCTTCGTTGACCTTGCAGCGGCCCCCGCCCCCGGCCGGGGTCTGGCGCGCTGGCGAGGACCGGTCTGCGCCGGCACGGTGAACCTTCGCGGAGAGACCGCGCAAGCGATTCTGGACCGGCTCGGCGACACGGCCCAGCGACTGGGCATCGTTGTCGGGGAGCCAGGGTGCTCGGCCAATCTGGTGATCCTGTTCACAGACGACGGGGCCGCGACGGCCACCCGCATGGTGGCGGACGATCCTCGACTGTTCCGCGTCGGTGTCTCCGGGTTCGATCGTGGCAGCGCCGCCCTTCGTCGCTTCGAGGAGTCAGGCGCCCCAATCCGATGGTGGGCCCTCAGCATGCCCGTCGACCCTGTCACCGGGGAGCGGCAGGCCCGCGCACCCGGCGATGTCGGCGGCGGTTCGATCCCGACCAATGTGGCGGAGGCGCTCGGCTGCCCGGGAGGCTGCAACTTCCAGGACAGTGTTCTCGGAGCCGCTCCCATTTCCGTTTCCACGACGGCTTCGCGCCTGACATCCATGACGGTGGACGCTCTCTACAAGGTCATCGTGATCGTCGATGCGTCGCAGATCGGCCCGGTTACGGCAACGGCGCTGGCGGACTACGTCGCCATGGTCAGCTTCGCCCAGATCGCTGACGAGGCAAGCTTCGCCCGGTACGACACGATCCTGAACCTGTTCTCGAATGGCCCGTCAGAACTCACGGACTGGGACCGGGCCTTCCTTGGGGCGCTCTATGCGGCGGAAGGTCGGGCGGTGTCCGCATCCTCGCAAGTCGGCGAGGTGGCCGACATCCTGCGGAGAACCTATTCGGAAGGTCCCTAGACGACAGTGCCCGACCTGTCCGATCACAGGCGGCCCAGCACTTCGATGACAGGCCCACCAAGACCCGCCTTTACCTCCGCCCGGATGCCATAGGCGGTGGCGATCAGCTCCGGCGTCAGGGCGGTCGCGGCCGGGCCGTCGCCGATCACCGCGCCGTCGGCCAGCACCACGATCCGGTCGGCTATCCGGAGCGCCAGGGACAGGTCGTGCAGGGTCACGATCACCCCGACACCCGCCTCGGCCATCGACCTGAACAGGCCGACCGCGTCCAGTTGATGGGCGGGATCCAGCCCGGTCATGGGCTCGTCGGCCAGCAGCCAGTCGGGCTCTCCGGCCAGGGCCCGGGCGATCAGCACGCGCGCCCGTTCTCCACCCGACAGGGTGTCGACGGTCCGGTGCGCCAAGGCCGTGGCACCGGCGGCGGCCAGTGCCCGGTCCACCGCCGCCTCGTCCCCGGTGGTCAGGCCGCGCGCGCCGATGAAGGGGGTGCGACCCAGTCCGACCAGGGCACGTGCTTCGACCGGCCAGGCGATCTCCGGCGTCTGGGGCAGGACCGCGATGCGCCGCGCCCGCGCCCGCGCCGGCATGTCCGATAGGGGAGCGTCGTCCAGGCGCACGGCCCCGCTGGAGGGTCGCATCATTCCGGCGAGACAGCTCAGCAGCGTCGACTTGCCCGCGCCGTTCGGCCCCAGAACCGCGGTGACAGTCCCGCTCTCGAAGCCCAGATGGACGTCGCGCAGAACCGGACGGCCGCCCAGCGACACGCCGAGCGCCACACACGTCAGCAGGGAGACCGGCCGGGTCATGCCGTTCCCTTTCGCAGGCGGAGCAGCAGCATCAGGAAGAAGGGCGCGCCGAACGCGGCCATGGCCACGCCCAGCTTCACCTCCGCCGCCGAGGGGGCCAGCCGCACCAGAATGTCGGCCGCCAGAACGATCACCGCCCCGCCCAGGATGCTGGGTCCCAGAAGGGCGCCCGGCCGCGCCCCGACCAGCGGCCGGAGCAGATGCGGCGTCACCAGTCCGACGAAGCCGATCACGCCCGTCACGGCGACACAGGCCCCCGCCGCCAGCGCCACGCCCGCCGCCAGCATCCACCGCGTGCGGTCCAGCGACACGCCCAGCGACCGCGCCCCGGTCTCGCCCAGCGTCAGGGCATCCAGCGCGCGGCCTGTGGTCAGCAGCAGGCCGCACCCGAGCACGATCAGGGGCGCGGCCATCCGAACCTCGGGCCATCCCCGATCCTCGATCGACCCCATCAGCCAGTCGACGATTTCGGCCACGGCCCAGGGGTTGGGTGCCAGCGACAGGGCCAGCGACACGCCTGCGCTCGCCACCACGCTCAGGATCGCCCCGGCCAGCAGAAAGGAGACCATGCTGGACGCCGACCCGGACAACAGCATCAGCACCACGACAGCCAGCAGTGCGCCCGCCACCGCCGCGACCGGCAGGGCCCAGGGCGCCAGCGCCGCCACGCCATAGTAGAGGGTCAGCACGGCCCCGAGCGCCGCCATGGCCGACACCCCCAGCACGCCGGGATCGGCCAGCGGATTGCGGGTATAACCTTGCAGCGCGGCGCCACTCAGCCCCAGCGCCGCGCCGACCAGCAGCGCCAGCACCGTGCGCGGGGCCCGCAGTTCCAGCAGGATCGGCCAGCGCGGGTCCGAGCCCGGATCGAACCAGGCCTCGAACGGCACCCACACCCGGCCGATGCTCAGGCTCAGGATCGACAGGACCACCAGCGCAGCCGCCAGACCGCCATAAAGCAGGGGTCGGTTCAGCGCCTTCATGCCACCGCCTCCAGCGCCGCACGCCGGGCCTGCGCCAGGGCCTGGGCCGTCTGGATCAACACCGGCCCGCCGCAGAACAGCAGCTTCTGCGGAAACGTCTCCCGCCGCATCCGGTCGGCCAGATGGGCCAGTGCCGGATGGCGCAGCAGGCTCTCGGCGCGGCTGGGCGCGCCCGGCCGGGTCACGCCACTCAGCAGCACGTCCGGCGGATCGGCCACGATCTGCTCCAGCGGCACCGACATGGACCGGGTCAGGCCATAGCGGACGGCGGCGTTGTCGAACCCGGCGCGGCGCATCATCTCGTCCATCAGGGTGCCGGGACCCGAGGCGAACCCGCCCGGCATGAAGATCAGCGCCGACGGCCGGGGCGACCCGGCGGGCGGTTCGGCGGCGGCGAGGGCGGCCTGGATGCGCGCGACCAGCGCCTCGCCCCGCTCTGGCCGTCCCACCCGTCGCGCGACCTCGCGCACCTGGGACAGGCTGTCGGCGACTGTTTCCGGCACCGGAAACACCGCCTGCGCAATGTCCAGTCGATCCAGCGCGCGACGCAGCGGCTGGGACACGAACTGTCCGTTCAGCACCAGATCGGGCGACAGGGACGCCACTTCCTCGGCCGTGCCCCAGGTGAAGGGAAGCTCACGGGCCACCTCGGCGATGGTCGAGCTTTCGGCCTCGCGGGAATAGTGGCTGAGCGCCGTGATCCGCTCGTGCTCGACGACCTCGACCAGGATGACGTCCAGACAGGGGTTCAGCGACACGATCCGGCGCGGCGGGCCGTCAGCCGCAGGCGGCACGGGCGGTATGGGGTCTCCGCAACCGGCGAGCATCGCCAGCCCCCCGGCCAGCAGGGCGCGACGGGGAATCGCCGCCTTGGGGGCGGCGTGTACGGCATCGTCAGACGGCGGCCGGTCTTCGGCCATCGGCGTCCCTTCCTTCGACGTCACCGAGGCCGCAGGGGCGCGTCGGGACAGGCATCGTCGTCGGGGGTTCGACCCGTATCGCCCGGAACACCACGTCCGCGCGAAGCACGACCGCGACAGGCAGGTCTCCTGGCTCGCGGGTCAGGGCCGGTGCGCGTCACCTTCCCGGAAGCCGCTTGGGCCGCCAGTGGCATTCGACGCGCGGGCTCGCCGCTTACAGTTGCGTGGGCAGCCCGGGTCTCTCACCCGAGTTCCCTTTTCATCCCCGTCGCCGGGGAACCTGTCGCGTCCTCACGCTAGGCCAAGGCGTCGCAGGCGACAATGGCAGACGGGAGCCTCAGGCGGAGAAGCCGTCGACGACTGCCTGGAACATGGGATTGGGTTGGCCCGCCGCGTTGAACAGCAGCGGGCTGTCCTTGCCGTCGTCGCGGGCGTCGCGGCGCAGCCAGCTGTCGGTGTCTCTCAGGCCCCACACCGTGAAGGCGTGCCGCTGGGCGGGCGGCAGGTCCATGAAGGCCTCGGCCAGTTCTCGCACCCGCCCGATCTGCTGCTCGATCTTCTGGCGATAGGGCCGGGTGTCGATCCGACCCTCGCGGCGCAGGCTGGCGTCCAGCTCCGACATGTGGATCGGCAGGCCGAACTGGGCGGCCTCGCGGAAGAAGGCGGTGATCTGGCCAGCGGGGATCTCGATGTCGAGGTGGCTCTGGGTGCCGATCCCGCCGATGGGCACACCCCGGGCCAGCATCCGCTCGACCAGCCTCAGAAAGGTCGCGCCCTTCACCGGATTGTTCTCGAGATTGTAGTCGTTCAGGAACAGGACCGCGTCCGGATCGGCCGCCTTCGCCTGTTCGAAGGTGCGGGCGATGTAGCCGTCCTGGCCCAGCACCTCGGACCAGTGACAGTCGCGCAGACCGTTGCCGTCCTCGGCTACGGCCTCATTGACCACATCCCATCCGTTGACGCGGCCCCGGTAGCGACCGGCGACCTCGGCGATGTAGCGATCAAAGGCGGCGACGAAGGCCCGGCGGTCCAGTCCGCCGAACACCTCGGCCCCTTGCGAATACCAGACCAGCGCATGGCCATGCAGGCGAAGCCCGTGAGTGGTGCAGAAGTCCGCGATGCGGTCCGGCGCATCCCACAGGAACCGGTCCGGCCCCTGCAGGATGTACTCCATCTTCATCTCCCACTCGGGCGTGAGCTGGGAGCAATGGGTCAGACACAGATCGACCCAGGCCGGATCCTCGAACTGACCCGCCATGGCCGCCGTGCCGATGGGGAAGGGGACCAGCGACTTCAGCGGCGTCGCCTGGATGACCGGCTGCGCGGCCGTCTGACCGCAGGCGGCAAGCGCGAGGGTGGAGGTGAGGAAGAGGCGTCTGCTCAATCCCTTCTCCCCTTGCGGGAGAAGGTGGCCCGCAGGGCCGGATGAGGGGTGAAACTCGGTCTTGCCGCTGAGGGTCATGGGACGCATCGGATTCGTGTCCTCGTACCCCTCATCCGTCAGCCTTCGGCTGCCACCTTCTCCCGCAAGGGGAGAAGGAAACTCAGGCCGAACGCCGCCTCAGCCCCATCTCGTCGAAGGCGGCGGTCTCGCGCTTGCCGGCGGCGATCAGGGCGTTCAGGCGGGTGGTCTCGGCGACGTGCTCGAACTTCTTGAGTTCGGAATAGGCGTCGGTCAGGGCGTCGCGGGCACCGGCTTCCTCGGCATCGAGCGTATCGAGATCGGCCTCGGCCAAACCCTTCCTCGCCTTCCAGCCGGCCAGATAGGCCTGAAGCAGCAGGCCGGCCTCGGCGTCTGCCCGGGCGCGCTCGCGTTCCACCTCGACCTCGGCGTCCAGCACCGCCAGCCGCATCTCGGCGGAGGCCTTCCTCGCCGTGATCTCGGCCAGACGCTTCTGCAGCGTCTCGACCTCATAGTTGGAGATGCGGATGAGGGAGTGCGCCCAAGAGGTCATGAGCGGAGGATGCGGTTCAAAGGTTAAGAGGAGGTAAGGTTCTAGGTTCTAGGTTTGAGGTTTGAGGTTTGAGGGATTAGGGGCGAGCCGAGAGGCGGGTGCGCAAGACATTCAGCATCCGACTGACTTCATCCGTCTTGTCGAGAATCCTCGCGCAATGCTGCGGGTCGCCGATCTCGAGGTGCTGAACGAGCAGGACAAAAGTCTCGAGCTCGAAAAGCGACCCTCGTGCGATGCTGATGAAATGCGCGTAGTCCTTTCGCGTCCCACGACCATGCCCCTCGGCGATGTTCGCGGGGATGGATGTCGAAGCGCGGATCATCTGCGAGATGATCCTGTACTCCTCCTGTTTCGGCATGTGCCGTGTCAGCCGGTAAACATCGGCGGCCAAGTCCATCGACTTCTTCCACACCGTGAGATCGCGATACGACCGGACCTCCACCGCTACCCCTCGAACCTCATCCCTCGAACCTCGAACCTCATCCACCCGCCATCCCCTGGTTCAGGATTCCTTCCAGTCGGGCGAACGCATCTGCCAACCGCGTGACGTCCTCCTTGTCCTGACCGAGGAAGGCCTCCAGTGCCGGATTGAGCGCGATGGCGCGGTCCACGGTGGGGTCGGCACCGGCGCGGTAGGCCCCGATCTTGATCAGCTCTTCCATGTTGGCATAGGCGCTCAGGCACTGGCGGGCGCGGCGGTTCAGGTCGCGCTCGGTCGGGGTCTGGTTCTCGGGCATGGTCCGGCTAACGGACTTCAGCACGTCGATGGCGGGAAACCGCCCGCGCTCGGCGATCTTGCGGTCCATGACGATGTGCCCGTCCAGAATGCCTCGCACCGCGTCGGCGATGGGCTCGTCGTGGTCGCCGCCGTCCACCAGCACGGTGAACAGGGCCGTGATGGGTCCCGCCGTCGTCCCGTCCGGCCGCACCGGACCCGGTCCGGCGCGTTCCAGAAGCTTGGGCAGTTCAGTGAAGACGGTGGGGGTGTAGCCCTTGGTCGTCGGCGGCTCGCCCGCCGCCAGCCCGATCTCCCTCTGCGCCATGGCGAAGCGGGTGACGGAGTCCATCAGGCACAGGACCTCCAGGTCCTGATCCCGGAAGTATTCGGCGATGGCCAGCGTCATATAGGCCGACTGGCGCCGCTTGAGCGCCGGCTCATCGGAGGTGGCGACGACGACGACCGCGCGGCGCAGGCCCTCTTCGCCCAGCGTTTCCTCGATGAACTCGCGGACCTCCCGGCCCCGTTCGCCGATCAGGCCGACCACGACCACGTCGCAGGTCGCCTGCTTGGCCAGCATGGACAGCAGCACCGACTTGCCCACGCCCGATCCGGCGAAGATGCCCAGACGCTGCCCCCTGCAGGTGGTGGTGAAGACGTCCATCGACCGCACGCCCAGGTCCAGCCGCTCGCCCACCCGGCCGCGCGAATGGGCGGCGGGCGGAGAGGCCCGAAGCGGATAGGGGGCCGGGCCGGTCGGCAGGGGTCCCTTGCCGTCGATCGGCTCGCCAAAGGCATTGATGATGCGGCCCAGCCAGGCCGTCGTCGGCCGAACGCTGGCCTGTTCCCCGATGATGTGGATGTCGGCCCCGGGCGCCACGCCCTCGACCGGGCCGAACGGCATCAGCAGGGCCTTGGAGTCCCGGAACCCCACGACCTCGGCGGGCAGGGGCGTCGACCCTCGCCGCCCGATCTCGGCGCGCGCCCCGACCGCCAGCCGCGACAGCCCGCCCCGCGCCTCGATCAACAGGCCGTTCACGCCCGCGACCTTGCCGGTCACGACCAGCGGATCGACGGCTTCAAGGGCGGCGATCAGGTTGCGCAAAGGGGGTGCGGCCTCGGGGTGCGGAAGGCGTTAACCTTTGGGCCAGCGTGGTTAACGGGGAATAAAGGTGGCATGAACCCGCGCGACCGCCGCTACTTTTTCGAGGCCCCATGATCCAGCGTCGCGCTGTTCTCGCTGCGCTCGCCGCCCTGACCGCGTCGCCGTCCTGCGCAGCGAGGGCGAGGGGCCGCACGATCGTGATCGGCGCAGGCGTTGCGGGCCTGGCGGCCGCCCGGGCGCTCACCGACGCGGGCCAGGAGGTGGAGGTGATCGAGGCGCGGTCGAGGATCGGCGGTCGAGTCTGGACCTCGCGTCTCTGGCCCGATCTGCCGGTGGATATGGGCGCAAGCTGGATCCACGGGACCCGAGGCAACCCTCTGACGGATCTGGCGGAACGGGCGGGCGCGCGGACCGTCGTCACATCCTATGACCGCAGCCTGACGCTCGATGCCGACGGTCGTAGCCTCGACTTCGACCGCGTGCTGGCCCCCGCCGCTCGCCTTGTCGAGACCGCGCAAGAGGCCGCGGCCGCCGCGGACGCCGATGTGTCCCTGGCTCTCGCCGTAGAGGGGTCATCGGCCTGGCGAAGGGCCGACAGCGCCACGCGCAGGCGGGTCCGCGCATGGGTCAACAGCACCATCGAGCACGAATACGCAGGCGACTGGACCGAAGTGTCCGCCCAGCGCTTCGACGAGGCCGAGGCCTTTTCTGGCGATGACGTCCTGTTCCCGGCAGGGTTCGACAGCATTCCGACCTACCTCGCCCGGGGGCTGAGCCTGCGGCTGGGTGAAGCGGTGACCGCGCTCGCGCCCCTTGGTGCCGGCGTCGCCGTGACCCTGGGTAGCGGCGAGGTGCTGACGGCGGATCGGGCCATCATCACGGTTCCCCTCGGCGTGCTGCGCGCGGGTCAGATACGTCTGGCAGAGGCCCTGGCACCGGACCGGCAGGCCGCGATCGACAGTCTGGGCATGGGTCTGCTCAACAAGTGCTGGCTGCGGTTCGACCGCGTCGCCTGGCCCGACGATGTGGACTGGATCGGCTGGCTCGGACCGCGGGATGGTCACTGGGCCGAGTGGATCAGCCTTGCCGGGGTGACGGGCGCTCCCGTGCTGGCCGGCTTCAACGCGGCAAACGCAGCGCACGAGATCGAGGCCCTTGATGATGCGGCCACGCGTGATGCGGCCGATCAGGCGCTTCGCGCCATGTTCGGCTCGGACTTCCCGGCCCCCCTCGACGCCCAGGTAACGCGCTGGTCGCGTGATGCGCTGGCGCTGGGCTCCTATTCCTTCAACGCCGTCGGCACCGGAGCGGCGAGCCGCCAGACCCTGGGCGGCACCGACTGGGATGGACGTCTGGTGTTCGCCGGTGAGGCCACCTCGGCGAGCCACCCCGGCACCGTGCACGGCGCGCTGCTGTCCGGTCTTGAAGCGGCGTCGGGGGTGATCGAAGGGTGAAGCCGCCTCAGTAGGTCCGCGCGTCCCGGCCTTTCCTGACCCACAGCAGGGTGACCAGGAACAGGACCATCAGGATGGGCGTATCCAGAAAGGTCGTGAACACCAGCCAGGCGTCCCGGGACAGCAAGAAGGCCGCCACGGCGTTCATGGCCGCCGAGACCAGACCGATCACCCCCATGCCGATGCCGAGCCGCCCGGCGTCGACCGGGAACTGAAGGTAGCGCGCCAGGCGCACCGCCAGCTTCTGTCCCTTGGCCAGAAATCCGTCCGCGAGGAAGGGGATGGCACCGATGATGCCGAGGATGGTGCCGCGATACTGGATGATCCGCTCGTCCTGGACGATCAGGGCGAAGGCCGCGGACACCAGGCTCATGGCGATGCCGAACACGGCCAGACCGCCCAGAAGGTCGACCTTGATGATCTTCTGGACGACCCACAGCACGACTGCCGCGGCAGCCCCTCCGAGCGCCGCCGTCACCAGCCCGAACTCGCGCGCGACGAAGAAGAAAACGAGGCCCAGCGTCAGGTCGGTGGCCAGCGACGGCCAGTTGCGTTTCCACGCCGCGTCGGCCCTGGCCTTCTGTTCCGGCGTGTTCTGGGTCTCGGCCCAGGCCGTGAACTGCTTCATCTTTGGTCCATACCCCAAGGTCTTGCCCGGATGGGTTTCGTACACGGCCCTGCCGTCCAGCCGCGCCGCTAGGCCATAGGCCCAGGTGGTGGCCGGTCCGATTTCGACCTCCAGGACCTGACCGTCCGGCCGGGTCCAGGCCAGCCTGTGATTGCGAAGCTGATCGGGGTCGCCCTTCTCGACGCGGTCGGTCGCCACCACTGCGCCGTCGACGCTCAGGGCTGACCGGCTGCCTTCGACGAAGACCTCGTGTTCGACCGCGATCGCCTGTCCGTCCAGCTGGAAACTCTTGTTCAGACGGGACAGGCGCAGGGGCATGGCGGCTCGTGGCTGGGGCGGAACAGAGCGCGTCTAACGCGGCGTGAAAACGGCCTCAACGGGAATCAACGGCGGGCGGGCAGGCGGGCTGGCTCTAGCCCTTTCCCTCGATCATCTCGCGGATGCGGGCCCCGAGCGCGGAGACCTGGAACGGCTTGGTCATGACCGCCATGCCGGGGTCCAGCGTGTCGCCCTCGACCACGGCATTCACGGCATAGCCCGTGATGAACAGCACCTTCAGGTCGGGCCGGGTTGTGCGCGCGGCGTCCGCCACCTGGCGTCCGTTCATGCCCCCGGGCAGTCCGACATCGGAGACGAGCAGATCGATGCGCGCATCCGAGTTCAGGATGGCCAGGCCCGAGGGTCCATCGGCGGCCTGGAGCGCGACGTAGCCTGCTTCTTCCAGCGCCTCGACCACCAGCATTCTGACGATCTCCTCGTCGTCGATCACAAGGACAGTCTCGCCCTGGCCCGGGTCGTCGGGGACGGTCTGTGGCTCGGGCACCTTGATCTCCTCGACCGGACCCAGCCAGCGGGGCAGGGCGAGCGTGATTATGGCGCCCTCACCCGGCTCGGTCTCGATGCGGATCTGGCCGCCGGACTGGCGCATGAAGCCGTGGATCATGGACAGGCCCAGTCCCGTGCCCTGACCCAGAGGCTTGGTGGTGAAGAAGGGCTCGAAGGCCTTGGCCGCGACCTCGGGCGTCATGCCTGAACCGGTGTCGGTCACCGACAGCTCGATGTAGTCGCCCGGCGAAAGATCGTGGCCCCTCGCCTCGGCCGCGGCCAGCGTCACGTTGACGGTCCGGATGGTCAGCAGCCCGCCGTTCGGCACCATGGCGTCGCGACTGTTGATGCACAGGTTCAGCAAGGCGTTCTCAAGCTGGGACGGGTCGATCCGGGTCATCCAGAGCTCGCTCGTCGTTTCGATGGCGACCTGGACGTCCGGCCCGACGCTTCGCCGGATCAGGTCCTCCATGCCGAATACCAGCCGGTTCACGTCGGTCGGCCGGGGATCCAGCGTCTGACGGCGCGAGAAGGCCAGCAGCCTCTGGGTCAGGGTCGCGGCCCGGCGCGACGCGCCCTGGGCGGCCTGGATGAAGCGATCCATGCCGGCCAGCCGGCCCTCGGCCATCCGCTTCTCGATCAGCTCCAGGCTGCCGGAGATGCCGGCCAGAAGATTGTTGAAGTCGTGGGCGATGCCGCCGGTCAGCTGGCCGATGGCTTCCATCTTCTGGGACTGACGCAGGGCCTCCTCGACATGCATCAGCTCGCCGGTGCGCTCGGCGACCCGCTCCTCCAGGGTGGCGTTCAGGGTCTTCAGCGCCTGGGTCGCGCGGGCGCGTTCGACCTCGATGCGGATGCGGATGGCCACCTGCTGAACCAGATCGACCTCGTGGTCGGTCCACACCCGCCCGTCGGCCTGGGTGACGAAGATCATCGCCACCAGCTGGCCGCCCTCCAGAACAGGCACATTGATGAAGGCGCGGCAGGCGGCGTCCTCCAGGCTGCGGATCGCGCGTCTGGCCCGGGGTTCAGCGCGCACGTCGTCGACGCGCAGAATTGTCCCGGTCTTCATCTCATCGACAAAGCCGCCCCAGTCGCGAAGCAGCAGGGTGCCGGCGATCGACTGCGCGCGGTCCGAAACCCAGTCCTGCTCGATCTCGATGGTCTCGGCGGTCGTATCGACCGTGGCATAGCCCACCCGGTCCGCCTTCAGGAACCGCCCCAGCACCTCGGCGGCGCGGGCCGCCAGCAAGACCGGGTCGGCCAGATCCCGCATGGCGTCGCCGACCTCGACCAGCACCTGCTGACGCAACTCGGCTTCCTTGCGCTCCGAGATGTCGGCCACGACCGCATAGAAGCCGTCCACGGCGCCCGTCGCGTCACGACGGGGAATGTAGTCGGCGCGGATATGGCGACCGCGCGTCCCCGAATAGGGCAGGTAGTCCTCGAACGTCAGATGTTCACCGGCCAGCGCCGCCTCGATGCGAGGCAGGGCCTTGTCGTAGGCGACCTGACCCAGCACCTCGACCAGAGATCGGCCCACCAGGCTTTCCGCCTCGGGGCCGAACCAGTGGACATAGGCGCGGTTGTTCAGCTGATAGCGGTGATCCCGATCGACGAAGCTGACCAGCACCGTGAGGCTGTCGGTCAGGCGCTGCAGTTCATCGCGTTGCCGGGCGGCGTCGCGTTCGGCCTCACGCCGGGCGATGGCGGCGCGGGTGCGTTCTCCGAACTCGCGGGCGAAGGCGATCTCGTCCGGCGTCCAGAGGCGGGGCGTGGCGGAGTGCACCAGCATCTGGGCCACGGTGCGACCGCCTTCCTGCAGGGGGGTATCGAGCAGGGCCGTGATCCCCTGGGCAAGCAGCGGGACGGGGTCGGCCCTGGTGCGTGGGTCGGCGCGGACATCGGAAATCGCCACCGGACGACCGGCCACGGTGTCCTCGACATACAGGCCATAGTCGCGAAACCGGTGCAGCCCGACGACCGAGGTCAGGTCCGGCGTCGCCCGCCAGTCCCGGACCACGTCGATCGTCTCGTCTTCGGGGTTGATGACGCCGTACCCCACCCGGTCGGCGGCCAGCATGCGACCCAGAATGGCGCTGGCCTGCTCGGCGATGTCCAGGGGCGCGTCGGTCTGGCTGAGCGCATCGTCCAGGGCGATCAGGGCATCCTGCCGGGCGCGCTCGGCCTCCTGACGGCGTTCGGCCAGGATCTGGTCTGTGACCTCGCGCACAAAGACCATCAGCCCGGCCGGGCGGCCGCTCTCGTCGGGCACCGGCGTATAGTCCAGGTCCATCCAGCCGGGCTCGGGAACGCCCTGCCGGTCCAGCATCAGCTCCTGACGCGTCAGCGACCAGGCCTGACCCTTCAGGGACCGGCGGATGTTCTGATCGTTGAAGTCCGCGATCTCGGGCCAGCCTTCGCGAGCCCCCATGCCCAGCAGTTCCGGGTGGCGCCGCCCGGCGAAGCGGGCGTAGCCGTCATTGTAGATCAACGTGCCCTGCCAGCCCCACAGAAGAACCATCGGGTTGGGCGCCGCGACCATCATCCCGACGATCGTCTTCAGGCTCTGGGACCAGGTCGCGATGGGGCCGAGCGGGGTCGCGCTCCAGTCGTGATCGCGGATCAGGTCGGACATCTCCCCCTTGCCGCTCAGGAAGTCGGCCGCGTCGTTCACGCTTGTCGAATGATCCAGCAGCTTGCCGCCCCCCTTAAGGGCCCGGTCTGCGCCCACGCCTCGCGCAACGTCGAAGCCGCGAAACAGTTCCGTATGTGCGCGCATTGCCGCCCGTCGCCATGCTCCCTAGATCGGAGGGCGTCGTTTCCTCCCCCGACCCTTCGGAGCTCCGCCCATGTCCGACCTGACACCGAACGCCCGCACCACGTCCGGCCGGGGCCGGGTCTATGCCTCCATCCTCGACACCATCGGCGACACGCCCCTCGTCGGCCTGCCGCGCCTGTCGGCCGAGCTGAGCCCCAAGGCCACCGTTCTGGCCAAGCTGGAGTTCTTCAACCCGATCGCCTCGGTGAAGGACCGGATCGGGGTGGCCATGATCAAGGCGCTGGAGGCCGACGGCAAGATCAAACCGGGCGGCGTGCTGATCGAGCCGACCAGCGGCAACACCGGCATCGCCCTGGCCTTCGTCGCGGCGGCCAAGGGCTATCGCCTGATCCTGGTCATGCCGGAGTCCATGTCCATCGAGCGCCGCAAGATGCTGGCCCTGCTGGGGGCCGAGCTGGTCCTCACGCCGGCGGAAAAGGGCATGAAGGGCGCCATCGCCATGGCCGCCGAGCTGCTGGAGCGCACGCCGGGCGCTGTCAGCCCCAGCCAGTTCGAGAACCCCGCCAACCCCGCCATCCATCGCTCGACCACGGCCGAGGAGATCTGGAATGACACGGCCGGGGCGGTCGACATGGTCATCTCCGGCGTCGGCACCGGCGGCACCATCACCGGCGTCGGTCAGGTGTTGAAGGCGAGGAAACCGGGCCTGAAGATGATCGCGGTGGAGCCCACCGCCTCTCCCGTCCTGTCCGGCGGCGAGCCCGGCCCGCACAAGATCCAGGGCATCGGCGCGGGCTTCATCCCCGCCGTCGTCGACCGCTCCGTGATCGACGGGGTGGAACAGGTCTCCAACGAGGACGCCTTCGACATGGCCAGGAAGGTCGCCCGCGTCGAGGGCATCCCGGTCGGCATCAGTGCGGGTGCCGCTCTGGTTGCCGGCTTCCGTCAGGCGGCGCTGGACGAGAACGCGGGCAAGACAATCGTCGTCATCATCCCCAGCTTCGCGGAGCGGTACCTTTCCACCGCCCTGTTCGACGGGCTGTAACGCGTCACAGCCGGTTAACCCAACCCGGCTACCCTCTTGCTCGACATGTCCGAACCGGCGTCCGTCCCGCCCCCTGAGGCCGCGAAAGCCAGCTTCCGCGCGCGCACCGCGCTGCTGAAACGGCTCGCTGACATCGTGTCCCTGCCGGCCAGCCGGGTGAACACCTTCGAACGCGCCATGACGGGCGATCTGCTGGTCGAGATGCTGCGTCTGGCCTCACCGGCAGATCGCAAGCGCGTGGCCGTGCGCCTGGCGCCGCTGGCGGAGTTGCCCAACAGCATTCTCAGGCTTCTGCTGCGCGACGACCCGGAGATTGCCGGGCCCCTGATCGAGGGTTGTCTGGCGCTGAACGACGCGGACCTGTGCGCCTGTGCCGCCGATACCGGAACCGAGCACCGCCTGATCATGGCCGGTCGTCGCGGCATTTCGGAGGTCGTGACCGAAAGCCTGATCGCCTTTGACGAACCAGCGGTGATCCACGCCCTGCTCCGCAACACGACCGCGAAACTGTCCCAGCCGGGCATCGATGCGGTCGTCAGCCTGAGCCGCAAGGTGCCCGAGTTGTGCGAGCATCTGCTGCGCCGATCCGAGCTCAGGCCGTCCGGGGCCTATGTGATGTTCTGGTGGTCCGGACCCGATGACAGGAAGACCATCCTCCAGCGCTTCGCCGTGTCGCGTGAAGTGCTTGAGGAGGTCTCCGAGGACGTCTTCGGCATGGCCGCCGAGGAGAACTGGCAGGACCCGGTATCGCGCAAGGCGCTGCAGTTCATCGAGCGCCGCCAGAGAAACCGCGCCGCCATCGAAAAGAGCCCCTACGACAACCTCGAGCACGCCGTCTCCGAAGCCGCCAAGGCGGGTCTGACGTCCGGGCTGGCCGCCGAGATGGCCTATCTGGCAGGCATCAAGCCCCTGACCGGAGCCAAGATTCTGGGCGATGTCGGCGGCGAGCCGCTGGCGGTCCTGTGCAAGGCTACCGGCATGACGCGGTTCGACCTGGAAAACCTGTGGCGATCGCTCCGTCGTCCGCTGGCCGACGCCGCGGGAGAGCCGCACCCCGACTGGGCGCGGGTCCAGATGATCTTCGAGATGCTGGCGGTCGATCGCGCCCAGACCGTGCTGCGTTACTGGAACTGGTCGCTGTCGTCGGCGATGTCACCGGCCCTGATCAAGGCCATCCGTGCGGGTGACGAAGAGGCGCTGGATCAATACTCCGCGCCCGAGCGGGCCGCGATGCTGGCGCTCGCGGAAGACTTCGGCCGCTGAACCCTTCGGGTCGAGCAGAACAGTAGAGTTCACTGTTTCGCGTAGAGCGAGGCCTGCTGACCTGTCTTCGCAAAGCATTTGCCTTGGTCGTCGAACCTGATTATCAGCGCGAGTCTCGATCGCCGAAGTGCGAACAGTCCAAAAACAAGGAAACGCCCGTGGACGCCTCAAGACCTGAAGACCGCTCTGAACTGCTGGAAATGACGGCGGACATCGTGTCGGCCTATGTCGGCAACAACACCGTCTCGGCCGCCGAGCTGCCGGGCCTGATCTCGAACATCCACGCGGCGCTGAGCCAGGTTTCGACCGGCACTGTCGAGGTGGCTCCCGAGCCCAAGGAACCGGCGGTGCCGATCCGCAAGTCGATCAGCCCCGATTTCCTGATCTGCCTGGAAGACGGCCGCAAGTTCAAGTCGCTGAAGCGTCACCTGCGCACCAAGTACGACATGAGCCCGGAAGAGTACCGCGCCAAGTGGGGCCTGGCCAAGGACTACCCCATGGTCGCCCCGAACTACGCCAAGGCCCGGTCGGACCTGGCCAAGCAGATGGGTCTGGGTCAGGGCGGCCGCAAACCCGCCCGCGCCGGCCGCGCCAAGAAGTAGGTTTCACGAAATCCTCCCACGCATCGCGGGGGAGGGGGACCGCCCGAAGGGTGGTGGAGGGGGCGGACGCGCACACCGTGTCTGGAGCCGCTCCCTCCACCGCTTCGCGGTTCCCTCCTTGGCTCGGCTTCGCCGCGCCTGCGTCGACCCCCGTTCGCTTTGCTCCGGGGGAGGATAAGGGGTTACGCCGCCTCGGCGCGGCGGCGCATCCGCCAGAAGCGCAGGGTACGCAGGGCCACGACGCGCTGCAGATCCCCGTACATCTTGGCGTAGCTGTGGGCCTTGCCCATGGCGTTTTCCTCGGTGTTGAGGATCACCACGGCGAAGGTCAGGAACAGGGCGCGGTCCAGGTCCGCCGCCTTGCAGATCAGCGCCAGGGCATCGAGTTCCTTCTTCTCCACGATCGAGGCGGCCGTGTGGAAGTCGACATCGGCCAGTTGGGCCAGTGAAATCAGGAACGAGGTCCGGCTGCCCGAGCGCAGGAAGCGGGCCAGCATCGTCGGCGTCAGCTGGTTGGCGGCCTTCAGCTCTCCGACATAGGCGAGGCACTCCGCGTAGTCGGACGGCAGGTCGCCGTGCTCGCTGGCCACGCGGGCGCGACCGGCAGCGAGCGCGATTTCCAGCAGGGCCGGATCCATGGCGGCGTTCTTCTGAAGGATGCTCTGGCGCAGGCGGGCCTCGACCACGAAGTACATCTCGTTCAGCAGGTCCGGCGGCAGGTTCTTGCGATGGACCGTTGCCGCGTGAAGCGCCGGGTTGGCCTTGGCGCGCTCGACCGCGGTCTCGCTGGCGGACCGCGACAGGCGGGCGCCGTCGTTGCGCAGCAGGGTGCCCAGGGTGTTGTCGTCGCCGCGTTCGACGATGACGTCCGACACGGCCTCGGACACGGTGGTTCGCTGAGACACGGCCCTCAGGTGATCCTGACCCTTGGTCCGCACGACGCCCAGCAGATCATCGTCGGTCAGGACAGTGGAGGCGCGCAGCACGGCTGTGGCCACGCAGGCCTCGTCGTTCGCCAGTCGCCGGATCAGGCCGCGAGGCGCGTCGGGCGCCAGGGCGAAGCGGGCCGACAGTTCTGCCCGGACGGCGGTTTCCATCTCGGCGGTCAGATCCGTCAGGACGGAATCGTAGAGGCTGTCCTCTGCGGCGGTCCGCTGCGTCGAGCCGAAGAAGTGATCCGTCAGTTCGCGCAGCAGGGCGCGGCGTTTCTCGGACGACTCTTCCTGGGCCAGCAGGACCAGGTCAGGCAGACGCGAGCCGGTTTCGGCCGGGGGTTCGATCACGGGGGCATCACTCATGGAAGACTCGGGTCGGCATTGGCAACGGGGATGCGACGACCCTGGGCGTCGCGGCGCGGAGGTTCGAACTCGGGCGGCGCGGCGAGATCGAGCGCCACGCTGTCGAAGAAGACGGGATCCGGCATGACGGCGGGGTCCGGCTGGCGACCCGCCTCACGGTGGACCGAGTAGTAGCGGGCCGGGGCCTGGCCGGTTGCGCTGGTCTGGACCGGGGCCTGCTGAACCGGGGCCTGCTGCACCGGGGCGACGGGCGCGGAGGTCGAGGCCGCCACTTCGGTCGGAACGGTCGCGGGGGCCGTGCCCTGCGCACGCAGGCGGAAGATCGGGGCGTCCGGCCGGGGCGCCATCGGGTCGGCGGTGTTGGACATGGCCGGGGCCATGGTTGGTGCCGTCGCCGGTGCCGTGGCCGGGCCATAGACCGGCTGGGCGACCGGCGGCGGCGGTGGCGCGGCGGCCAGCTCTGTGGTGGCGTAGGCGAGCGGATCGGGATTGCCCGGCGCGAAGGACGGGGCGACCCGCGGGCCGATCCAGGCGCTGGCCGGGGTCAGGGCGCCCTCGCTGATAGGGAGCGGCGGATTGAAGGGCTGCATCTGCGGCCGGGCCAGGCCCTGGGACGGAGCGACCCGGCGCGGCAGGATGTCGGACCGCGCGGCCGTCGCCATCCGGGGCGGGGTCGTCGAGGTCGTGCGGTTCGCCCACGACAGATAGCGGGACCCCGTGGGAGGAGCCTGCGTCTGCGCCTGCGCCACGCTGCCCAGCGCGAGACAGGCCAGGGCGGTCGCAAGGCCGAGGCCTGCGGTCTGGACCGTCTGACGGGCGCGATCGTGCGGCGGATGGGCCAAGGTGGAGCTCCGGTCCATGACGGACTGGGTCCGACCCTAGCGTTGTAGGGCTTAACCCCGGACTAACGCGGGTTAAGAGACGTCAGCCTCGTGACGCCATGACCCGGCGCTGGATCGCGGTCGTGGCGGCGTTCAGCAACAGGCCCAGAACGGCCAGGCAAACCAGCGCCGCCAGAAGCTCGGCGGTGCGCAGCCGGTTGCCCGCTTCCAGCAGCCGCCAGGCCAGGCCTTGCGTGGCCCCGGAGCCGGAGACGAACTCGGCCACCACGGCCCCCACGACCGACAGTCCGGCGGCGACGCGGATGCCTTCCAGGGCGAAGGGCAGGGCGGACGGCAGGCGCAGGCGCGTCAGGCGCTGGACCCGGCTCGCGCCATGCAGGTCGAACAGGCGCTCCAGATCCGGGTCGGCGGACTTCAGGCCCGTCAGGACGCCGGAAAAGACGGGAAAGAAGGCGACGGCGGCGGCCAGAGCGATCACCGCCCGGTCGGCGTTGTCCAGCCCGGCCCAGATCAGCACCAGAGGCGCGATGGCCACGACCGGGGTGACCTGGAGCGCGACGGCCAGGGGCGCGACCGCCTGCTCGGCGGGACGACTGAGCGAGACGGCGACCGCCAGTCCTCCGCCCAGGACCGTGGCGACCAGCAGGGCCTGGAACGCCATCCAGAAGGTCTGGAGCGCCGAGCCGGCCAGCACGGGACCGTTCTCGACCAGGGCGATGGCCACCGCGCTCGGCGGCGGCAGGAAGTAGACGGGCACGGCCAGCGCCCGGCAGGCGACCTCCCAGATCGCCAGCAGCAGGGCGGTCAGGAGCAGGCCGGGCAGGGTGGAGAGGACGCGGCTCATGCGGCCTCCGGCATGGCGGCGGCCAGGGCTGTGGCGACGGCCTCGGCCGCCTCGCGATAGGCTGGGTCGCGCCGCCAGTCCTCGGGTCGAGGCAGGGGGCCGGGCATGGGCAGGTCGGCTACGGCGCGGCCGGTCCGGGCCGACAGGACGACGACGCGGCTGGCCAGATAGGCGGCCTCCTCCACGTCATGAGTGACGAACACGGCGGCGAAGGGCCAGGCTGACCAGAGGCGGTGCAGGTCCTCGATCAGGCCCCGCCGGGTGATGGAATCCAGCGCCGCGAAGGGTTCATCCAGCAGCAGCAGGTCGGGCTGGATCGACAGGGCGCGGGCCAGCGAGACCCGCATGGCCATGCCGCCCGAGAGCTGGCGCGGGCGGGCGGTGACGCGGTCGCCCAGACCCACGGCGGCCAGCGCTGCGTCGGCGCGACGGCGGGCCTCGACGGCCGGGACGCCGGACAGTTCCAGCGGCAGGGCCACGTTGGTCCGGGCGTCGGCCCAGGGCATCAGGGTCGGGCTCTGGAAGACGAAGCCGGTGCTGTCGGCGGCGTCCGGTCGGGTGACCGAACCCTCCGCCGGCGTCTCCAGCCCTGCCAGCAGACGCAGCGCCGTGGACTTGCCCGCGCCCGACGCTCCGACCAGGGCCACGATCTCGGACGGGGCGACCGCCAGGTCGATGGGCCCGAGCGGCGCGCGGCCGGCGTAGCGGACGACCACACCCGACAGGCGCGCCAGAGGGGCGTCAGCCACGGCCCGGCAGGAAGGCGTCGGTGAAGGCGTTTCTCCAGCGGAGATCGGCCGGATAGACACCGGCCTGGCTGGTGACGTCGAAGAACTGGCGCCAGCGATCCTCGGTCATGGCGCCAAGGCCATAGAGGGCCGCGTCGCCGGAATCGACGATGCCGTATTCGCTGAGCTTGGCCCGGGCCTGATCCAGCACGTCCTGGGTCATCTCGGGGTTGGCTTCCCGGATCAGGGCGTTGGCGGCCGACGGGTCGCCCCGCATATAGTCGCGCCAGCCCTCGACCGAGGCGGCGATGAAGGACCGCAGCGCCGTGGCATTGTCGCGGGCGAAGGCATCGGGCGACAGGACCATGGTGGCGTAGGAGGGATAGCCCTCGTCGGCCAGCAGGAAGACACGCGGCTCGAAGCCCGCCTCCTTCTGGATCGTGTAGGGCTCGCTCGTCAGATAGCCCTGCTGGACCGCCCGTTCGTCGGCGATGAAGGGGGCGGGATTGAAGTTGTACTTCCTGACCTGATCGTCGGTGAAGCCGTACTTGGCCTTCAGCCAGACCCAGAAGGCCGTGATGGAGGCATCGGCCAGCAGGAAGGGTCGGCCGGCCAGATCGGCGATGCCGGTCAGGGCTGGATCGGGGTGGGCGATCAGGACCTGCGGGTCCTTCTGGAAGAAGGCGGCGACGGCCTTCACGGGCGCGCCTTCGGCGACGAGGTTCAGCGGGATGAAGCTGTTGGACCCCATGCCGAGCTCGACGGCACCCGAGGCCAGCAGCTGGGGCACGTTCACGCCGGGGCCGCCCTGGATGATCTGGACGTTCAGGCCGCGCCGCTCAAAGGCCCCGGACGCGAGCGCCTGATAGAAGCCGCCGTGCTCGGCCTGGGCGCGCCAGTCGGTGGCGAAGCGGATGCGGATCCGGCCCTGCTCGTCGACGGGGGCTTCGGAGTTCGAACAGGCCGCCGCGCCCAGCGCCGTCACAGCGATCCCGCCCGCCAGGATCAGGCGGCGGCTGACAAGCCCATGAGTCGCAGACGGCAGCATGGCCGGACCCTAGGCTGTGCGGGAAACGTTGGGAAGGCGACGGTTCGTCTCCTCCCCGTTCGCCGCTTGGCGAATGGGGAGGTGGCTCGAAGCGTAGCGGAGAGACGGAGGGGTTTTGTCTGGATGCGGCGACATCGAGCGCGCTCGCAGAACCCCTCCACCCTCCTTCGCCAAGAGGCTCCGGACGGTCCCCCTCCCCATCGCCAAGCGGGCGATGGGGAGGAGACGGGACGCCAGAATTGAGCGAGGGGACGAAAGCCCGGTCGAACCGGTACTCGCGTCCCCTCGCCAAGTCCGGGTTGGGACTTGGCCTTTGAGGTTCAGGACCCTGGCCTGGGCGCCCGCGAGGCGAACCCCGAAGACGGTCGGCTGTATCCTGGCGGCTCCTGTCCGATGTCGGTGCGCAGAGGATTTTCGCCCCCGGCGTCGTTCATCGATCCCGGCCTGGTTCCTGTCTGCCCCGCGCCGAAACGCTAAAGGCTTGAGGCCTGGGCCCTGCCCGGGGTTTCCGCGTCCACCGAAGTGGCTTGGAGCCCTTGGTCAGAGAGCCGGACCGACCCGCTTGAAGTTCCGGCTCTCACCGGATTTCCGCGCCGCCGTGTCCCTCGGCCTGTTGACGTTCGCGCCAAATCCGTTAGACGGCAAGCGCCCGAATTCGCCCCGCTGTGCAACATCGCCCGGGGCCCGGTGCATAACTCTGTGAAGATCAGTGGACAGATCAGATTCGCGATGGCGGATCAGTGATTTGGCTTGTCCACAGAATCCCGCGCATGGAGCGTGATTGGACTGAAAAACGAAAGGGCGCTCCTTTCGGAACGCCCTTCGCCAGTCACTCCCTTTCGGGAAACGGACATCCTTTCGGAGCCGCGAGTGGCGCTGATATGCTCCCACAGCCGCAAAAAGTCAATGTTCCTGAGGTTGTGGGGGGACAGGCAAACGAGGCAACCAAGACAAGGTCGTCGCCAGGATGATGTTGAACTCATCTTCCTGAAGGCGCGGGATGCGCGGACCACCAAACGGTTCAAGGCGCTGCGTGGAGACCGTGTAGAGGTGATTGCAGACCACCCATGAATCCCGCTTGCTGTCCGGCTGAAACGACAGCTTGTGAGCCCATTGCCCGCTGATCCCCTCCTGTGGATCGGTAGAGGTCGGCAAGACCAGAACAATTCCGTGAAGGGTATTGCGATACGAAAGGATGATCGCAGGGCGCTTCTTTCCCATCTCTGGAAGGCGAGCATCTCCTCGAAAATCACACCAGTAGAGTTGGCGCACTTTCGGCGCAGCCTTGATGTGAAGGGGCATGACGGTACCAGGTCCAGCTCAAGCAACCTGAACCAACGGTATCAAGCGTCAATAGTTAAGGTTGTAAATCAGCCGGCGGCCAGAGCCTCGCGCCGGGCCTCGATTTCCAGCCATTCCTCCTCGGCGGCCTCCAGTTTTGACCGGGCGGCGTCCAGCGCCTTCATGGTGGCGTCGAAGCCGGAGGGGTCGCGACTGTAGAAGTTCACGTCCGCCAGGCGGGCCTCGTGGGCGGCGATGTCGGCGGGCAGGGCGGCGATCAGGGCGTCCAGTTCCTTGAGGCGGTGGGTGTCCTTGAAGGAGAGTTTGGCCGGTTTGCGCGACGTCTCTCCCTCCCCCTTGTGGGGAGGGGTGGCCGCGTCAGCGGCCGGGGTGGGGCTCGAACGGACAGACCCCACCCTGGCGGCTCCGCCGCCTGTCCCTCCCCATGAAGGGGAGGGAGAAGGAGACAGGAAACCCGGGTTCTGGCCGATGAAGTCGGTCCAGCCGCCGGGGGTCTCGACGATGTCGCCCCGGCCGTTCATGCCGATGGTCGAGGTGGCGAGGCGGTCGACGAAGTCGCGGTCGTGGCTGACCAGGATCAGGGTGCCGTCGTACTGCTCCAGGAGCTCCTCGAGCTTGTCGAGGGTCTCCATGTCCAGGTCGTTGGTGGGCTCGTCCAGCACCAGCATGTTGGCGGGCTTGGCCAGCGCACGGGCCAAGAGCAGGCGGTTGCGCTCTCCGCCCGACAGGGTCGAGATCGGCTGGCGCAGCTGGCCCTCCTGGAACAGGAAGTCCTTGGCGTAGGCCGCCACGTGCTTGGAGTGGCCGCGCACGAGGATGCTGTCGCCGCCGCCGGGCGTGAGCGCGTCCCACAGGGTCATGTCCGACTTCAGGCCTTCGCGGGACTGGTCGAGGTAGACAGGCTCCAGGTTGGCACCCAGCTTGACCGTGCCCTCGTCGGGGGCGAGTTCGCCCAGCAGGATCTTGACCAGGGTCGTCTTGCCCGCGCCGTTGGGACCGACGATGGCGAGCCGGTCGCCCCGGATGACGCGGGTGGTGAAGGGCTTGATGACAACCCTTTGGTTTTCTGGCCGATCGCCGAAGCGCTTGGAGACGCCCTTCAGGTCCGCGACCAGCTTGCCGGAGGTGACGCCGGAATCGACGCCGAGGTGGATCTCGCGGGGGATGTCCTTGACCCGCAGCGCCCGGTCCTGACGCATGGCCTCCAGCGCGCGGGCGCGGCCTTCGTTGCGGGTCCGCTGGGCGGTGATGGAGCGGTAGAAGGTGTAGGTCTCGGCCTCGATGCGCTTGTTGAGGCGGCGAAGGCTCTCGGCCTCCTCTTCCTGGACCTTGGCGGCCCAGTCGTCGAAGGCGTCGAAGCCCTTGTTCAGGGTGCGGACCTTGCGGTGTTCCAGCCAGTGGCAGGACTGGGTGACGCGGTTCAGGAAGGCGCGGTCGTGGCTGACGATCAGGGCGGCGCACTTGGCGGCGATGATCTCCTTTTCCAGGAGCTCGATGGCCAGGATGTCCATGTGGTTGGTCGGCTCGTCGAGCAAGAGCAGGTCGGGCTCCTCGGCGAAGGCCTTGGCGAGCGCGGCGCGACGGATCTCGCCGCCCGACAGACCCTTGGCGGACTTGTTCGGATCCATGCCGAAGGTGGTCAGCCAGGCCTCGGCCATCCACGGCTCGGCCCCGCCCGAGGTGGCGTAGTCCAGCAGGGTCTCGCCGACGATCAGGGGTTCCTGCGGCACATAGGCGAAGCGGGTGCCGGCCTGGACGCTGCGGTCGCCGCTGTCGGCCTCGATCAGGCCCATGACCAGCTTCATCAGGGTCGACTTGCCCGCGCCGTTGCGGCCGACCAGGCAGGAGCGGGTGCGCGGCTCGATGGCCAGATCGACCCCTTCGAACAGGGGACGCTGACCGTCCTGCAGACGGACGTCCTTGAGCGCGACGAGGGGAGGGCGTGGGGAGGAGCGGGGAGCCATGAACAACCTAAATCCTCCACCGCGCAGCGGGGGAGGGGGACCGCGGAGGCCGCTTGGCCGACGGGGTGGAGGGGGCGGAAAGAGGAGTGATTTAGGGGATGAGCCGCGTGTGCGCCATAGGACGCAGAATCGATGTGTCCGCCCCCTCCACCCCGCTTCGCGCGGTCCCCCTCCCCCGTTTCGCTGCGCTCACGAGGGAGGATCCGTCAGGCCAATGCGAAGTCTGGCGATCTGCAGGACACCCTCGGCGACCTCGGCCGCATCACGAAGAACCTCGGCGGCTGGGATGCGGACAACCTCGATGCCTTGGGCGTTTAGCCAGGCGGTTCGGCGTGCGTCCTTTTCGGGGTTGTCGGCTGTTTCATGCACTCGGCCGTCGATCTCGATCGCCAGCTTCGCGGGGGCACAGAAGAAGTCCAGGATGTAGGGACCGACCGGGTGCTGGCGGCGGAAGTTCGGGCGGCCAGGCCCGCGCTGGCGAAGGTAGGCCCAGAGTGCCGCTTCAGGCGGCGTCATCGCGCGGCGGAGACTTCTCGCGCGTTTCTGGGTAAGGACCGGCGCTCTCATGGTTGAAATCTCGCACGTGTCCGCCCCCTCCACCACGCTTCGCGCGGTCCCCCTCCCCCGCTTCGCGGTGGAGGATTGATGGCCTTCTGGAAGACCAAGCGTCTGGAGGAGATGTCCCGCGAGGAGTGGGAGAGCCTGTGCGACGGGTGCGGGCTGTGCTGTCTGATCCGGTTCGAGGACGAGGACACCGGGGAGGTCATCCCGACCAAGGTCCACTGCAAGCTGTTCGACGGTCAGGCCTGCCGGTGCTCGGACTATGAGAACCGCAAACAGCATGTGCCGGACTGCATCCAGCTGACGCCGTGGAACATCGAGGCGCTGGAGTGGATGCCGAAGTCCTGCGCCTATCGCCGGTTGCATGAGGGACGGGGCCTGGCCAGCTGGCACCCGCTGGTGTCGGGCGATCCGGAGAGCGTGCATCGGGCGGGCGTGTCGGTGCGAGGGCAGACGATTTCGGAGGAGGGTCTGGCCGATCCCGAGGATGCGCTGGACTACGAAGCCTCGGACTGGGTCGAGGAGCGCGGGGCCGAGCCGGGCCGCTAACCAAACCTTCGCACCTGCTGATGTAGAGACGCAGGGGGAGGAGCCGCATGACAAAAGGCGGAACGAACTCAGGAGATGCCCGCAACGGCCATGAGGCGGCGTTCGACCGGTTGGTCGAACTCGCGCGGTCGATTTTTGACGCGCCGATCGTGCTGATCTCCACGCTGGAAGGCGACAAGGCCGTGATGCGGTCCAACGTCGGCGACTGGCAGACGTCCATCGCCCGTGAGGCGAGCGTGTCCACGGTTCTGGTCAAGATGGGGCCTGGAGCCGTTCTGGTGGTCGAAGACGCCCTGGCCGACCCGCAGTTCTGCAACCACCCCTTCGTCACACGGCCGCAAGGACTGCGATCCTGTTTCGCCGCCTCCATCACCTTGAGCGATGGACGGACGGTGGGCGCCCTTGCCGTCGCCGACCGCATCGCGCGCGCGCGGCCCGACGACCGGGCACTGGATCAGCTGCGGCTGCTGGCCGGCATTGCAGCGGATATTCTGGACCAGACCGAGGCCTCTCGGGTCATCGATGAGAAGCTGGGCACCCTCGGGCTGGCCGAGCAGATGTCCGGGGTCGGGCGTTGGAAGCTGGATCTGGCGACCGGCGCGGTCGAGTGGTCCGACGAGGTCTATCGCATTCACGGGGTGACCTGCGAGACGTTCGATCCCAGCTATGGCGACGCGGTCGCCTTCTATCGCCTGGATGACCAGCAGGTGGTTCGGGACACGATCGCCGCCTGCATGGAGACCGGCGAGGAGGGCGAGTTCCAGCTCAGGATCGTCCGTACGGACGGTGAGGAACGGGTCGTGATGTCCCGGTGTCGCGCCGAGCAGAGGGACGGCCAGACGGTGGCGCTGTACGGCGTGTTCCAGGACGTGACCGAGAGGGTCCGGACCGAGGAGGTCATTCGGGCGAGCGAGGCGCGATACCGCCTGCTGGCCGACAACTCGACCGACGTCATCGCGACCTATGGGCTGGATGGCGTGTTCCGTTACCTGTCGCCGGCCATCGAGGGCCTGATGGGTTATGGCGTCGAGGAGATGGTGGGGCGGCCGTTCAGCGCCTTCATGCATCCCGATGACGTGGCGCGGGTTCGCAAGGCCTTCGTGGACTGTTCCACGGCCGCCATCGATGCGCCCACGGCACGGATCCCCTATCGGGCCATCCGGAAGGACGGGGAGACGATCTGGCTGGAGGCCCATCCGAAGGTCATCCGCGACGAGCGCGGACGCCCCGTGGCGTTCCAGGACGTGGTCCGCGACATCACCGAAACGAAGGCGCTGGAAGATCAGCTGATCGCGGCCAGGGACGCAGCCGAGCACGCGGCCCAGGCCAAGACCGAGTTCCTGGCCAACATGTCCCACGAGCTGAGGACGCCGCTGACCAGCGTGATCGGCTTCTCGGGCCTGCTGCGCGACAGCCCGGCCCTGCCGGAAGCCGAGCGCCGCTACGTCGACCGGATCGCGACGGCCAGCGATGCCCTGCTGGGCGTCATCAACGACATTCTGGACTATTCCAAGCTGGAGGCGGAGGCCGCCGGTCTGGATCCCCGTCCGTTCGACCCGGCCGAGATGGCCCGGTCGTCGGCCGCGATCATCGAGCCGCAATGCCAGACCAGGGGACTGGCGCTGACGCTGGATCTGGACGCTGGCCTGCCGTCGGCCCTGATGGGCGACGAGGGGCGGATCCGGCAGGTTCTGCTGAACTTCCTGTCGAACGCGGCCAAGTTCACGGTTTCGGGCGAAATCCGGCTGGAAAGCCGCTGGCGCGACGGGCGGCTGAGGGTCTCGGTTACCGACAGCGGCATCGGCGTCTCGCCCGAGAAGATCGACGCCCTGTTCGACCGGTTCACCCAGGCCGACGCCTCGACCACGCGGGTCTATGGCGGCACCGGGCTGGGGCTGGCGATCAGCCGGCGCCTGATCGAGATGATGGGCGGCGAGATCGGGGCGACCAGCCGGCCGGGCGAGGGCTCGACCTTCTGGTTCGAACTGCCGCTGTCGGTCGCCGAGACCGCCGAGGCGGCGGAAACCCACGACGTGGCGGGCCTGCCGCCCGGGATGAAGGTGCTGATGGCCGACGACGCCGCGCCTAACCGGGAGCTGGTGCGGATCATTCTGCAGGCCTTTGGCGTCGAGCTGGACACGGTGGAGAACGGGGCCGAGGCCGTGCAGGCCGTGGCCGGGGGAGGCTACGACCTGATCCTGATGGACGTGCACATGCCGGTCATGGACGGGATGGACGCCACCCGCGCGATCCGCGCCCTGCCCGGAGAGGTGGGCCGGGTTCCGGTCATCGCCCTGACGGCCAATGTGCAGCCCGAGCAGGTCGTGGCCTGCAAGGCGGCGGGCATGGACGCCCATGTCGGCAAGCCGATCCAGGTGGCCGGACTGGTCGAGGCGATGGCCCAGGCCCTGGCCCGCACGGGAGCGGGGCGGGTGGCGGCGGCCTGAGCCGTCGCTGGCCCTCGCTGTTTTTCCCAGTTATCCAAACTCGCGCCGAATTCGCCTGAGAAATCAGGGGGCGTTGGATTTTTCACGCGCTGAACGCGCCCGCATACGCTGATCCCCTATGATGTGGGCATGTCGGGAAATCAGGTCATGTCGGGACACACGGACGACGCGCCGGAGGGCGCGGACGGCTGGGCGCGGGCGATGATGATGGACCTGCGCGGGCAGGCCGAAGAGGCGCTGGCGCAGCTGAAGTCGGAGAAGATCGCCCCGGGCGACGCCATCGGCCACGAGCGCAAGATCCGCCGCATCACGGCACTGGCGCGGGCGGTCAAGGCCATCGAGGCGCTGAACGTGCTGCGCATCCGGATCGACAAGGCCGAGGCCGCCCGCAGGCTGTCGTACGGGGAGGGCGGCAAGCATGGAGACAGTCCAGAGGAGCTCGCCGATCTACGATCCGAACTTCTCCGTCGATGGGATCGGGTCCGTGGCCAGATCGACCGTTGTCGAGCTGCTGGAGGAGATGAACGGGGACCAGCTGAGGATCATGAAGAGCCGCAGTCCGGAACTGGAACCCCATCAGATCCCTCCGAAGACGGACTGGCGCACCTGGCTGATGCTGGGCGGGCGGGGGGCGGGCAAGACGTTCGCTGGCGCGTTCTGGCTGCATGAACTGGCGAGGAACACCCGGGGGCTGAGGCTGGCCCTGGTCGGCTCGACCCTGCACGACGTGCGCGAGGTGATGGTCGAGGGACCGTCGGGCATCAAGACGATCGCCGCCGACGCCGACCGGCCTCGCTGGGAAGGCGGGCGCAAGCGACTGGTCTGGGAGAGAACGCAAAGCGTGGCCTATGCCTTTTCGGCCGAGGACGCGGACAGTCTGAGAGGGCCGCAGTTCCATGCGGCCTGGGCCGATGAGTTCTGCGCCTGGCGCGAGCCGGGTCGGGTGCTGGAGAACCTGAGGCTGGGGCTGAGGCTGGGCCTGGCGCCGCGACTGGTGGTGACGACGACGCCCCGGCCGATCCCGGCGCTGAGGGCGCTGATCGCCGAGGGCCGGCCGGAGCTGGAGACGAGTCGGGGCGGGACGGCGCTGAACGAGAAGAACCTGTCGCCGGGGTTCCTGACGGATCTGCGCCGCCTGTATGGCGGGACGCGGCTGGAGGCGCAGGAGCTGGAGGGACTGGTCGTCGAGGCCGAGGGCGCCCTGTTCCGGGCCGGGGATCTGAGCCGTGCGCGGGGCGTGCGGCCCGGGCGGCTGGAGACGGTGATCGTAGCGGTCGATCCGCCGGCGAGCGCGCACGGCGACGCCTGCGGGATCATTGTGGCGGGGCGAGCGGACGGGCGCGGCTTCGTGCTGGCGGACCGTTCGGCGCGGGGGCTGACGCCTCTGGGCTGGGGCCGGCGGGTGGCGGCGGTGGCGGAGGAATTCGGAGCCGATGCCGTGGTGGCGGAGGCCAACCAGGGCGGGGAGATGGTGCGGACCGTGCTGGAGCAGGCGGGGTGCGTCCCGCCGATCCGTCTGGTTCACGCGAGCCGCAGCAAGCGGGCCCGGGCCGAGCCGGTGGCGACGCTGTATGAACGGGGGCGGGTGGTCCACTGCGGCGACTTCCCCGAACTGGCCGAGGAGCTGATGGGGCTGGGGTCGGAGGAACGCGGACGGAGTCCGGACCGGGCGGATGCCCTGGTGTGGGCGCTGACGGAACTGCTGCTGAAGGCGCGGGGGATGCCGCGGGTTTGGGTGGGGTGAGGGAGTAGGGAGTAGGGAGTAGGGAGTAGGGAGTGGGTCAGGCCTGCTTTGGAGAGGTCAGCCTTACGATCAGGGCGCGAAGCATGCGGCCCAGTTCGTCGGTGCGGGCCAGCAGCGCATCCGTTGAGGCCGAAGTGCAATGGCCGACACGCTGGGCGATCAGAAGATGGGTCTCCAGTTCCTTCAATGAGCCTTGGGCAATCCTGAGGAAGCTGACGTACGCGGGTCGTGTCGCTCGGCCATAACCCTCGGCAATGTTTGCCGCGATTGAGGTCGCTGCCCGTCGAGCCTGAGAGGTCAGACCAAACTGCTCCTCGCGAGGAAACTCCCGGGTCAGTTCGTAGGTCGCGACCGCGAGATCCATGGCGCGCTTCCAGACTTCCAGATCGCGATAGCTCCGAACGCTCTCACCCATGCCCGAACCCTCACTGCCCACTCCCTATTCCCTACTCCCTACTCCCTCGGCGTACACTACCTTTGATTGAACGCAGGAGAACATCATGCCCATCAACGATCCCTATTCCGCGCACGCGGCGTCGGCGTCCGCGCCTGCGCGGCGGGCGGAAGCCGTGACGCCGAGCGACACCGTCGATCTGAGCGCGGTGGCCAAGAGCCTTTATGTCGGGGGGCCTGGCGATGTGCGGGTGCAGCCGGCGGGGGGTGGGGCGGCGGTGACGCTGGCCGCCCATCCCATCGGGTATCTGCCGGTGCAGGTCAGCCGGGTGCTGGCGACCGGGACGACGGCGACGTCCATCGTGGCGCTGTTCGACTGATGCCGGGGCTGAGCATGGCCGAGGTCGCGCCGGCGGGGGCCAGCGCGGCGCGGTTCAGCGCGCGGGGACTGCACCGTTGGTCGGCCGCCGTGCGGCGGGCGCAGAGCGGACGGGGGCGGGCGAAGATCGTCTGTCTGGGGGATTCCACCACGGCGGGCTGGGGTTCGCCGGGGCGTCAGGGCGCCTGGCCCCGGCAGCTGGCCGGGCAGATGGCCTGGCGCGGGGCGCGTGAGACGGGCTTCTTCTCCGACGCCGGGATCGGGGCGACCTATGACAGTCGCATGGTCCGGGGCGCAGGGTGGGCGGCGGACACGACCAAGGGGCTGGGCGGGGGCTTTTATCGCAACCTGACGGTCACGGCGAACCCGATGACCTTTACCCCGCAGATGCCGTTCGAGGCGGTGGATCTGTTCCTGTACGGAACGACGTCGCTGAGGGTGACGATCGGGGCGGGGACGCCGGTGGTGGTGACGGGCGCGTTCGGCAACGCGGTCGGCAAGCGCACCGTGACCTGTGCCCAGGCGGGGCTGGGGCGCGGGGCGCATGCGGTCTCGCTGGTCGCGCTGAACAGCAGCGGGCACGTGGGGCTGGACTGCTACGACGCCGGGACGGGCATCAGCGTGATGAACGCCGGTGTGTCCGGCTGGAAGGCGGCGGACTTCGTGCTGGCGACCTATGGGGTGGCCGACACGCTGGACGTGCTGGAGCCCGATCTCGTTGTCTACAACGTCGGGATCAACGACTGGGGCGGGACGCCGACCGCTGAGAGTGCCTGGAAGGCCTCGGTGCAGACGGTGATCGACCGGGCCGTGGCGGTCGGGGCCGATGTCCTGCTGTGTGTGCCGATCCACACAGGCAGCGGCAACCGGCCTGCGTTCGCCCAGTATCTGAGCGATCTGGCGACGGTGAACGGGCTGGTCGCGCCGCTGGATCTGGGGCTGGCGCTGGGGTCGCTGGCGCAGGCGACGGCGGCGGGGGACATGATCGACAGCCTGCATCCCTCGACCCAGGGCTACGGCAAGGTCGCCGCCCTGATCCGTCGACGGATCGCCTGACCCCGAAACGAGAAGGAGCCGAGATGGCAAGGATGACCTGGCCCTTCGGGCGGGGGCGCGGACGTGTGCCGAAAATGGGTGCGCCCGAAGTGAAGGACAGCCGGGCGGGGCCTCTGATCGCCCTGACCGGGGCGGGGCGGCCGCGGTGGACGCCGAGGGACTATGCCAGTCTGGCGAGCGAGGGGTTCGGCAAGAACGCGGTTGCCTATCGCTGCGTGCGGATGATCGCCGAGGCCTGCGCGGCGACGCCGCTGACGGTGTTCGCGGACGGAACGCGGGACGACGGCCATCCGGTGGCGCGGCTGCTGAGGAAGCCCAATCCGGAGCAGTCCGGGGCGGAGTGGCTGGAGGGGCTGTATGGCGCGCTGCAGACGGCGGGGAACGCCTATGCGGAGGCAGTCGGCGAAGGCGCGATCGAGGAGCTGTGGACCCTGAGGCCCGACCGGGTGACAGTGGTACCGGGCAAGGCGGGGTGGCCCGACGCCTATGAATACTCCGTCGGCGGACGGTCGACGCGGATCAACCGCGCGGCGGATGGCTGGATGCCGGTGATGCATCTGAAGCTGTGGCATCCGACGGACGACCACTATGGATTTTCGCCAATCGAGGCGGCGGCCTTCGCCATCGATGTGCACAATGCGTCCGGCGCCTGGAACAAGGGGCTGCTGGACAATGCGGCGCGGCCCAGTGGGGCGCTGGTGTTCGACAGCCGGGATGGAGAGCGGCTGACCGAGGCGCAGTTCGCGATGCTGAAGGCCGAGCTGGCCGAGGCGCATGCAGGCGCGGGCAACGCCGGGCGACCGCTGGTTCTGGAAGGCGGGCTGGACTGGAAGCCGATGACGATGAGCCCGGCGGACATGGACTTCATCGAGGGCAAGCACGCGGCGGCGCGGGAGATCGCGCTGGCGTTCGGGGTGCCGCCGCAGCTGCTGGGGATTCCCGGCGACGCGACCTACGCCAACTATCGCGAGGCCAATGCGGCCTTCTGGCGGGGGACGGTGGTGCCTCTGGTGAGGAAGACGGCCGGGGCGCTGAGCGGGTGGCTGGGCGGGCGTTTTCAGGGCGTGGAGATCACGCCCGATCTGGATGCCGTCCCGGCGCTGCAGCCCGAGCGAGACGCGCTGTGGGCGCGGCTGAACGCGGCGGGCTTCCTGACGGATGAGGAGCGGCGGCGGATGGCGGGGGTGGGGGAGGGATAGGGCTTGGGGCGTAGGGCTTAGGGAGTAGGGCTTAGGGAGTAGGGAGTAGGGAGCGGGTGTGCGATCCGGGCGTAGATCATCCCCGAAGTTTCCAAGCCCTACTCCCTAAGCCCTACTCCCTACTCCCCCGCGACGAAGGAGCGGAACATGGACGACATCCGGAAACTGGCCACGGCTCTGGGCGTGGCGCTGACGGTGCAGACGATCGCGGGGCTGGTGTGGGCCGGGGGCGCGGCGGCGCGGATCGGCACGCTGGAAGAGCGGGTCGCCGAGCAGCGACTGGTGGCCGAACGGCTGGCGCGGCTGGAGGCCCAGGGCGAGGCGACGCGGGCGGCGCTGGTGCGGATCGAGACGCGGCTGGAGGCGGGGCGGTGAGGGGGGTGACCGTGCCTCTCCCTCCCCCGGCGGGGGAGGGTGGTCGAAGCGAAGCGAAGACCGGGTGGGGAGGGCCGGGTGAAACGGACCAGGATCGCCAGGGTCCGGATCGCCAGGGTCCGGATCGCCTGTGTGTCGCCTTGCCGCCCCCACCCCGCCTCGCTGCGCTCGGCGACCCTCCCCCGAGGGGGAGGGAGAGGGATGGCGCGCTTCTGATCCACGGCTATGCCTCCCTGTGGGGCGTGGCGGATCTGAACGGGGATGTGGTGGCCAAGGGAGCCTTCGCTGACAGCATTCTGCGGACGGGTGCCGCCGGGGTGCGGATGCTGCATCAGCACGAGGCCCGGGCCGTCGTCGGGGTCTGGGACGAGATCGTCGAGGACGACCGGGGCCTGTTCGTCCGGGGCCGGATCGCAGACTGGTCGCCCGAGGCCCGCTACGCCCAGGCGCTGAGCCGGGCGGCCGCCCTGGACGGGCTGTCGATCGGGTTCCGGACGGGCAAGGCGCGACGGGACGGGCGGCTGAGGGTGCTGTCGGGCGTCGAGTTGTGGGAGGTGTCGCTGGTGACGTTTCCCATGCTGCCGGGGGCGCGGTTTCGGCCGGTCTAGCGGCGGCCCATGCAGTCGATCCAGGTCAGGGCGCGGGTGACGCCGCCGAGCGCGAACCAGGCCTCGGCGGGGCCGGACTGGGACTGGTAGGTCCAGCGCATGCCGTTGGAGCGACGCGCTCCCGAGACGATGGCCGAGACGGTCGCCGGGTCGGTGATCCGGAACAGGTTGGACTCGCCGTTGGGCAGGACCGCTTGCCCGCTCAGGTCGATGGGGCGGCGGCCGAAGGAGACGGACATGGGCTGGCCGTCGCCGGCGCTCATGGGCGTGACGGCGACCAGTTCGACGACGTGGTCGGCACCCGGCGTCGGGCGGGCGATGCGCAGTTGCTGGGCATAGGCGGCCTGATCGGTCGGGTCCGTCAGGGCCAGGACGACCGAGCAGTAGCCGTCGGGGCGGCAGGCGGCGAGGCTGTTCTGGAAGTAGGCGCGGGTCTCGCCAAAGCGGGAGTGGACGGTCGCGCCGCATTGCTGGGCGGCGGAAGCCGCGCCAGCGGACGCGACGAGCGCGGCCGTGAGCACGGTGGTGCGGAACAGGGTCATCGGACGTCCTCCCAGACGCATTGTTAGGCCGACACGATCACGGCGTTTGGCGGGGGTCAATCGGACCGAAGCTGACGGTGCCGCGATCAGGAGCCGGGCAGGTACTCCGGCGGCAGGGGCAGGGTCGGGGTCTCGGCCTGCCAGTAGACGCTGACGATCCACCAGCGGGTGCCGTCGTTGAACAGCTGGATGGAGTTGATGCCGCGCGCGAAGGGCTGGGCGTCGGTGGCTGAGCGACGCGCGTCGTAGGTCGACCAGACGTGGGTGATGGCGCCGAAGGCCTCGGTGCGGCGCGCGATCTCGCGCTCGTGAAAGCCATCGCGGACCAGCGTCGGTCCGGCGCGGTCGACGTAATCCTGGGGCGTGAGGGGTGTCAGGACGCCGACACCCTCGCGGATCCCCGTCGGCAATAGACGCGCCGAGGGATGGAACAGGTTGCGGAAGCGGTCCCAGTCGCGGGCCACGCCCGCGTCGCCGGAAATGACGGCGTAGAGAGCGGCCAGGATGGCGTCCATCGAGGCGACGTCGGCGGCGTAGGCCGGGTTGGCGCTCGCCGTGGTCGGCTCGGGCGGTGTCTGGGCAAGCGCCGGGGACGGCGCGAGGGCCAGCAGGGCGGCGGCGAGAATCGTCGGGCGCATCTCAGAAGTCTCCAAGGGTCTGCGCGGAGAGTGGCGCGTCGCGCGGTTGATGGAAAGCATTCTCCCTCCCCTTCATGGGGAGGGACGACTGGCGCGAAGCGACAGTCCGGGTGGGGCCTAGCAGAACACCGAGAATGCTCGGGACGGCCCCACCCGGGCTCGGCTGCGCCGTGACGTCGGAGCCCGTTCGTTCGGGCCCCACCCTGACCGCTGCGCGGTCTTTCCCTCCCCATGAAGGGGAGGGAGAAAGAAAAGAGGAACACCATGAAAGAGACGAAGACGGCTTCGGGCACGCCCGAGGCACGGGCGGCGCTGCACGAAATGATGGCGGCGTTCGAGGCGTTCAAAGGGGCCAATGACGCAAGGCTGAGCGAGATCGAGAGGAAGGCGTCGGCGGATGCGCTGCTGGAGGAGAAGGTGGCGCGGATCGACCAGGCGGTGGGCCAGGCGCAGGCGCGGCTGGACCGGGCGTTGAGCGAGGCGCGGCGGCCGGGGATTGAGTCCGTGGCTGCCCCCTCCACCGCTTCGCGGTCCCCCTCCCCCTATGGGGGAGGATTGGAGGCAAAGGCGGCATTCGACGGGTATGTGCGGACGGGGCGCGAGGTGGGGCTGGAGGTGAAGGCGGGGTTGAGTTCGGCGCCGACGTCGGGGGGCTATGTGGTGCCGCCGGAGACGGAGCGGGCGATCGAGCGAAGGCTGATGACGGTCAGTCCGATGCGGGAGATCGCGACGGTGCGGACCGTGGCGTCCGGCGTGTTCCGAAAGCCGGTGTCGACGGCGGGGATCGCGTCCGGCTGGGTAGCCGAGACGGCGGCGCGGCCGGAGACGGATCCAGCGACGCTGGCCTTGCTGGAGTTTCCGGCGGCCGATCTCTACGCCAATCCGGCGGCGACCCAGGCTCTGCTGGACGACGCCCTGGTCGATCTGGACGAATGGCTGGCGAGCGAGGTCGAGGATGCGTTCGCCGCGCAGGAGACGACGGCGTTCGTGACCGGCGACGGGGTGAACAAGCCCAAAGGCTTCCTGGCCTATGACATGGTGGCGGACGTCAGCCACGCCTGGGGCGGCATCGGCTATGTGGCGTCGGGCGCGGCCGGGGCCTTTTCGGCGACCAGTCCGGCCGACCGGCTGATCGACCTGATCTATGCGCCCAGGGCCCAGTACCGGCCGGGCGGGCGGTTCGTGATGAACCGCAAGACGGTGTCGACGGTGAGGAAGTTCAAGGACGCGGACGGGAACTACATCTGGTCGCCGGCGACGCGGGCGGGGGAGACGGCGTCCTTGCTCGGCTATCCGGTCACCGAGATCGAGACCATGCCGGACATCGCCGCCAACAGTTTCGCCATCGCCTTCGGGGACTTCCAGCGGGGGTATCTGATCGTGGATCGGGCGGGGGTGCGGGTGCTGAGGGACCCCTATTCGGCCAAGCCCTATGTGCTGTTCTACACGACCAAGCGGGTCGGCGGCGGGGTGCAGAACTTTGATGCGATCAAGGTGATGAAGTTCGCGGCGAGCTGATCGACGGTGTCTCCCTCTCCCCTTGTGGGAGAGGGCTTGAGCGCCCGAGAGCGAAGCGAACGGACTTGCGCGAAAGGGTGAGGGGTTTTGTGTCCGAACGGACAGACCCAGTGTCACCCCTCACCCGCCCGCGCCAGGACGACGGCTGCGCCGCCGTGCGCGGCCTCCCTCTCCCGCAAGGGGAGAGGGACAATACCAACATCGGAGAAAACCCATGACCGCACCCGTGAGCCTCACGGAGGCGAAGCTGTTCCTGCGCGTCGAGCATGGCGCGGAGGACGGGCTGATCCAGACACTGATCGATGCGGCGCGGAGCCGGGTGGAAGGGGAGGTGGGGTTGACGCTCACCTCGACGTCGCCGGCGCCGTTGCGGCTGGCGATCCTGATGCTGGCCTTGCGCGCCTATGAGCGGGGCGAGCGGGAGATGCCGGTCCGGCCGGTCGAGGCCTGGATCGCGCCCTATCGCGTGGTGCGGCTTTGACTGGGCGCTATCGCCCGTCGGGCTACTTGAGCGCGATGAGGATCCTGGGTGAGCTGTTCGAGCGCGTCGAGGCCGAGACCCCGTGCGGCGGGCGGGCGGTGTCGTTCGAGCCGCTGGGGATGGTCTGGCTGGCGCTCGAGGGGCGACGGCGGCGCGAGCGGAGCGAGGCGGACGGATCTGTGGCGACCGAGGTCGCGACGGCAGAGGTGAGGACCGATCCCCGGCTGGTCGAGGGGCGGGTGATCCGGTTCGGCGGGGCCGACTGGGCGATCGGCCAGGTGGATGTCGAAGCCGAGCGGCCGGGGCGGTCGACGCTGCAGCTGGAGCGGACGCGATGAGGGATCATGAGAGCGCGCTGCAGAAGGCGCTGATCGCGCACCTGCGGGCCGATGCGACGCTGAAGGCCCTGCTGGGCGATCCGGCGCGGATCTGGGACCAGGCGCCGAAGGATGCGGGCTGGCCGCGCCTGACGGTGGGGCGGTCGGAAAGCTCGCCCGTGCCGGCGGCGGACTGCGGGATCGAGCACCGGATTTCGTTGCGATGCGCCTCGCGCTTCGACGGCGTGGAGGAGGCCAAGGCCGTCTGCGCGGCCGTGCGGGCGGCGCTGCACGAGGCGCCGCTGGAGGCGGACGGGGTGCGGGCGGTGAGTGTGTGCACGACCTTCGTCGACGTGTTCCGGGGACAGGGCCAGCGGGCGACCTGGGGCGTGGTGCGGCTGAGGGCGGTGACGGAGGAGGTTTAGGGAGTAGGGAGTAGGGCGTAAGGATTAGGGCTTAGGGAGTGAGCACCCGTTGTCATCCCGGCCGGAGCGCAGCGGAGAGCCGGGACGACAGCCGATCCCATCACGTCGCTCCCGGTCGGCCCAAAGGGTCGAACCGGGAGAAGGGCGGACACAACGATCAGGGTTTGCGTTGGCCCGGCTCGCTGGCCGGGCCGCTGCGGGAGGATTGCGCCTCGGTCCCGGCTCTCCGCTGCGCTCCGGCCGGGATGACAACGACACCTACTCCCCAAGCCCTACTCACTACTCCCTGAAATCAATGGAGAACCAACATGGCCGCACAGCGCGGGAAGGACATTCTGCTCAAGATCGGGCAGGGGGCGGGGACGTTCGTCACCGTGGCGGGGTTGAGGGCGCGGACGATTTCGCTGAACGCGCGGACGGTGGATGCGACGGATGCGGACTCGGCCGGACGGTGGCGCGAGCTGCTGGGCGGGGCGGGGGTGAAGTCGGCGGCGGTGTCGGGGCAGGGGATCTTTCGCGATGCCGCCTCGGATGCCCTGATCCGGGAGGCGTTCTTCGAACAGGCGGCGAAGACCTGGCGGCTGATCGTGCCGGATTTCGGCACGCTGGAGGGGCCGTTCCTGGTGTCGGCGCTGGAGTACGCCGGCGATCACGAGGGCGAGGCGACGTTCGCCATCAGCCTGGCGAGCGCGGGCGAGATCGGGTTCAGCGCGGGATAGGGCGTAGGGAGTAGGGAGTAGGGATTAGGGAGGTGGGGCGGTGACGCCGGTGCGCGATGCGATGCACGTACACTGTGGCCATGCTCTTCGCGCCCTACTCCCTACTCCCTAACCCCTACTCCCTCCCCTCAAGGAGGCGGGCGAATGAGTGCGAATGGCATCCGCGGCGAGGCCGTGGTTCGGCTGGCGGGGGCGGAGCGGAGGCTGTGTCTGACGCTGGGGGCGCTGGCGGAGATGGAGACCGTGCTGGGTGTCAGCGGCATCGGGGCGCTGGCGGAGCGGCTGCGCGGGTTGTCGGCGCGGGACCTGATGGCGGTGCTGGCGGCGCTGTTGCGGGGCGGGGGCGAGGCGGCGTTCGCGGGGGAGCTGGACCGCGTTGCAGTGACGCCCAAGGAGGCGGCGGAGGCCGTGGCGGCAGGGTTCGCGGCGAGCCTGGATGGCTGACTGGGCGGGGATGCTGAGGGCGGCGGTGGCGATGGGGATATCGCCGGAGGCCTTCTGGCGGCTGTCGGTCAGGGAATGGCGGATGCTGACGGTGGCGCGGGGCCCGAGGCCGATGGGGCGGCATGACCTGGACGAGATGATGAGGGCTTGGCCGGACAATCCTCACCCGTAGGGGGAGGTGGCGCGAAGCGAAGCGGAGCGACGGAGGGGGACAGGATCGAAAGCGGTGTCAGGGGCCGGCCCCCTCCACCGCTTCGCGGTCCCCCTCCCCCTGTGGGGGAGGATTAATGACCGACGATTTTCGACCTGACGACCTGGACGGCGTGCCCGCGAAGGCGGCGGAAGCGGCGGCGGCGCTGGAGGCGTTGAGGGAGCCGGCGGAACGGGCGGCGAGCTCGATCGAGGAGGCGTTCTCACGCGCGGGGGCCAGTCTGACGCGGTCGCTGGCGAGGGCGGCGGCTGATGGGGAGGTGTCGCTGGCGGAGCTGGCGCGGGCGGTGATCGCGGCGGTCGGAGCGGGTGTCGGCGGGTCGGGTGGACTGGGCGCGGCGATCGCCCAGGCGGTGGCGGGGGCGGCGGGGTTTTCAGGCGCACGGGCGGACGGCGGGGCCGTGCTGGGCGGCGGGGCCTATCTGGTCGGGGAGCGGGGGCCGGAGGTGTTCCGGCCGCATGCACCGGGCGTGATCGAGCCGACCGGCCGGGGCAGCGGTGTGGTGGTGAACGTCACCGTGGACGGCGGTGCGCCGGCGTTGTTGAGATCCGAAGCGCAGATCGCCCAGGCGCTGGCCCGGGCCGCCGCGCTGGGCGCGCGGCGGCTTTGATCTTGGCTATCGCGCTTCGCGCTACTTGAGCTGGGCGCGCTGGGGACGCGGCGGCTATGACGCGATGAAGGCTCATTCGCCCTTGGGATTGGGGCCGAAGCGGTTGTCGCCCTTCTGGCCCTCGGCGATGCCGATCCAGAGCAGGAAGCCGAGCTGGATCAGGGTGACGATGCCGAGAATGCCGAACATCGGGCCGATGATGGCCAGGATGGCGGCGGGATCGTCGGTGTTCATGTAGCCGCTGGTCAAGGCCGCGACGCCGACGCTCATGAAGGCCGCGACCACGCCCGCGATGCCGGCGACCCAGGGAATCGCGACCAGCCAGCCGGTGTGACCCATGTCGTGCAGACGCTTCACCGAGATGGCCAGGTTCGGCCAGATCAGCGCGATGGAGAGAAGGGTTCCCAGCAAGGGGATCCAGCCCAGCACCACGCCGGCCCCGAGGCAGATCAGCCAGCCGATCCAGAAGTGCTGACGCCGGATGCGGCCGTTGAACGAGAACAGGACCTGCTGGAAGTTGAAGGTGTCGACCGGCACGCCGGGGGTGGCCGAAGGGCCCGACGGGGTGGGGGCGGCGGCCAGCAGCATGATGTTGGTGGCCTCGCCCGCGACCGGGACGAAGTCGACGCGCAGGCCGGCGGTGACGCTGGCGGGCGGAGAAATGGCGTCGCGGCTGAAGCCGTAGCGGATGCCGTCGTCACCGCTGATCAGGCCCGTGCCCGAGGCTTCGTCGAAGCTGAGAATCTGGCCGCGCATTGTGGCTCCCCGTCGTGTGGCCCCTGCGGCCACCAGCAGGGCGAGACTGGCGCAGGCCGGGCGGTGCCACAAGTGAAACCGGAGACAGATATGGCCTTTCACGAGGTGAGACTGCCTGCGCGTCCCGGCTTTCGCCGGGATGACAAGACAGCGCGTGGGTGGACGAAATGAGCTTTCACGAGGTGAGACTGCCTGCGCGGTTGGCGTTCGGATCGACCGGCGGGGTGGAGCGGCGGACCGAGGTGGTGACGCTGGGGTCGGGGTTCGAGCGGCGGTCGTCGCCCTGGGCGATGGGGCGCAGGCGGTATCTGATCGGGGCGAACCTGAGGTCGCTGGCCGACATGGCGGCGCTGACGGCCTTCTTCGAGGCGCGGCGGGGGCGGCTGTACGGATTCCGGTTCCGGGATTTCGCCGACTACGCCTCGTGCGCGCCGGGCGGGACGCCGGGGGCGAGCGATCAGGCGCTGGGCGAGGGCGACGGGGCGCAGACCGTCTTCCGGCTGGTCAAGCGATATGGCGACGACGGCGGTGAGGCTCTGGAGCGGCCGATCACCAAGCCGGTCGAGCGATCGCTGCGGGTGGCGGTCGGAGGCGTCGAGCTGGCGGCCGGGGCGTTCGCGGTCGATGCGACGACGGGCGTGGTGACGCTGGAGGGTGCTCCGGGCGCGGGCGTCGCGGTGACGGCGGGGTTCCTGTTCGACACTCCGGTGCGGTTCGACGCGGACCGGCTGGAGGTCACGCTGGAGAGCTTCGACGCCGGGCGGATGGCGGCGGTGCCGCTGGTCGAGGTGCGGGTGTGAGGGGAGGGAGTAGGGCTTAGGGAGTAGGGAGTAGGGAAGCGGGGTTGCAGCCACGGCTGGGTCTAAACCGGGAACCGGTGTGTCGCTCCGACAGAGGAGCCAATCCCTACTCCCTACTCCCTAAGCCCTCCCTCGGGGGGACCGATGAGAGACATTCCAATCGAACTGGCTGCCCGCATCGAGAGCGGGGCGGCGACGCTGTGTCATGCCTGGGTGGTGACCCGGGCGGACGGGGGGCGGCTGGGGTTCACCGATCATGATCGGGATCTGGTTGTCGATGGCGTCGTTTGCCGGGCGGCGAGCGGGTGGACGAACGGCGCGGCGGAAGGCGCGACGGGGCTGGCGGCCGGGAGCCTGGCCATCGGCGGCGTGCTGGATAGCGAGGCGGTCGAAGAGGCCGAGGTCGCGGCCGGGCTTTGGGACCAGGCTCGGGTCGCGCTGTGGCGCGTAGACTGGCGGCGGCCGGAGCTGAGGGTGCGGCTGGGGGCCGGGCGGCTGGGGCGGATCGTGAGGGACGGCGAAGGGTTCGTGGCAGAGCTCGAAGGGCCGATGGCGGCGCTGGAGCGGGTGGTCGGGCGGACCTATGGGCGGCTGTGCGACGCGGTGCTGGGCGATGCGCGGTGCGGGGTCGAGCTCGGTGGTCGGGCTTGCGACAAGCGGTGGGACACGTGCGTCGGGGTGTTCGGCAACGGGCTTAACTTCCGGGGCTTTCCGGATGTGCCGGGCGACGACTTCCTGACGGCCATGCCCGCGACGGGCGGGCGGCATGATGGCGGGAGCCGGAGGTGAGGGGGGCGGAACGGTGTCTCTCCCTCCCCGGGACGGGGAGGGGGGTCGAAGCGGAGCGAAGACCGGGTGGGAGCGGCCGGGTGAGCCAGTTTCCGACACCGCCGGTGCATCGCAGGGCCGCCCCCACCCGATCGCTACGCGATCTGCCCTCCCCCGAGGGGGAGGGAGAGGCAGTCGTGCAGGTGGCCAGAACCTGGCTCGGCACGCCCTATCGGCATCAGGCGAGCGAGCGGGGCGTGGGGGCGGATTGTCTGGGGCTGGTGCGCGGGGTCTGGTGTGAGGTGGTGGGCACCGAGCCGGAAGAGCCGCCGCCCTACTCGGCCGACTGGGCCGAGGTGGGTGGGGAAGAAACGTTGCTGTGGGCGGCGCGGCGGCGGCTGGTGGAGCGGCCGGTCGGGATGATGCGTCCGGGCGATGTGCTGCTGTTCCGGATGAGCGAGGGGGCGGCGGCGAAGCACTGCGCCATCCTGAGCGACGTCGAGGGCCCGGAGCCCCGGATGATCCACGCCTACTGGGGCCGGGCGGTGGTCGAGAGCTGGATGGGGCCGTGGTGGCGGAGGCGGCTGGTGGCGGTGTTCGGGTGGCCGGCTGCGCCGAGGGCTTAGGGAGTAGGGAGTAGGGAGTAGGGAGTAGGGAAGGCGGGGGGCGCACGATCGGTGGGCCAGCGACCCTAAGCCCTACCCCCTAATCCCTATTCCCTGAGCCGACCGAAGGGAGGCGAACGAGATGGCACAGGTGATCCTGGGCGGGGTCGGCGGAATCGTCGGCGGAGGCGTGGGGCGGGCGATCGGGACGGCGCTGGGGGGCGTGGTCGACCGGGGTATCGTCGGGGCGCTGTCGCCGGCGCGGCAGGTCGGGCCAAGGCTGGAGACGCTGAAGGTCCAGACGACGGCGGAGGGGACGCCGATGGCCTGCGTCTTCGGGCGGGCGCGGGTGACGGGGCAGGTGATCTGGGCGGCGCGGTTCGTGGAGCGGCGCAATCAGTCTGGCGGCGGAAAGGGCGGGCCGAGGACGGTCGACTATGCCTATTCGCTCAGTTTCGCCGTGGCGCTGTGCGAAGGGCCGATCGACGGGATCGGGCGGGTCTGGGCGGACGGCAAGCCGATGGACCTGACGGGCGTGTCGATGCGGGTGCATCGCGGGACGGAGGATCAGATGCCGGATCCGCTGATCGAGGCGGTGGAGGGTGAAACTCCGTCGTATCGCGGGACGGCCTACGTCGTGTTCGAGGATCTGCCGCTGGGGGCGTTCGGCGATCGGGTGCCGCAGCTGAGCTTCGAGGTGTTTCGCAGGCCGCCGGGCGACGGGCTGGAGGAGCGGCTTGAGGGCGTCTGCCTGATCCCCGGGGCGGGGGAGTTCGTGCTGGCGACCGAGGCCGTGGTGCGGCGGGAGGGGCTGACGCGGACGGCGGCCGAGAATGTGCATCTGGGGGATGGGCGGACCGATCTGATCGCGTCTCTGGATCAGCTGGAAGCGCAGCTGCCGAACCTGAAGCGGGTCAGTCTGGTGGTCGGGTGGTTCGGGACCGACCTGAGGGCGGGGCATTGCGTGGTGCGGCCGGGGGTGGAGCGGCGCGACAAGCCGACCGAGCCTCTGGTCTGGTCGGTGGCGGGGCTGGGCCGCGAGGAGGCGCATCTGATTTCGCAGGTCGAGGGGCGACCAGCATACGGCGGGACGCCGTCGGACGAGAGCGTGCGGCAGGCGGTGGCGGCGCTGAAGGCGCGGGGGTGGGCGGTGACGCTGTATCCGTTCGTGTTCATGGACATCGCAGCCGACAACGACCTGCCCGATCCCTACGGCGGAGCGCGGCAGGCGGCCTATCCGTGGCGCGGGCGGGTGAAGGGCGAGGATGGTGCGGGCGCGAGCGCCCAGGTGGCGGCGGCGTTCGGCGCGGCGGACGGATGGGGGTTGCGGCGGCTGGCGCTCCACTATGCGGCGCTGGCGGCGGAGACGGGGTGCGATGGGTTGCTGGTCGGCTCGGAGATGCGCGGGCTGACGTGGACGCGGGATGCGGCGGGTGCGTATCCGGCGGTCGAGCAGTACCGGGCGCTGGCGGCGGAGTGCCGGGCGATCGTCGGGCCAGATGTGGCGATCAGCTATGCTGCGGACTGGTCGGAGTATGCGGGGCACCGGCCGGAGGATGGGTCGGGCGATGTGATCTTTCATCTCGATCCGCTGTGGGCCGATGAGGCGATCGATTACGTCGGGATCGACTGGTACCCGCCGCTGGGCGACTGGCGGGAAGGAAGCGGCGGCGTCGATGCGGCCGACTTCGAGGGGCCGGACGATCCGGACTATCTGGCGCGCCAGGTGTCGGGCGGCGAAGGTTTCGACTGGTTCTATGCCCGCGAGGCGGACCGGGCGGCGCAGGTGCGGACGCCTATCGTGGACACCGCGCACGGCGAGGACTGGGTGTTTCGCATGAAGGACCTGAAGGGGTGGTGGGGGCATGCCCATCACGACCGGCCGGGCGGGGTGCGGCGCGCGACGCCGACGGCCTGGGTTCCGGGAATGAAGCCGATCCGGCTGACGGAGTTCGGGTGCGCCGCGGTGGACCGGGGTGGCAATGCGCCGAACCTGTTTCAGGACCCCAAGTCGGCAGAGAGTTTTCTGCCACCGTTCTCGACCGGGGCACGGGACGACCGGATGCAGAGGCGGGCGCTGGAGGCGGTGCTGGGGTGGTTCGCGCAGTCTGCGAACAATCCCGTGTCGCCGGTCTATGGCGGGCCGATGCTGGAGGCGGCGGACGCCTGGTGCTGGGATGCGCGGCCCTATCCGGCGTTTCCGGGGCTGTCAGATGTGTGGGCAGACGCCGGGGCGTGGCGGGCCGGGCACTGGCTGAATGGACGTCTGGGCGGCGAGGCGAGGGGGCTGCTGGAAGCCATCCTGCGGCGCGGGGGGCTGTCGGACGATGCGTTCGAGGTCGGGCGGCCGGAGGGGACGGTCGCGGGCTATGTGATCGACCGGCCGATGCGGACGCGGGATGCGATCGAGCCGTTGCTGGGCGCGCTGGGGATGACGGCGTCGGAGCGGGGCGGGAAGGTCGCCCTGATCGGCGAGGAGGCCGAGGCGCTGACGCTGGCCATGGACCAGCTGGCGGTCGGAGAGGAGGGCGACGGATTACGGCGCGAGCGGTCGCTGGAGGCGCGGCCGACGGCGGCGCGGGTGCGCTTCATCGACGAGGGCCGGGACTATCAGACCGGCTCGGTGGTCGTGCGGGCCGACGAGGTCGGCGACGGCGGTGGGGCGGACGCGGATCTGCCGGCGGTTTGTGGCGCGGCGCTGGCGACGGCGCTGGCGGTGCGGATGCTGGGGGCGGCGCAGGACGAGCGACTGACCGTGGCGCTGGGGCCGCTGGACGCGCTGAGGCTCGAACCGGGCGACCGGGTGGGCGTTGAAGGCCAGGCGGGAAGCTGGCGGGTCGAGCGGGTCACGCTGGACGAGACCCCGGGCGCGGCGCTGGTGCGGGTCGCCAGCGTCGCCGCGGGCGAGGAGGCCGGGCCGCAGGGGCCGGGCGAGGTCGAGGGGCCGGCGGGGGCGCCGTTCGCGGTGGTGCTGGACCTGCCGCCGCTGGCGGGCGTGGAGGCGGATCGGCGGCCGCTGGTGGCCGTGGCGGTGGAGCCCTGGCGGCCGATGGCGCTGCACATGGGTGAGACGGTCGAGACGTTGACGCAGCGGGCGGTGATCCCGACGCCGGCGATGGTTGGTCGGCTGACAGCGCCGCTGTCGGCCGGAGCGGTCGGCCGATGGCACGAGGTGAGCCGGATGACCGTGGCGTTCGAGGGCGCGGCCCCGTCCTCGGCGACCGCCGGGGCGGTGCTGGGCGGGGCGAATCGGCTGGCGGTGCAGACCGTAGCCGGATGGGAGATCGTGTCGTTCCGATCGGCGCAGATGACAGGGTCGGGCCAGTGGCGGCTGACAGGATTGCTGCGGGGGCAGCAGGGAACGGAAGGCGCGACGGCGGCGGGGGCGGTTGAAGGGGCATTGGTCGTGGTGCTGGACGAGCGGCTGGCGCGGGTCGATCTGGCGGCCGAGGAACGCAGCTTGCCGAGGATCGCGCGGATCGGTCCTCAGGGAGCGGTTCCGGGCGGGACGGGGTTCGCGGAACTGTCGGTGACGGTTCAGGGCGTTCACGGTCGGCCGTGGTCGCCGGCGGGGCTGGTGGTCGAGGTGGCCCATGACGGCGTGATCGTGCGCTGGACCCCACGCGTGCGGATCGGCGGGGATCGGTGGGACCTGGAGCCGCTCGAGGTCGACCCGCGCCGGTTCCGTCTGAGGGTGGCGGATGGCGGGCTGGAGCGGCGCGTGATGGAGGTCGACGGGGTGTCAGCGGTCTATGGCGCAGCGGCGATCGCAGAGGACTTTCCGGGCGGGATCGGACCGGGGGCGACGGTGGCCGTGGCGCAGTATGGGAACGACTGGGGATGGGGCGAGGAAGCGGTCGTTTCGCTCGCGGCCTGAAAAACGCATTGCGCCTGCGAACGCATGGCTTAACTGACGAAGAACGCTGCGGACACGCGGCGAGCGAATCCACCTTGTGTACGGAGCGGCGACGGCGTGGCGGGCGATCCCTATCAGGAACTGGGCGTGGCCCGGGGGGCGAGCGACGCCGAGATCAAGGCCGCCTTCCGCAAGCTGGCCAAGGAACTGCATCCCGACAAGAACCGGGGCAATCCGGTCGCCGAGGAGCGGTTCAAGAAGGTCTCGGCCGCCTTCGACCTGCTGAGCGATCCCAAGAAGAAGGCGCGGTACGACGCCGGCCAGATCGATGCCGAAGGCCAGGAACAGTACCGGGGCTTTTCGGGCGCCGGCGGACCGGGCGCTGGGCCGGGCGGCTTCGGCTACTCCCAAGCGGGCGGGCCGGGCGGTCGGGCGGCGTTCGACGACATCGACCTGGAGTCCATCTTCGGCAACTTCGGGCAGCGGGGACCGCAGCGCGCCTTCGGCAAGGGCCAGGACGTACGCGCCACGCTGGAGATCAGCCTGGAGGACTCCATCGGCGGGGCCAGCCGGAGGATCCAGTTCTCGGATGGACGAACGCTGGATGTGAACATTCCCAAGGGCGCGGCGAACGGCCAGACGATCCGGCTGCGCGGCCAGGGGATGCCGGGGCGCACCGAAGCCGGCGACGCCCTGATCGAACTGCGGGTCGCGCCCCATCCGATCTTCCGGGTCGAGGGCGCCGATGTGGTGATGGACCTGTCGGTCTCGGTGCCGGACGCGGTGCTGGGCGGCAAGGTCGAGTGCGCGACACCGGATGGAACCGTGGCGGTGACCGTGCCCAAGGGCGCGAACTCGGGTCAGGTGCTGAGGCTTAAGGGCAAGGGGGCCTATGCGGGCGGAGCACGCGGCGACCTGAAGGCGCGGATCATGGTGACCCTGCCCGACCGGGTCGATCCGATCCTGGAGCGGATCGCCGAGGACTGGAGGAAAACCCGACCCTACAAGCCGGGGCGCGGGTGATGGACAAGCCGACGGTTAAGCCCGCACGGCCCTGGTTCTCCGCCGGGCCGACGGCCAAGCGACCGGGATGGTCGTCGCAAGCCCTGCCGCTCGACCTGCTGGGCCGGGGCATCCGCGCGCCCGAGGTGGTGGAACGGTTCGCCCATGCCCTGAGGCTGACCAAGGCCCTGCTGGAAGTGCCCGAGGACTGGGTGCTGGCCTATCTGCCCGGGTCCGACACCGGGGCGGTCGAGGCGGCTATGTGGAACATGCTGGGCGCGCGGCCGACGCAGGTCATGGCGTTCGAGAACTTCGGCAAGCTGTGGGCAGTGGACGCCAAGGATCACCTGAAGCTGCCGGACCTGGAGTTGCTGGAAGCGCCGTGGGGTCAGCTGCCGGACCTTAGTCGGGTCGATCCCAAGAAGGACCTGGTGTTTCCCTGGAACGGGACGACGGCGGGCGTGCGGGTGCCCAACGCCGACTTCATCTCGAAGGATCGCGAGGGGATCGTGATCTGCGACGCGACCAGCGCCGCCTTCGCCATGCCGATCGACTATGAGCGCGTCGATGTGGTGACCTTCAGCTTCCAGAAGGCGCTGGGGGGCGAGGCCGGGATCGGCATCGCGGCGCTGGGGCCCCGGGCCGTGGCGCGGCTGGATGCGTACGAGCCGCCGCGGGCGGTGCCGAAGGTTCTGAGGCTGCGGGACGCCAAGGGGTTCGACCGGGCGCTGGCGACCGGGACCATGATCAACACCTTCAGCCTGTGGACGCTGGAGGACTGGATCGACGCGCTGGAGTGGGCGCAAGCCGTCGGCGGGCTGAAGGAACTGATCCGGCGCACGGATGCGAACGCCAAGGCCCTGTTCGACTGGGTCGAGCGGACCGACTGGATCGAACCTCTGGCGGTCGATCCGGCGACGCGGTCGACCACCTCGGTGTGCCTGAAGATCGTCGATCCGCGCGTGACGGCTCTGGACGAGGCGGGACGCTATGCCTTCGTCCGGCGGATGAAGACCCTGCTGGAGGCCGAGGGCGCGGCCTATGACGTCGAGAGCCACAGGAACGCACCGGCGGGGTTGCGGCTGTGGTGCGGCTGCACGGTCGAGACCGAGGACGTGGTGGCCGCGACACCGTGGTTGGAGTGGGCGTTCCGGACAGTGGTCGCGGAGCTTTAGAGGAGGCGGATCGGGATATCCGTCAGTCGAGAGCCGACACGCGCCAAACCCCGGTCGAAGGTCGCAAGGCCGTGTTGATGATCTGTTTGGACGAGATGCAGGGCGTCTGCGAAATCCAGTCCATCGAGAGCCCAGTCGAAGGCCCGGTCAATAAGCCATGAGTCCTCGACGACGATATGCGCGAGACCGAGAAGAGCCCTCAGCGAGGCAACGACCCTTTCTGTCGAGTATCCATAAAGGCTCCGCAGCACCCAGCCGGTCTCCAGGATCACGGTCATCGAAACGAAAACCGGGCTCCCTTCGATCAGGGTCCTCGCTCGCTCCGCCTGATCAGGATCGTCGACCACGATCAGTCGGACGACGACATTGGTGTCAATCGCGATCATATTCGCGGTCGTAGTTCCGACGGAAATGCGCCGACACGGCCTCGTCCATGTCTTTGATGCTGACGGGTGGACCGTCATACTTGAGCATTCCGTAGACGTCCTCCATGCGCGTTGGCGGAAAGGGAGAGGCGGGGGTCAGCAGGACACCTTCCGGCGTCTCCTTGACGATCAGCCGGGTGCCAGGGGGCCAGCGGCGATGATCGCGGACGGCCTTGGGCAGGATGACCTGGCCCTTCGTCGAAACGGTCGTCGTTAGCGAAGGCGAGCGCGGCATTGGCACGGCTCCATGTAAGATCACGGTAAGATAGCCTTCCAGGGCCTTCGTCGCAATACGTCGGTCCTGCGCGACATCGTCCGATTCCCCCGCTATAGCCCCTCGCGCATTCAGCGGAGACTTGTGCATTGGCGAACGTGGCGGTGGTCGGAGCCCAGTGGGGCGACGAGGGCAAGGGCAAGATCGTCGACTGGCTGTCGAACCGCGCCGACGTGGTCGTGCGGTTCCAGGGCGGACATAACGCTGGCCATACGCTGGTGGTCGGCGACGTCACCTACAAGCTGAGCCTGCTGCCGTCGGGCGTGGTGCAGGGCAAGCCGTCGGTGATCGGTAACGGGGTGGTGGTCGATCCCTGGGCGCTGTTGGACGAGATTTCGCGCATCGAGGCTCAAGGGGTGGCGATCACGCCCCAGCTGCTGACGCTGGCGGACAACGCCTGTCTGATCCTGCCGCTGCACCGGGATCTGGACCAGGCGCGGGAAGCGGCGGCGGGTGTCACCAAGATCGGCACGACCGGGCGCGGCATCGGCCCGGCCTATGAGGACAAGGCGGGGCGACGCGCCATTCGCGTGGGCGACCTGGCCGATCCGGAGGCGCTGGACGCCAAGATCCAGCGGCTGCTGGCCCACCACAATGCGCTGAGGAAGGGTCTGGATCTGCCCGAGGTCGATGTGGCCGGGCTGAAGGCCCAGCTGATGGAGATCGCGCCGCGCGTGCTGGCGTTCGCCAGCCAGCCGGTGTGGCGGATGCTGGACGGGTTCCGGGCCGAGGGACGGCGCATCCTGTTCGAGGGGGCGCAGGGGTCGCTGCTGGACGTCGACCACGGCACCTATCCCTATGTGACCTCGTCCAACACGGTGGCGGGTCAGGCTGCGGCGGGGTCCGGGCTGGGGCCGAGCGCGGTCGGTTTCGTGCTGGGGATCGTCAAGGCCTATACGACCCGGGTCGGTGAGGGGCCGTTCCCGACCGAGCTGTTCGACGATGCCGGCAAGCGCATTGGCGAGCGCGGGCGCGAGTTCGGAACGGTGACGGGTCGCGCGCGGCGCTGCGGCTGGTTCGACGCGGTTCTGGTGCGGCAGTCGATCGCCATCAACGGCATCCACGGCATCGCCCTGACCAAGCTGGATGTCCTGGACGGGTTCGACGAACTGAAGATCTGCACAGGCTACCAGATCAACGGCGAGGTGTTCGACTACCTGCCTGCCGGAATGACGGCCCAGGCGGCGGCCGAGCCGATCTATGAGACCATCGAAGGCTGGTCCGAGAGCACGCAAGGCGCGCGCAGCTGGAAGGACCTGCCGGCCAACGCCATCAAGTATGTGCGGCGCATCGAGGAGCTGATCCAGGCGCCGGTGGCCATGTTGTCGACCAGCCCGGAGCGGGACGACACGATACTCATGAGGGATCCCTTTCAGGGCTGATTCCGCGTCGGCGCAGGCCGGCGTTTAGGTTCAACGCGGCCTTAACCAGAAGCGGGTAGTCTGATCGTTCAGACTTCGGAGCCGCTCTTCGTGTTCACTGCTGACGCCAAGACCCTGAACAGAATCGAACCTGTCGTTCGGCGCATTCTGATCGTGGATCCGAACGCCGCCTCGGCGCGCCTGCTGCTGGAAATTATGAAGAGCCTGGGCGCACGCGAAGTCGTGACCGAGACAGACGAGGGTCGGGCGATCGAGCATGCGCGCGAGCTGGAGCCCGGCCTGATCTTCACGGAGCGCACGGGCGTGCAGCTGGATGGCGAACAGTTGGCGCGGAAGATCCGGCGATCCAACCTCAGCTGCCGTCGGGTCCCGATCATAATGATGACGGCGGAGGCGACCGCGAGCTCGATCAAGGGCGCGCGTGATGCCGGCATCCACGAGTTCCTGAGAAAGCCCTTCACGGCCGGCGACCTGTTCAAGCGGATCGAGAACGTGGCGCTGAAGCCGCGCGATTGGATCGAGGCCGTTGGCTATGTCGGGCCGGATCGCCGACGCTTCAACTCGGGCGAATACGCCGGGCCACAGAAGCGCAGCGCCGACAAGCCCAAGACGGCCGACGAAGCCGCTGTCGCCGTCAAGGATCAGGCGATGCGGATTCTGACGGCTTCGTTGGCGCAGTTCGACAGCGACCCGATGCAGGCCGTGCGCGCGTCCAAGCAGCAGGCGGACACGTTGAAAGCCCTGGCGGTCAGGACCGGCGACACCCGTCTGTCCGTCGCCGCCGCCGCGCTGGAAAGCTGTCTGGCACAGGGCGCGCCGACCAAGGCGGCGCTGGCGGGTCTGATCAATGCCCTGCTGGCACTGGCCCCGCCCGAGACTCAGCTGGCCCGGGCGGGTTGAGCATGGAACCTCCCGCCCCATCACGGGGAGGGCTGCATAGCCAGGGTGAGGTCTGAATGCGCGGTCACGAACCCCACCCTGACCGCTTCGCGGTCTGTCCCTCCCCATAAAGGGGAGGGAGAGTGACGGTCAGGCGTCCAGCAGGTTCCGTTCTTCGGCGGCGGCGCGCATCGCCTTCTGGAGCTTTTCGAAGGCCCGGACCTCGATCTGGCGGACGCGTTCGCGGCTGACGCCGTACTGACCGGCGAGCTCTTCCAGCGTGACCGGGTCGTCCTTGAGGCGACGTTCGGTCAGGATGTGCTTTTCGCGTTCCGTCAGCTCGCCCATGGCCTCTTGCAGCAGGCTCATGCGGATGGACTTTTCCTCGCTTTCGGCGAGCTGGGTCTCTTGAGAGACGGCGTTGTCGTCGGCCAGCCAGTCCTGCCACTCGCTTTCGCCGTCCACGCGGAGCGGCGCGTTCAGCGAGGCGTCGCCGGTCAGGCGACGGTTCATGTCGGTGACTTCCTGTTCCGACACGCCCAGCTTGGTGGCGATGGCGGACAGGTGCTCGGGACGCAGATCGCCTTCCTCGAAGGCCGAGATCTGGCTCTTGGCCTTGCGCAGGTTGAAGAACAGCTTCTTCTGCGCGGCGGTCGTGCCCATCTTCACGAGCGACCAGCTGCGCAGGATGTATTCCTGGATCGAGGCGCGGATCCACCACATGGCGTAGGTGGCCAGACGGAAGCCCTTGTCCGGATCGAATTTCTTGACCGCCTGCATGAGGCCGACGTTGCCCTCGGAAATGACTTCGCCGATCGGCAGGCCGTAGCCGCGATACCCCATGGCGATCTTGGCCACGAGACGAAGGTGCGAGGTGACGAGGCGATGCGCGGCCTCGGGGTCCTGATGCTCGGTCCACCGTTTGGCGAGCATGAACTCCTCGTCCTTGGTGAGCATCGGGAACTTGCGGATTTCAGACAGGTATCGCGACAGCCCCTGTTCAGGCGACATCACCGCGAGCGTAGCATTGGCAGCCATAGACGTGGTCCCTCCGACCGGTAGCGAGCGGGTCCTTCGGCGCCGGCCCCGAAATGGGCACCGGGTCCTCAACCCCTCAAGCGGCTGATGTGGCGATAGGTTGCCCGCCTTTTTAGGGGCTGACCGTCACAGGAAAGCGTGACCGTGACCGTGGCGCCACTGCGCCGAATGACGCGGTGTATATCAAATAGTCAGTTTTCAATCAAGACTTACCCTTGAGGCAGGCCCAGGCTGATGCGGTAGGCAGGGTGGACGACGTCAGACTGATCGGGATGTTTCTGGAAGAAGGCGGCGAAGAAGGGGCAGACGGGCAGGATCAGAAGGCCCCGCGCGCGGGCGTCGGCAATGACGTGGCGGGCCAGGCGGCTGGCGATGCCCCGGCCCTCCAGCGCCTGCGGCACCAGGGTCTCTGTGATCATCAGGTTCGGCGGGGAGAGGTTGTAGGTTACGACCGCGACCTGGCCTTCCACCGGCAGCTCATAGCGGTGGAGATCGGCATTGTCGGTGATCTCGGCGTCAATGGTCATGACGCATCCTCCTTTATAGAAACAGCTAGTGTTTCAGATGGCCGACAGCAAGGCCTCCAGCCGCGCCATGTCGGCAGGCGGCGCGGTCTCGAAGCGAAGCGCCTGACCGGTCACAGGGTGGACGAAGCCCAGGACGGCCGCGTGGAGCGCCTGACGCTCAAGGCCCGCCTGTGCGATCGCGGTCCGGACGGGGGTCGCGGGGCTGCCGGAGCCATAGGTCGGATCCCCCAGGATGGGCGCGCCCTTTGAAGCCAGATGGACGCGGATCTGATGCGTGCGGCCGGTCTGGAGGGTGCAGGCGACCCGTGCAGCCATGGGGGCGCCGCCGGACTTTGCGGGAAGGCCGAAGCGCGTCTGGACGACATAGTCGGTGATGGCGTTGCGGCCGCCGGATTTCAGCACAGCCATCTTCTTGCGGTCCGAGGACGAGCGACCGATCAGGGTCTCGATCCGACCCCGGTCGGGCGAAGGTGCGCCGCGCGTCAGGGCGATGTAGGTGCGTTCGATGTCGTGGGCGGCGAACAGGGCCGACAGTCCGGCGTGCGCCCGATCCGATTTTGCCGCGACCATGACGCCGGAGGTGTCCTTGTCCAGCCGGTGGACGATACCGGGACGGGCCACGCCGCCGATGCCCGAGAGGGACGCGCCGCAGTGATGCAGCAGGGCGTTCACGAGTGTGCCGGTCTCGGTCCCCGGGGCCGGGTGCGCCGCCATGCCCGCGGGCTTGTCGATCACGATCAGGTCGGCGTCCTCGAACAGGACGGTCAGGAGGATGGCTTCCGGTTTCGGCTCAGCCGGCGCGACGGGCGGGACAACGACGACGTAGGACGCGGATTGCGGGCGATCCCGGGAGGATACGGGGCGTCCATCCAGACTGACGGCACCCTCGGCAAGCAAGGCCTGAAGACGCGCGCGGGAGACACCCGGCAGGACGTCGGCGAGCAGCCGATCCAGCCGCTGGGTCAGGTCCTGGCCTGAGAGGTCCGCGATGAGGCGCTGGCCTTGCCCGCTCGCCGTGCCCTCAAGCTCCTCCGCGTCGTCTTCCACGCACGCGGTCTAGCATGTCCTCAGGCGGAGGTCGCGCCGATGAGGCCTGCCGCCACAAGACGCCGGATCAGCGGGGCCGGGTCAGGGATACCGAGATCTTGCGGCGTGAAGGCGGTGCCGGAGAGGGCGCGCTCCAGGCTGGACCGGTCGAGACCTGGAAAGCTGAGCTCGCCGCCGGGCGCGATAAGCAGGACGGTCTTCGTGCCGTCGAACTCTTCTTCCTCGATGCGCCAGATCGAAGGGCGGGCGACGTAGCCGGGAGCCAGCGGCGCGTGGGCCCCGAGAAGGGCCCCGGAGACATCGGATTCGCGGCTGACCACGAACTCGCGAATGGCGAAGTCCAGGGCATGGTCCAGGCGCGCCGTGTCGGCCAGCCTGTGGATCAGGTTCTGGAACTCGTCGCCCATGGCCGCGCGGTCGAAGCCCGGGTTGGCGAATCCGGGCGGGAGGCTGCGGCGGAAGGCTTCATCCTTGACGCAGACCTCGGAGACCGCCTCGAGGATCACATCGGCCCAGGTGCGGACGATGAGTCCGCAGGTGATGTGCAGGGACGGCTTGTCGCCCGACGTCGCTGCATCATGCATCAGTCCGCGGGGAACATAGGCACAGTCGCCGGCCCGCAGCACGAAGGTGTCGGAGAGCTCGCCGACCGGATAGACGCCCGGCTGGAAACCTTCGCCGCGATAGGGGATGGCGACCGGCTGATCGTGCAGGCGCCAGGCCTTCTCGCCCTCGATCTGGATCACCAGGACGTCATGGTTGTCGTAGTGGGTGCGAAAGCCCTGTGACGACGGCGGCGTCAGATAGGTGTTGGTCTGGACGTGGCAGCTGAAGACGCTTTCCAGGCTCCGGCAGAGCGTCGCCATGCCGCTGTGCGACTGTTGCAGCTGGTTCAGGATCAAGGTCGCCCCGCCCGAGTAGAGGCTGGCGACCGCGCCCCGATCCACGGCACCGGAAGGGGCGACGTATTCCGACTCCGCGATCGTGCGCGAGGCGTCGGTCATGACCAGCATGCCGCGCTGGAAGTCGAGTTCGGCGACGAGACCGTCGATGTCCGCGAGTGAGAGAAGCGGGCGGAACCGGTCAGGGTCGTTGTGGCGGACGACGACGGGCGTGCGCTCGTAGACCTCTGTCAGGAAGCCATCGGCCTGCTCGCCGAGAAGCCAGCGGAGCGGGTCGCCAAGCGACCCTTGAAGCGAAGACACCAAGGCCAGACCTTATCCGCAGCGCCGGCCGCGGCCGATGCCATCGCCATAGGTGCCGGTGTCACTGTCGGTGCAGCTGCGCGGGGCAACCGTGCAGCGGCGACCGTTGCCCACGCCGTCGCCATAGGTGCCGCTGTCGCTGTCGGTACAGCCGGACTGATAGTAGGCGGGCGTGCAGCGTCGGCCGCGACCGACGCCGTCGCCATAGGTGCCGCTGTCGCTGTCGGTGCATCCGGTCGAGGGCGTCGAGCAGCGGCGGCCGCGCCCGGACTCATCGCCGTAGGAACCCGAGTCACTGTCGCTACAGCCCGTTGCGGGGGCCGAGCAGCGACGACCCCGGCCGATGCCATCGCCGTAGGTTCCGGTATCGCTGTCCGTGCAGCCGCTCTGTGTCGCGCAACGGCGGCCGTTCCCGCTGGTGTCGCGGTAGTTGCCGGTGTCGCTGTCGGTACAGCCCGACTGGGCAACCGCCTGCATCGGACCCGTGACGGCGCTGAGCGCACCGCCCATGGCCGCAGCCCCCACCACGCGGCCCAGGAAAGAGCGCCGGTCCATATTCTTCTTGTCGGCCATCACATCCCCCACAGCGTGCTGCCCATCCCCGATGGGAGGGAGCCTAGGTGCAATGATGCGACATTACAACTCAGTTCGGATCCGGGGGCCTGTCCGAACCTGACCGAACCTGACGGGCCGCTGGAGAGGGGTGCCGTCAGGCCGCCGCGCTCTCGCGACGGCCGTAGACCGGGTCGAGGTCGCCGGTGGCGTAGCGCTTGGCCATCTGGGCGGTCGACATGGGGCGGATCTTGGAGGCCTGGCCCTCGCAGCCGAACTGCTGGAAGCGCTCGGCGCAGAGTTTGCGCATCGCCTCCTTGGCGGGCTTCAGATAGGCGCGCGGGTCGAACTCGCCGGGCTTTTCGGCCAGCACCTTCCGGATCGCGCCGGTCATGGCCATGCGGTTGTCGGTGTCGATGTTGATCTTGCGCACGCCGTGCTTGATGCCGCGCTGGATCTCCTCGACCGGCACGCCCCAGGTCTGGGGCATCTGGCCGCCATACTCGTTGATGATGTCCTGCAGGTCCTGCGGCACCGACGAAGAGCCGTGCATGACCAGGTGGGTGTCGGGCAGGCGGCGATGGATTTCCTCGATCACATGCATGGCCAGGACGTCGCCGTCCGGCTGGCGCGTGAACTTGTAGGCACCGTGGCTGGTGCCCATGGCGATGGCGAGCGCGTCGACCTTGGTGCGGCTGACGAAATCGACGGCCTGGTCCGGATCGGTCAGCAGGGCGGAGTGGTCCAGGACGCCCTCGAAGCCGTGACCGTCCTCGGCCTCGCCCATGCCGGTTTCCAGCGACCCCAAAACGCCGAGTTCGCCCTCGACCGAGACGCCGCACGAATGCGCCATCTCGACCACGCGACGGGTGACATCGACGTTGTAGTCGTAATCCGCCGGGGTCTTGCCGTCCTCCAGCAGCGAGCCGTCCATCATCACCGAGGTGAAGCCGTACTGGATGGCGGTGGCGCAGGTGGCCGGGCCGTTGCCGTGGTCCTGGTGCATGCAGACCGGGATGTGGGGATAGAGCTCGGCCAGGCCGTCGATCAGCTTGGCCAAAATGACGTCGTTGGCATAGGAGCGCGCGCCCCGGCTGGCCTGGATGATGACCGGCGCGTTGACGGCCTCGGCCGCCTCCATGATGGCCAGGCCCTGTTCCATGTTGTTGATGTTGTAGGCCGGCAGGCCGTAGTCGTACTCGGCCGCATGGTCGAGCAGCTGTCGCAGGGTGATCCGCGCCAAGGGTAGCCTCCTGAGGTCTTATGTTTTGCCACGCCTTTAGCCGGGCGCGGGCCTCAAGTCACGCCATGTTACAGCCGTTTCAGACGCGCAGGGCCTCGACGCCCGGGAGCGCCTTGCCCTCCATCCATTCCAGGAAGGCTCCGCCGGCGGTGGAAACGAAGGTCATGTCGTCGACGACGCCGGCGTGATTCAGCGCCGAGACCGTGTCGCCGCCACCGCCGACCGCGACCAGCACGCCGGCCTTGGCAAGCGCCGCAGCATGGTGAGCCACGGCCACCGTGGCGGTGTCGAAGGGCGGGACCTCGAACACGCCGAGCGGGCCGTTCCAGATCAGGGTCTTCGACGCCGTCAGGGCCTCGACCAGGCGGGCGACGCTGGCGGGGCCGGCGTCGAGGATCTTGTCGTCGGCGGAGAGGCTGTCTCCGGCCATGACGACGCGGCTGGCGGCCCCCGGCTTGACCTCGGTGGCGACGACGAAGTCGACGGGCAGCAGGATCTGGCAGCCGCGTGCCTCGGCTTCGGTCAGGATCTCGCGGGCGGTGTCGGCCATGTCGCGTTCGGCCAGGGAGCCGCCGATGTCGATCCCTTGAGCGAACAGGAAGGTGTTGGCCATGCCGCCGCCGATGGCGAGGCGGTCGAGCTTGCCGACGAGGTTCTTCAGCAGGTCCAGCTTGGTCGAGACCTTGGCCCCGCCGACGATGCCGATGACGGGTTTCTTCGGATTGCCAAGCGCGGCGTCCAGCGCGTCGAGCTCGCGGCGCATGGATTCGCCGGCATAGGCGGGGAGCAGGTGAGCGACGCCTTCGGTCGAGGCGTGGGCGCGGTGGGCGGCCGAGAAGGCGTCGTTGACGTAGACGTCGCCGAGGTCGGCGAGCTGCCGGGCGAAGGCGGGATCGTTGGCTTCCTCGCCCGCGTGGAAGCGGACGTTCTCCAGCAGGACCACGCCGCCGGCGTCGAGGTCGGCGATGGTGGCCTTGGCGTCGTCTCCCACGCAGTCCGGGGCGAAGCGGACGGGGGCACCGAGCAGGCGTTCCAGGTCGTCGACGACGGGAGCCAAGCTCATGGACGGCACGACCTTGCCCTTGGGCCGGTCGAAGTGGGCGAGCAGGGCGACACGGGCCCCCGCGTCGCGCAGCTTCTGGATGGTGGGCAGGGCGACGCGCAGGCGGGTGTCGTCGGTGACGCGGCCGTCTTCCATCGGGACGTTGAAGTCCACGCGGACCAAGGCGGTCTTGCCGCCGAGGGAGCCGGCATCGTCGAGGGTGCGGAAGGTCATGGGTTCACCTGTCTCCTCCCTGTCGCGCAGCGATGGGGAGGTGGCTCGAAGCGAAGCGGAGAGACGGAGGGGTTCTCAACGCGAGGAGATCGAGCGTGCGGTGACCCCTCCACCGCTTCGCGGTCCCCCTCCCCATCGCTGCGCGACAGGGAGGAGACGCAAGTGCCTTAGAGGAACTTCGCCATCGCCAGCGCGGTGTCGCTCATGCGCGTCGCGAAGCCCCATTCGTTGTCGTACCAGCTCAGCACGCGGGCCAGCTTGCCGTCGACGACCTGGGTCTGGGGAAGCGCCGCTGTGGACGAGGCGGCGATGTGGTTGAGGTCGGACGACACCAGAGGATCGGTGGTCGTGGCCAGCACGCCCTTCATCGGGCCGTCGGCGGCGGCCTGGAGCGCGGCGTTGATTTCGTCCACCGTGACCTCGCGGCCGGCGACGACCTTGAGGTCAACGCAGGAGACGTTGGGGGTCGGGACGCGGATCGACGAGCCGTCCAGCTTGCCCTTCAGTTCCGGCAGGACGAGGCCGAGCGCCTTGGCCGCGCCGGTCGAGGTCGGGATCATCGACAGGCCGGCGGCGCGGGCGCGGTAGAGATCCTTGTGCATCGTATCCAGCGTCGGCTGGTCGCCGGTGTAGGCGTGGATCGTCGTCATGTAGCCGCGTTCGATGCCGAACAGGTCGTTCAGGACCTTGGCGACGGGCGCGAGCGCATTGGTGGTGCAGCTGCCGTTCGAGACGATGATGTCGTCGGCGGTCAGGGTGTCGTGGTTGACCTTGTAGACGATGGTCTTGTCGGCGTTGTCGGCCGGGGCCGAAACCAGCACCCGCTTGGCACCGGCGGTCAGGTGGGCCGAGGCCTTGTCCTTGGACGTGAAGATGCCGGTGCACTCGAACGCGATGTCGACCGCCAGGTCCTTGTGCGGAAGGTTGGCCGGGTCGCGCTCGGCCGTGACCTTGATCTTGCCCAGGCCCACGTCGATCCAGTCGTCACCGGCCTCGACCGTGCCGGGGAAGCGGCCATGGACGCTGTCGTAGCGCAGCAGGTGGGCATTGGTGGCCACCGGCCCCAGGTCGTTGATCGCCACCACCTCGATGTCGCGGCGGCCATGCTCGACGATCGAGCGGAGCACGAGGCGGCCGATGCGGCCAAAGCCGTTGATGGCGACGCGGACGGTCATGAGGCGGTCTCCTGAAGCAGTGTTTGCCGTTTTTCCGGCCTGCCACGTGTAACGCTGCGTCAGGCCGTGTTGGGCACCTCAATGGAACCGGCGCGCGCGAGGATCAACCCCGGCGGCGATCACAAGGCGATAGTCCGTGTAACGGCTCAGCTGGACAGGGGCAGCGCAAGCCGGGCCTCGAGCCCTCCGCCGGGCCGGTTGGTCAGTGTCACATCGCCGCCCGCCGCCCGTGCCGCCTGTCGCGCGACCGCGAGACCCAGACCCGCCCCGCCGGTCTGGCGGTTGCGGGAGCGTTCGCCGCGATAGAAGGGCTCGAAGACGGTCTGCAACTCATCGTCCGGCAGGCCCGGGCCGCGGTCTGAGATGGTGACGACGGCCATGTCGCCGTCCTGTCCGGCCGACACCCGGGCATCGCCCGCGAACTTCAGGGCATTGTCGATCAGGTTGGCCAAGGCGCGGCGCAGGGCGGCGGGATCCCCAAGCACCGGCAGGGCGTTCCATCCCTCGAACTGGACGGCGGCGCCGGTCTCGGCGAAGCCCCGGACGCTGTCGGCGGCGAGGACCGCGAGGTCCAGAGGCTCGCGGCGCTCGGCCTGTTCCTCTCCGCGCACGAAAGCCATGGCCTGACTGATCAGGGCGTCCATCTCCTCGACATCGGCGGCCATGCGGTCGCGCAGCGCCTCGGGCACCTGCTCGGCACGGAAGCGCAGGCGGGTCAGGGGGGTGCGAAGATCGTGGGCGATGGCGGCGATGGTCTGGGTTCGTTGACGCATATGCTGGCGGATGGAGGCCTGCATGTCGTTGAAGGCCGTGATCGCGGTGCGCACCTCAGACGGGCCGGACGGGGTCAGGGGTTCTGCGTCCGGATCGGCACCCAGACGCTCTGCGGCCTGGGCAAAGACGCGGATCGGCCGGGTCAGACGGCGCGCCATCAGCCACACGACCGGAGCCAGCAGCAGTGCGGTGATGCCCAGCGCCATCAGGACGCGGGCCTGCCAAGGGTCGATCCAGCCCCGTGGCGGCTCGACGGTGGCCCAGCGGCCGTCCGGAAGTCGGGCCGATACAGAGAACGGCGCAAAGGTGAGACGATCGGCAGTGACGGCGAAGCGAGCTCCGGCCGAGTCGAGCGCCGTTATCTCGACGCGCGGGATCGCCGCTTGTTCCGCTGCCTGAGAAGCCGGGCGCCGTTGGGCCAGCACGGCTCGCAACTCCTCCATGGCCGCTTCAGGCGAGCGGGGCTGATCGACCTCCCTGTTCAGGATGATGGTCTCGCTGGATCGCGAAACCACTCCGGCGACCGATGCTGCGGATTGTCTGGATTCGATCCGAGGCGGACCCCGTTCGAAGTCAAACGGTCGGGAGCCCCGGACTGGAGCCAGACTCACCCGGACATCGCTCGAGGGAATGCCGAGGCGACTGGCGATGGACGTCCCAATCAGTATCTCTAAGGGACTTGAGCTCGATGAGGCCGGAGGAGGCCGGTCGGTAAAGCGTCGCGTGAGCGCCCGTCCATCGGTCGTCTCCGCTGGCCGTCCTGACAAGGCCTCTGCCGCTGCCGTGACGTTAAACCCCGTCGGACGCGGTGCCGGAGCGGTCAGGATAACAATGAACGCCACCAGTTGGGACGCCACGACCGCGAACACGGCCAGCAGGGCGACCTGCACCAGGACGGACATCGAGCCGGGCGCGCGCATCAGCGGATCGCGGCCTTTCGGACCCGCGCATCGAAGCGGTAGCCTTCCCCGCGCACCGTGGCGATCAGGTCTTTGCCGGAGCCGTCATCGAGCTTCTTCCTCAGGCGGCTAATCTGGACGTCCATGGCGCGGTCGAAGACGTCAGCGTCCGCGCCCCTTGCGGCCTCCAACAACTGGTCCCGGGTCAGGACCCGGCCGGGGCGTTCGGCAAAGGCGCGCAGCAGTCCGAACTCGCCGGCCGACAGTGTCACAGCCTCGCCATCGGGACGCCGCAGCTCGCGCCGCACCAGATCGAGCCGCCAGCCGTCGAAGTCGAGCGCGGCGCCGGCTGGAGCGTCGTTTTCGCGGGGGCGGCGCAGGACCGCCCTGACCCGCGCCAACAGCTCGCGCGGATTGCAGGGTTTGGCGAGGTAGTCATCGGCTCCGAGCTCCAACCCGACGATCCGGTCGGTGTCCTCGCCCATGGCCGACAGCATGACGACCGGTGGGGTCCCGGACAGGCGGCGCACGACGGACAGGCCGTCCTCGCCCGGCATCATCAGGTCCAGCACGATCAGATCGACAGGACGGGCTGCGAGCTCGCGATCCATCTCCTCGGCCGAGGCCGCGCCGCTGGCCAGATAGCCGTGCTGGCCCAAGTAGTCGCACAGCACCTCGCGGATGCCGGAGTCGTCGTCGACGACCAGGATGCGGGCGGACGGATCGGTCATGGCCCCCTTATGCCCTCGCAAAGACGGCGGCGTCATTTCAGCGGTGAAACAATCGCTCCGTCCCCTGAAACACAGCGGCAAGAGACACATGGTCGAAAGACGGGATCGAGACACGACTTAGGAGCCCCCATGTCGATTTCCAGCATCGCTCTGATGGCCGCGCTGGCCGCATTGCCTCTCTTCCAGGACGCGGAGCCGCGTGCTGAGATCCGCGAAGTCCATGTGATCACGTCGGGTGGCCCGGACGGGCCCGGCCGTCTGGACGCGGACGAGGACGGTTTCGTCACGCGGGAAGAGTTCGCGGCCCCGCTGGCGACCGCCTTCGACCAGCTGGACGAGAATGACGATGGTCGTCTCTCGCCGGAGGAGATGCCCTCCGGACGTGGTGAAAACCACGGTGGTCCGATGGTCTTCAACATGCGCGAAGGCGGCCCCGGCATCATGATGTTCGGCGGACCCGGGGGTCATCACGGCGGACCGGGAGGCCGCGCGATGGTGTTTGGCGGGGCAGACGGCGAGGAGAATGTGTTCGTCTTCCGTCGCGGCGGTGCCAGTGGCGAGGGCGACCCGGACGGAGTCCGGGTAGAGATTCGCCGCCTGGACGGTCCGGGCATGCCTCGAGCTGAAATTCGTCACTTCGACGGGTCGGACGGCGAGAGCGGCCCCTCCGTCTCGACCGTCGAAGTCCGCCGCTTCGGCGGCCCCGGCGGCGGTGACATGGACACCAACGACGACGGGCGCGTGACCGAGGACGAGTTCCTGGCTCCGCTGCGCGAGGCCTTCCAGCGCATGGACGAGGATCGCGATGGCGCGCTGGATGATGGAGAACGTCCCGATCGTGATCGCTGACGCGAACCGCAGCTCGCGGTCTTGCGATCCGGGCGCGTCGGTTTCGTGACTTGAGCGACGGGATCGCCGCGTTCTAGGCTGGCGGGGATGACTTTCCCCGCCAGCCTTTTCTGCAAACGGACCGCCGTCGTGGCGGCAGTGGCCATGATGGCGCTCTGGTCGGCAGCGCCTGTCGCGGCGCGAGAGCCGGACGCCACGGCATCGGCGGAAGCGGCCTCTACGCCCGACCGAGACCGGGCGCGGATGAACGCCCGGGTCTTCGATACCGTCTGGGACACCGTTCGACGGCGCTACTACGACCCGAACCTGCATGGCGTGGACTGGCGGGCGGCGCGCGAGACCTATCGGCCCGAGGCCCAGGCGGCCCTGGACGATCGGGCGCTCTATCGGACGCTCGGTCAGATGCTTGACCTGCTCGACGACGATCATGCCGCCGCCATTTCCCCGGCCCAGGCCCGACGTCAGGACCAGGCGAGGACGCGCCGCGCAGTCATGGGGGTGATGCTCGCCCGTCTCGATGGAGACGCCTGGCGGATCGATGCGGTGCGGGCGGGCTCTCCCGCCGAAGAGGCTGGGATCCAGGTCGGCTGGGTGCTGCAGACGGTGGATGGCCAAGCCTGGGGCGTGGACTTCGATGTCGAGGCGGGCCGGCCGATCACCCTGACGTTCCTGGACGAAACCGCCCAGACCCGCACCGTGACGCTAATCCCGAGGGAAATGGACCCGCTGCCGCCCTTCAGTGTTGACGCCTCACGACCGGGCGCGGTGGTGCTGCGGATCGAAGGGTTCGAGGCGGGGCTGGGTCGCTGGCTGGGCGACCGGTTGGCCGAGATTCCGGCCGACAGCGACGTGGTCATCGACCTCAGGGGAAATCCGGGCGGGCTGCTGCTCGAGGCCGATGCGGCCCTGTCGTGCTTTCTTCCCGCGCGACAGCCCTGGGCGACGCGGATCGCTCGGGGCGGCCGGCCCGTGACCCTGACCATCATGCCGGGCTGCGGGGATCTGGAGCAGCCCGCGCCGCATGACGTGGCCCTGCTGGTGGACCAGTACAGCCGCAGCGCCGCCGAACTGACCCCGGCCGCGCTGCAGGAGGCCGGGCGCGCCGTCGTGGTGGGGGAGCATACCGGCGGATCGGTCCTGATTTCGCAGGATACGCGTCTGCCCGACGGCGGGCGCCTCACGCTCAGCCGGGCGGACTACATCACGGCGGGCGGGGTCCGGCTGGAAAAGCGGGGTGTCACGCCGGACGTGATCGTGGCGCGCACTCTGGAGGATCGCCGCGCCGGGCGCGATCCCATGCTGGACGCCGCGCTGGAAGCCCTGAACCGGCAGGAACTGGCCCGGGCGGCGTCTGCCGGCACGCCGGTCGTGGCGATGGCCGAAGGGCTGTAGCTCCGTTCAGGCCTTGACGGGGCGGACCCGGGAGGCCGCGTCGCGCGCCCTTTCTCGTGCCTCATCGACGGTTGCGCCGCGGGCCGTGGCCACGCCCATGCGACGGCGCTCGAAAGCCTCGGGCTTGCCGAACAGGCGAAGGTCCGCGGTCGGGACCGACAGGGCCTCGGCGACGCCCTCGAAGGCGATGCCGGCCGCTTCCATCCCGCCATAGATGACCGCGCTGGCGCCGACGTCGCGCTGGCTGACGTCGACCGGCAGGCCCAGGATGGCACGGGCGTGAAGCGCGAACTCGCTCATCGTCTGGGTGGCCAGTGTCACAAGGCCGGTGTCATGCGGGCGGGGCGAGACCTCCGAAAACCAGACCTGATCGCCTTTCACGAACAGTTCGACGCCGAAGACGCCCAGCCCGCCGAGCGCCCCGGTTACCCGGGCGGCGATGTCCTGCGCCGAGGCAAGGGCGGCCGGGGTCATGGCCTGGGGCTGCCAGCTCTCGACGTAGTCGCCCTTCACCTGGCGGTGGCCGATGGGCGCACAGAAGTCGGTGACGACGTGTCCGTCGCGAACGGACCGAACCGTCAACAGGGTGATCTCGAAATCGAAGTCGATGCGGCCCTCGACGATGACGCGGGTGGTTTCCACGCGCCCGGCAGACTGGGCGTAGTGCCAGGCGTTGGTAGCGTCCTCCAGGGCATCGATCATCGACTGACCCTTGCCGGAGGACGACATGACCGGTTTCACGAACACCGGCAGACCGATCCGGTGGGCGGCTTCGGCCAGTTCGGCGGCCGATCCTGCGAAGGCGTAGGGGCTGGTCGGCAGGCCCAGTTCCTCGGCCGCCAGACGGCGGATGCCCTCACGGTTCATGGTCAGCTGGGTCGCGCGCGCGGTCGGGATGACGGTGGTCCCGGCGGCCTCGACCTCGGCCAGGACCTCGGTGGCGATAGCCTCGATCTCGGGCACGATCAGATGGGGGCGCTCGGCGGTGATGACGGCGCGGAGCGCCACAGCATCGGTCATGGTCACCACGTGGCTGCGGTGCGCGACCTGCATGGCCGGAGCGTCGGGGTAACGGTCGACGACGATGGTCTCTACGCCGAGCCGCTGGAGCTCGATGACGACTTCCTTGCCAAGCTCGCCGCCGCCCAGGAGCATGACGCGGACGGCGGTGGGCGACAGGGGCGTTCCGAGGCGGGGGTTCATTGATTGCGTCCCCAAGACGGCGTCACGGCCAGGGAGTCGGCGCCAAGACTGTCACCCTGTACCCGATCCAGGCGGAAATGGATCGGCTTGCCAAGGAACTTTGGCTGAGGTGCGGACCGATGGGCCAAGAATCTGCGGCTTCTGTTGAAAGTTCAGGCGGGCCAGCTGCTGACCCACCTTGGCGACCAAATCGTCAAAGCTCAATGCGCCCATGTGATCGCGCAGGATTTGATTGAAGCAAAAGGTGAAGGCACCGTAGCTGGTCGCGCCGTGCCGATACTCGTACGAGAGTTCATGCTCGGAGCAGGCCTCGATGATCAGCGGCAGATAAGGTCCCGGCTCTGACGTCACCGTTTTTGTGCGCGCGTAGTTCAGCGAGGACATCGGGCGCAGCGCGACGGCGCGGCCCAGCTTCTGTGTCGCGGCGTCGGAGCCCACCCACGCCGCTTGGTCCGCTTTGCGTGCGAACTTGTCCACCAGGGGTTCGAAGTCCCGTGGGACCCACATCTTCGCTGAGGTATGCCACTTAAGCTCTCGGTGTCGGATGTCGTCCGGCGGGGTGAGTCCTCGCGCCCGAGCACCGCCGTTCCTGTGCATTCCACCGGCGTGGCAACAGTCGAAGATCATGGCAAGATGGGTTGCGTACGGTAGCTGGCTATAGAACTGCTGTATCTCCCGGTCTGAGATGCAGCGCTCCTCTGTCCAGTCGAAATCCGCTGGGCACAGCACTTCCATGAACGACGTCGGCTTCTGATTGAAATCATCGTAAATCGGGATTCGTGCGCCGTGACCGCTGAAATAGAAGACTAGCTGATCTCCAGGTGCAGCGTCGTCGATCAGCCATTCCAAGCGTTGCAAGATCCCTTCCGTCGTCGCGCGACGGTCGAGGACCGTTCGAATGTCTTCGGGAGAAAATCCGCAATCCTGGAGTACGGAGCTTATGGCGAACACGTCGTTCACGCATCCTTCCAGGCGGTCGTTCTCGGTCGGGTAATCGTTGATGCCGACCAACAGCGCTCGACGGCGAATTTCGGAGCGCTGTGCCTTTCCCGACGCCGACTTGGCAGTCCCAGTCGTGATGGGGACCGGAGCCGCCCGGTCCTCAAAGCGCGTCAGGCTCATCGACTTTGCACCGGTGGCCCGATCCACCAAAGGCTGCCAGAGACTGGCCACGGTCACCGGATGTTCGAAATAACCTCTGGCGGAATGCCCTCCATCCGCCCTGCCTGCCTCATCGACAAACTCGCGAAAGGGGGTCAGATGACGCGCGAAATTGTTTGGATCTGGCCTGTAGTCGATGTCCGCCGTCAGAACCGGGTCATGCTCATTGTAAAGATGGCGCCAGGCATTGACCTTCAACCGTTGCAACCGCCCGTGCGCGAGGGTTCCTACGACGCAGCGATTATTGATTTGCGATCCCAGTGTCACATAGGTCGCACCGGCAAGCACGTCGGCCGCTTGTTCAGCGTCGGGGTGGGTCAGGGCGTTGTAGGTAATCAAAGACCCGAGGCTATGCGCGAGGATGACGTCAGGCTGCCAGTCCTCAACGCGTTCAAGGAATCGCGCGCGGACCTTGGTCTTGAACTCTTCATCCTCGAGCCACGCAACGACGTAGCCGACCGTTGAAACCCATTTGGACCCCAGGATACCGCGTTCCTTGCGGAACGGCGACGCGATGCAGCTGGCTAGCAGTCGGGTCGCGGCCCAAGCGTACTCCCGAAGATTCTGGTTCGTGGCGAAGAACAGATCATCATAGTTCAGAAAGTCGAATTCCAATTGGAGGTCGGATGGAGGGATCGCCTTTCTTATCGACGCTTCCCAGCCGGCTTCCCAATCGCCGTGCTTGCCTCCATCCCGGTGGTCGCCCAAGCCATGGACGCCCAAGATTCTGAGTGTTCTTTTCATGGCCGCCCCCTGATCAGGTTGGCGCAATCTACAGGAGAGTTGAGGTCGGGGCCATACTCGTTCACGCTGTTGCCCTATCGGCTCAGCAATCGGGCCTTTACCTGTTTCACCACCGCTTCTGCCGTGATCCCGAACTTCTGGTACAGCACCTCGGTCGGCGCGCTTGCGCCGAAGCCGGTCATGCCCGCGACCTACAACCCCACGCCCGTGCGTGCATCAGAAAAGGCGAGCCTCAGCCCTTGGGACCGAAGTTCTCGGCAGCCGTGGCGGCGAGTACGGCATCGATCATCGCCGGCGTGACGCCGAAGCGGCGCATCTCTTCCTCGTTCATCGTGGCGGTCTCCGCGCAATACTGGGAGACGTGGGGGAAATCGGCTGAGAACGAGACACCGCCGGTCTGGGCGTCCAGCCAGACCTTGAAGTAATCGTCGGCCAGCGTCTCTTCAGTGAACAGCTCGCGGCATTGGCCCAGCCACTCGGCGTCGGTCGAGGCCAACATCTTGCGGGCATAGAGTTCCGCCAGGGTTTCCGACTGCAGGGTGGGCTCATAGCTGGCGGGCAGGGCCTGGCCTTCGCTGTCGGGCCGGGTCGCAGACAGACCCGGGGCCGCCGCGACCCAATCGACGCGCCGCCCCGTCGAGAGGTCCCAGGTGATGGCGGTGTAGACGAAGCTGGGGTGGGCCGTGCCCTCGCAGAAATACTCGTCCGCCATCGCATAGGTGACGAAGCCGGGGCCGGTCATCGGCTGGCTGACGCTGCGGCTGTAGGAGCCTTCCTCGCAGCCCTCGGTGTCGGCGTCGATCCGAGCCAGATCGGCGTTGATGGCGGCGATGGCGGGGGTGTCGCCGACGACGCGCGGCAGGGCCTGGACGCCCTCGCGGATGTCGGGGCGGGCCTCGAAGGTCGCGGCCTGCGTGGAAGCGGGCGCGGTGGCCGTAGCCGCTTCGCTGGTCTTCGCTTCACCACCCGCCTGAGAACAGGCGGCCAGCAACACGGCCGTGGCCGCACTGGCCATTACCACGCGCACGTTCAGTTTCGTCATCTCGATTTCCCCCGATGAGGGGCCGAGACTGCCTCGCCGCAAGTCATTTCACCAGCGGCCAAACCTGACAGCGCTCACGTTCAGGGTTCGGGCGTGTAGGGGAAGAGCGCGCGAAAAGCGTCCAGCGCGGCACCGTGATAGATGGTCGCGTGGCTCTCATCCGGGCGGGGATCATACGTCCAGGTCAGATCGGAAGGTGCCGAGGATCGCAGGGCCGCCACCAGAACGTCCATCGCCGCCTGCATGTCTCCGCCCTCGTCGGCGATGCTCAACATCAGCGTGCGCGGACCCGGCGGGTGGGCAGCCAGCAGGCTCGCGGCCTGGCCGGCCAGTTCGCCGTCGTCCCACCACAGGCTGGGGCTGACCGCGACATAGGCGTCGAACAGGGACGGGGTCTTCAACGCGGTCTCGACGACGAACAGTCCGGCGAGCGATTCGCCCATCAGGGCGGAGGTTCCGTCGGTCGCGAATCTCGCTTCGACGAAGGGGATGACCTCTTCGGCCAGGAAACGCCGGAAGCGGGCGGAGTCCCCCTGCGTCGGATACTGGGCCATGAGGTCGGGATTGGACGAACGCAGGGCCAGTTCATTGCGGCGGTCCACCGACGCCACCCCGACAACGATCACATCCCGCGTCGCGCCGTTGACCGTGCCGAGCTGGGCCAGGCCGCTGATGTGGTGGAAGTCCTGCGCCTGGCCGCCATCCAGCACATAGAGCACCGGATATCGCCGACCGTCCTCGCCATGGCCCGGCGGCAGCCAGACGTTGATCTCACGCGGCTGGCCCATGACCACCGAGGGCAGGGCGTAAGACTGGCCGATGACGATGGGCGTCGGCTCGGGCGTCTGGGCCACTGCCGGGACGGCACCGAGCAGGGCGGCGATGGCGATGAGCAGCGCCGCGAGCCGCATGCTCAGAGCCGGGCCTTGACCGCCGCCACCACGGCCTCGGCGGTGATGCCGAACTCGCGGTAGAGGACATCGGCCGGGGCCGAGGCACCGAAGCCGGTCATGCCGACGAAGGCCCCGTCCTCGCCGATGAAGCGTTCCCAACCCTGCTGGATGGCGGCTTCGACAGCGACGCGGACCGTGCCGCGACCGATGACCGAGGCCTGATAGGCGGCGCTCTGCTTCTCGAACAGTTCAAAGCAGGGGACGGAGACGACGCGGGTGGGAGTGCCCGCAGCCTCCAGCATTTCGGCGGCCTTGAGCGCGATCGGAACCTCGGTGCCCGTGGCGAACAGGCTGACCTTGGCGTCGCCCGAGGCGGCCTTCAGCTCATAGGCGCCGCGTGCCGAGAGGTTCTCGTCCGACGCTGTGGTGCGGACCGCCGCCGTCTTCTGCCGCGACAGGGCCAGAGCGGAGGGCGTGGTCTTCGCCTCCAGCGCCAGTTGCCAGCACTCGAAGGCCTCGACCGTGTCGGCGGGGCGGAAGACCATCAGGTTCGGGATGGCGCGCAGGGCGGCCAGATGCTCGACCGGTTGGTGCGTCGGCCCGTCCTCGCCCAGGCCGATCGAGTCGTGCGTCAGCACGTGGATCACCCGGATGCCCATCAGCGCCGCCAGACGGATCGACGGGCGGCTGTAGTCCGAGAACACCATGAAGGTGCCGCCGTAGGGGATGACGCCGCCATGCAGCGCCATGCCGTTCATGGCCGCCGCCATCCCGTGCTCGCGGATGCCCCAGTTGACGTAGCGACCCTCATAGGTCGGTGCGTCGAAGATCGGCGTGCCCTTGACGAAGGTGTTGTTGGAGCCGGTCAGGTCGGCCGAGCCGCCGATCAGCTCCGGCACGGCGCCGAAGACGGCTTCCAGCGCGGCGCCCGAAGCCTGACGCGTGGCCTGGGCGGGCTTGTCGACGATCAGCTGGGCGATGCCGGCGTTCAGGCCGTCGAAGGCGCGCTCGGGCAGATCGCCGGCCATGGCGCGGGTGAAGTCCCTGGCCTGCGAGGAGGCAGCCAGCCGGGCTTCCCAGGCCTTGCGATCCTTGGCTCCGCGCTTGCCGACCTTCTTCCACGCCTTTTCGATGTTTTCAGGGATTTCGAAGGGGTCGTGGGTCCAGGCCAGGCCCAGGCGCGTGGCGGCGACCTCTGCGGCCCCGAGCGCAGCCCCGTGGGTCTTGTGGCTGCCTTCCATGGTGGCGGCCCCGCGACCGATCCTGGTCTTGCAGGCGATCAGGGTCGGCTTGTCCTGACGCGTCGCCCACTGCAGCGCGGCCTTGATGGCCTTGGTGTCGTGGCCGTCGATGGCCTTGACCGCCCAGCCGGCGGCCTTGAAGCGGCCCTTCTGGTCGGTGGCGTCCGACAGCGACACCGCCCCGTCGATGGTGATGGCGTTGTCGTCCCACAGGACCGTCAGCTTGTTCAGCCTGTAACGCCCCGCCAGCGCGATGGCTTCCTGGCTGACGCCCTCCATCAGGCAACCATCGCCGGCGATGACCCAGGTGCGGTGGTCGACCAGATCCCCACCGAAGCGCGCCGCCAGATGACGTTCGGCCATGGCGAAGCCGACAGCGTTGGCCAGGCCCTGGCCCAGGGGACCCGTCGTGGTCTCCACCCCCGGCATGTGGCCGTACTCGGGGTGACCGGCGGTCCTTGAGCCCCACTGGCGGAAGTTGGACAGCTGTTCCTTCGTCGCGGCCTTGTAGCCGGTCAGGTGCAGCAGGGCGTAGATGAGCATCGAGCCGTGACCGGCTGACAGAATGAAGCGGTCACGGTCGGCCCAGTCCGGGCGTGACGCATCGAACTTCAGGAACTTGGAGAACAGGACGGTCGCCACGTCGGCCATGCCCATCGGCATGCCGGGGTGACCGCTGTTGGCCTTTTCCACCCCATCCATCGCCAGGACCCGGATGGCGTCCGCCATCTGCTTGAGAGAGGCCTTTTCGGGGGCAGTCTTGGGCTCGGCCACGGGCTGAACTTTCGTCGGGAGGCGGAAAAAGGGAGGCGGCGCCGCTTTACCCCGGGGCCGTGGCGGGTTCTATACGAAATCTGGAGGAAGCGACCGATGGCCGACGCCACCACCGCCGCCCGAGATCGTCTGGATCGGGCGCTCAATACGCTCGAACGCAAGATTCACGAGCTGAAGCTGGCTCCCGCTGTGCCGGACGATGATCTGTTCGCCCTGCCGCCGCCGCCAGCGGCCCGGATCGAGGACGAGCGCCGCATCGCCGAACTGGAAGCGGCCGGGCGCGATGCGTCCGAGGCCCTGGCCCGCGCCGCGGAGGCCGTGCGCGAAGTGCTGGCCGAGGCCGAAGCCGGCGAGGCCGCCTGATGGCCACCGTCACGGTCGAGATCAACGGACGCCCCTATGCCGTGGGGTGCGCCGACGGCCAGGAGGAGCGGGTCCGCATCCTGGCCAAGCAGTTCGATGCCAATGTGCGCCAGGTGGCGGCCGAGGTGGGCCACGTCGGCGATCTTCGCCTGTTCCTGATGGGGGCCCTGCTGCTGGCCGACGAACTGCACGAAGTGAAACTGGGTGGCAGTGGCGTACCGGTGACCCAGGTCACGCCCCCGTCCGATGCCGGAGTGGCCGAGGCCCTGAACGCGGTCGCCGCCCGGATCGAGAAGATCGCCCAGAAGCTCTGACGCCGCACTGGAAACGGGGGCGGCGAGGGCCTATGTTCCGCCCCGGCGGGTCAGCTGTGGCTCACGTCGAAGGCAACACATCCTCGCGGCCTTAATTCACTCGAAGGGATCTGCCCCTGTCCGACCTCGTGGGGTCGGGTATGCGGAGCCCACCTGGCTACCCAGGCTCGAGAGGATTTAAACCGTCCTTCACGGCTCTTATGGCGCCGCCACCCTTGCCCCGGAGCGCTACCGCTCGGCTCGCGGAGCCTCGCTGCTTGAGCGCGATTGGCCGATGATCCCAGCCGACAAAGTCGCCTTGCGCGCCGAGATGCGACGCATCAGGCGCGATCTACGGAGGACAACCGGGAATGCGCCCACCTCGGTTGCAAGCCATGTCGACCAATTGCCCGATGCCGAGGTCGTGGCGGCCTATCAGGCGATAGGTTCCGAGCTCGATCCAGAGCCGCTCGCGATCGCCCTTGCGGGGCAGGGCCGCAGCCTGTGCCTTCCCGTCGTGGTGGATCGTTCCGCCCCCATGATCTTCCGTCGCTGGTCCCCGGGCGATCCGCTGGAGGTTGACGCCGCCGGATGCCCTGCGCCGCTTCCCCTGGCGGCAAGCGTCCAGCCGGACCTGGTCCTGACGCCGCTTCTGGCCTTCGACGACTTCGGCGGGCGGTTGGGGCAGGGCGGAGGACACTACGACCGCACCTTCGCCGTCCTTGCCCATGCGGTCCGGATTGGGCTGGCCTATGCCGGTCAAAGGGTCGAGCGCCTGCCCATGGAGTCGCATGACGTCCGTCTGCATGGTGTTCTGACCGAGGTCGGCTATACCCCCGCCCGAAAGGCGGGCCCCGCATGAGACTGGCGTTCTTCGGAGATGTGATCGGCAAGTCCGGCCGCGACGGCCTGACCGACCACCTGCCGGGGCTGAAACGCGACCTCAAGCTGGATTTCGTGGTGGTCAACGCCGAGAACGCAGCCGGCGGATTCGGCATCACCGAGCATACGGCCAAGGAGCTGTTCATGGCCGGGGCGGACTGCCTGACGCTGGGCAATCACTCCTGGGACCAACGCGAGGCCCTGACCTATATCGTGCGCGAGCCGCGTCTGATCCGGCCGGCCAACTATCCCCGGCTGATGGATGCGCCGGGAGCGGGGGCCAATCTGTTCGAGACCCAGAGCGGCAAGACCGTCCTGGTCATGAATGTGCTGGGCCGCATCCACATGGACCCCAACGATGACCCGTTCAGCGCCGTGGACCGTGAGCTGAACGCCGCCCCCCTGGGGGTCGTCGCTGATGCCGTGATCGTGGACATGCACGCCGAAGCCACCAGCGAGAAGATGGCCATGGGCCACTTCTGCGATGGCCGCGCCAGCCTCGTCATCGGCACCCACACCCATGTGCCGACTGCGGACGCGCAGATCCTTCCGGGCGGCACAGCCTATCAGACCGACGCTGGCGGATGCTGTGACTATGACAGCGTCATCGGCAACGAAAAGGAGGAGCCGCTGCGGCGTTTCACGACCCGCATCTCCCAGGGCCGCTATTCACCGGCCTCGGGTCCGGCGACGATCTGCGGCGTCTATGTCGAGACTGACGACCGGACGGGCCTGGCCACGCGGATCGAACCGATCCGTATGGGTGGGCGGCTCAGCCAGAGCATTCCTGTAGCGGCCTGAAAGCAGCTGATTGACAGACCAGACTACGCATGTAGTCTAAGATTACAAATGTAATCAAATGAGGATCGCATGACCCGTTGTGTTCGTCTGCCTCTCGCCATTTTGGCTGGCCTCCTGGCAGGACCAGCGCTTGCCCAGCCAAGCCACATGACAATGACCTCGATTTTTGTGACTGCGGCTGTACCGATCAAGTTGATGATCCTGATCCTAATCGCAGGGATGATCGGAGCCATCGTCATCGCGGTTCGCAAGGTTTCCACTCGGCAGATTGATGGTGGATCCGCATTTCTGTCGGCACTCCGCCTTGGAGGTCCCTTACTTGGTTTGCTTGGCGCGGTGCTGAACGGCCTCTGGGGATTTATCGGCATTGCCAGCTTTGGACATGCCCTGCCTTTGGCCGTGTATGCACCGGGGCTCGCTGAAGCGTCATTGGTACTGGCGCTCGGATTGCTGACCGGCGTGGTTGCGGTAATCTGCAACTGGGTGGTGGAATCACGCATCGACCGCGCCGTGCTCAGGCCGTAAGTTCGACTATGGTCGGCCCCCGCCTCCACATCACTGAGGCCGAAAGCGAGATACTCGCCGCACTGTGGCGACACGGGTCGCTGACGCCGCGAGGGCTCATCGAGGCCGTCAGCGCGGCCCAGCCCTGGGGTGATGCCACAATCAAGACCTTGCTTGGTCGGTTGATGCGCAAGAAGGCCATCTGCTCGGAACGCGACGCTGGCCGCCTGACCTACCGAGCCATGGTCGATCGCGAAACCTATATCGATGGTGAGGTCCAGGCGCTCGTGGACCGCCTGTTCGGTAGCCGACGCGAGGACCTCGTCGACTTCATCCGGCGTGGGTCCTGAAGGCAGTCAAGCGCTGACCAGCCGCGCGTTCCCCGCCTCGACTACCATCGTCTGGCGCGTCGTCAGCACCCCGTTGCGGTTCTGAATCTGGTCCAGGACCTTGAACTCGGTCTGCCAACGCTCGGGCGTCACGTCACACAGAACGTAGCCGCGCTGGCTGTTCCTGAACTTCAGCTGGGGGTTGGCGGCGAGGAAGGCTTGCTGGTCCGCGCGCTGGTCCTGGCCATCGCCGCCGGAGCTGATGGAGGTCGAGACGAACTCCGTGGCGATGGGATCGCCCTCGGGGTTGCGGCCGTCGAGGTAAAGCTCACCCGCGTAGTTCTGATGCTCGTCACCGGTCAGGACCACGGTGTTGGCGATGCGGCGGTCGCGGATGTGGCGCAGCAGGCGCTCGCGCGGCACGCGGTAGCCGGCCCAGCTGTCGGTGTTGACCCCGTAGTCCTCGCCCGGATTCCGATCCAGATCCATGACCATGATCTGCTGGGCCAGGACCTTCCAGGTGGCCTCGGAGCGGTTGAGGTTGTTCAGCAGCCAGGCTTCCTGCGCCTCGCCCAGAACCTGGGCGTTGCGGTCATTGATGCCGTCGCAGGAACTGTTGAAGCGGTCGTTGCAGGGCTGGTCCGTGCGGAACTGGCGGGTATCGAGCAGGTTCAGATCCAGCAGATTGCCGTAGATGGCACGCCGGTAAAGCTGCATCGCTGAACCCCGCGGGAAGGACGAACGACGCAGCGGCATATGCTCGTAGTAGGCCTGCATGGCCGCCGCCTGACGCAGGGCGAAGACCGCCGGGTCGGTGCCGTCCTGATCGAGGTCCGAGACCCAGTTGTTGTCGATCTCGTGGTCGTCCCACGTCGTGAACCAGGCGGCCGAGGCGTGGCTGGCCTGCAAGTCGGTGTCCATCTTGTACTGGGCGTAGCGCTGGCGGTAGTCGGTGACGGTATAGATCTCGCCGCCGACGTGGACGCGCAGGTTTTCCTGCGGGTTGGTCGAGCCAAAGATGCGGTTGCCGCGACCTTCGTAGATGTAGTCGCCATAGCAGTAGATGAAGTCGAGATCCTCGGACGCGATGCGGCGATGGGCGGTGTAGTAGCCGCTCTCATAGGCCTGGCAGCCGACGATGCCGAACTTGACCCGGTCGAGCGCGGCGCCTGCGACCGGCATCGTCTTGGCCCGACCCACGCCGGAGCGCTCACGCCCGGCGATGAAGCGGTAGAAGTAGGGGCGTCCGGGCTCCAGTCCGCCGATCTCCACATGGACCGCGTGACCCAGTTCCGGTCGGGCGATCGCCTCGCCGGAGCGGACAATGGTGCCGAAGCCTGCGTCGGTGGCAACTTCCCAGTTCACCGCCATCGGCTGGGACGGCATGCCGTGGTCGGGCTCCAGCGGTCGGGGGGCCAGCCGTGTCCAGATGACGAAGCCGTCGGGCAGGGGGTCGCCCGCCGCCACGCCCAGCTGGAAGGGGTTGTCCTCGAAGACGGCCTGGGCGAGCGATGCGCGGGTTGAGACACCGCTCAGCATCGAGCCGAGACCGAGACCCACCATGAGGGATCGACGCGACAGGATCGGGGACATCGGAATTCCTCCAGGCCAGATTGCCATCGCATAGCGGCCGGTTGTGACAGTTCCGCTTCGCTCGCCGTCAGCAACGGGGGCTTGAAAGGCGGAGCTTATCAGGGGCGCGGTGGCGCGCGCAGCGGGGGCTGCGTTTTGGAGATGATCCCATGAAATCCGTGTTCCTGATCGCCGGGGCGTCCGTCCTGGCCCTTTGCGCGTCCTCTGCTTCCGCACAGCAGACAGTGTCTCTTTCGGCCGGATTCGTGCCGGATCCCGTGACCTTTGATGTCATTTCGGGCGGCAGCAACGATGCCTCCGACCTCGGCGGCTCGTGCGTCGGCATGATCGCCAGCAGCCCGGATGTCGTCGTGAACTACCGGTCAAATGGTGGTCCGCTGTCGTTTGGCGTTTTTGCGGACGGCGACACCACTCTGGTCATCAACGGACCCGACGGCCGCTACTACTGCAACGACGACGCCCAAGGTCTGAACCCGGCGTTTGGCTGGGATTCGGCACCCAGCGGTCAGTACGACATCTGGGTCGGCGCGATCGGGGAGCCCGTCTCGTCCACGCTTGTGGTCACCGAAGGCAGCGTTTTCGGCGACTGAGTCCGCGAGGATTCAGACGAGAAAGGGGGCGTCGCGTGACGCCCCCTTTTTCTTGGCCCGCGCTGCCCGTTCCGTCTTCAGGAACAAGAGGGTTGTAAGGCAGCGTCAGGCCGGTCCAAGGTGTCGCACGCAGCGGGGGCTGCGCTTTGGAGAAGAAAACCCATGAAATCTCTGTTTCTTGCGGCTGGCGTTGCGGCGCTCGCCCTGTGCGCGTCCTCGGCTTCGGCCCAGCAGGTCGTGAATCTGTCGGCCGGTTTCCTGCCAGATCCGGTTGAGGTCGACGTCTATTCGGGTGGCCCGAATGACGCTTCGGACCTGGGTGGCTCGTGCGTCGGTGCCATCGCCGGCAGCCCGGACGTCGTCGTCAACTTCGACTCGAATGGCGGCACCCTGTCGTTCAGCCATGTCTCGGGCGGCGACACCAGCCTGATCATCAACGGCCCGGACGGCCGCTACTACTGCAACGACGACTCCAACGGTCTGAACCCGGTCCTGACCTGGCGTTCGGCCCCGAGCGGCCAGTACGACGTCTGGGTCGGCGCTGTGGGCGAGCCCACCGGCGGCACCCTGCTGATCTCCGAAAGCCCGCTCTAGGCCTTTCCTAACCGCTAGTCTGAGAGGAAACGCCATATGCGCGTTCTATCCATCGTCTGTGCTCTGGCCATGGTCGCCGCAGCTTCGGCTGCGACGGCTCAGGACATGAGTGCCACGGCGAGCTACGGCGAGATCAGCCGCAACGCCGGTTTCACGCCCGACCCGATCACGGTTGACCTTTATTCCGGGGGCGGCATTGACGCCTCCCGGTCGATCGGTGGGTCCTGCGTTGGCATGATCGCCTATGCGCCCGACTTCGAGTTCACCTATCAGGCGGGCTCGTGGCCACTGACGTTCGCAGTCGATGGCCAGTACGACACCAGCCTGGTCATCAATGGCCCGGATGGTGAGTGGTACTGCGTCGACGACTCCGAGGGCCTGGACCCCATTCTGCGCTGGGGCAGCCCGCCGAGCGGCACCTATGACATCTGGGTCGGCGCTGTGGGCCAGGCGGGTTCCGCCACGCTCTACATCACCGAGAATAACTGAGCCCCAGGTTCTGATCTGAAGGCCGGCCGTCCGCGTCAGTGGGCGGCCGGTTTCCATGTCTGCATCTCGGCGATCTCGCTGGTCTGGGCGTCCACGACGGCCTGGGCCATGCGGCGGATTTCCGGATCCTGCGACCGGGCCAGCGCCACCTCGGCCATGGCCACCGCGCCCCGGTGATGCTCGATCATCTTGGCGATGTAGGCTTCGTCGATCGTGTCGCCCGAAGCCTGTCCCATCTGTTGGTGCATCCGGGCCTCGACCTCTGCAAAGGCGGCATCGCCCGTCGCCGGGGCCGCCTCGTCGCCATGCATGGCGTGGGGATCAGCAACCTTCTGGGCGAAGGCGGCATTCTGGTTGGCGGTCGCGGCGTCGCGCATGGCCTGCTGGACCGGGTCGCCGCCTCCCTCGCAGGCGGCCACAGCAAGACCCAATGAAACCGCCGTGACGGCGATCAGCCTTCGATCCATCGGGGCATCCATCCTTCGTGAATCTCGCGCAGGTGCTGCAGCGGGATGCTGAACAGGTCCCTGGAGGCGAAGGCATCGCCCCTGGCGTGGCCGATGACCGAGGCATGCAGCCCCGCCTCGCGCGCTGCCGTCAGGATCGGCTCCGCATCCGCAACGGCGACGAGGTAGCGGGCCTGATCTTCTCCGAACAGGAGGATGTGCGCGTGGGCCGCGCCGGTCGCGTCCAGCACCACGCCCGTGTCCGACGCCAGCGCCATGTCCGCCGCCGCCCCGACCAGGCCGCCGTCGGACAGGTCGTGGACGCAGGTCAGGCGACCGGCCTCGATCTCGCCGCGGATGAAATCGCCCGTGCGGCGCTCCAGCTTCAGGTCGACCTGCGGCGGGGCCCCGTCCTCGCGGCCCAGTACCTCGCGCAGATACAGCGAAGCCCCCAGCTCGCCGACCGTCTCACCGATGAGAACCAGCGTGTCGCCCTCCGCCATGGTCGAGAAGCCGGCGACCACGTCGTAGTTGGGCAGCAGGCCGACGCCGCCCACGGTCGGGGTCGGAGGAATGGCGACGCCATTGGTCTCGTTGTAGAGCGACACGTTCCCGCTGACGACGGGGAAGTCCAGGTCGCGACAGGCCTCGGCCATGCCGTCGATGGCGCGAACGATCTGGCCCATGATCTCGGGCCGCTGCGGATTGCCGAAGTTCAGGTTGTCGGTGATGGCGATGGGCCGCGCGCCCACGGCGGTCAGGTTGCGCCAGGCCTCGGCCACCGCCTGCTTGCCGCCCTGGTAAGGGTCGTTCTGGACATAGCGGGGGGTGCAGTCCGAGGTGACGGCCAGGCCCTTGTCGGTGCCGTGGACCCGCACCACGCCCGCGTCGGCACCAGTCGCCGAGTCCTGGAGCGTATCGGCCATGACGTGGCGGTCGTACTGCTCCCAGATCCAGCGCTTGGAGGCCATGTCGGGGCAAGTCAGGACCTTCAGCACCGCGTCTTCCCAGACCTCGGGCGCGGGGACGTCGGCGGGGTTCAGGCGGGGGTGCAGTTCCGGCTGGACCCAGGGACGGTCATAGAGCGGCGCATCGTCGAACAGGGGGGCCAGCGGCACGTCGCAGACGACCTCGCCGTGGTGGTTCAGGACAAGACGGCCGGTGTTGGTCGTGCGGCCGATGACGGCGGCGTCCAGCCCCCACTTGGCGAAGATGCGATAGCCATCGTCCTCGCGCCCGGGCTTCAGCACCGCCAGCATGCGCTCCTGGCTTTCGGACAGCATCATCTCATAGGCCGTCATGCCCTCTTCGCGCTGGGGCACCTTGTCCATGTCCAGCTCGATGCCGACGCCGCCTTTGCCTGCCATCTCGACCGACGATGACGTCAGGCCGGCCGCGCCCATGTCCTGGATGGCGGCCACGGCGCCGGACGCCATCAACTCCAGCGTCGCCTCGATCAGCAGCTTCTCGGCGAAGGGATCGCCGACCTGGACGGTCGGGCGCTTGGCCTCCGACTCGTCGTCGAACTCGGCAGACGACATGGTCGCGCCATGGATGCCGTCGCGGCCGGTCTTGGAGCCGAAATAGACGACCGACATGCCCGCGCCGGGCGCGGCCGAGTAGAAGATGGCGTCGGACTTCGCCAAGCCCACGCACATGGCGTTCACCAGGATGTTGCCGTTGTAGCCCCGGTGGAAGTTCGTCTCGCCCGCCACGGTCGGCACGCCAACGCAGTTGCCGTAGCCGCCGATGCCCGAGACCACGCCCTTGACCAGCCGCTTCGTCTTTTCATGCCCGACGTCGCCGAAGCGCAGAGCGTTCAGCAGGGCGACGGGCCGCGCGCCCATGGTGAAGACGTCGCGCATGATGCCGCCCACGCCGGTGGCCGCGCCCTGGTAGGGTTCGATGAAGGAGGGGTGGTTGTGGCTCTCCATCTTGAAGATGCAGGCATCGCCGTCGTCGATGTCGATGACGCCCGCGTTCTCGCCCGGCCCGCAGATCACTCGGGGGCCCTTGGTCGGGAACTTGCCGAGGTGGATCTTCGACGACTTATAGGAGCAGTGCTCGGACCACATGACCGAGAAGACGCCCAGCTCCACCGGATTGGGCTCGCGCCCCAGCCGGTCCAGGATCACCTGATATTCATTGGGGGCCAGACCCCATTCGACGGCGAGTTCGGCGGGGGTCTTCTGCGGGGCGTTCATGGGGGCGGCTTCTAACGGTCAACGTCCTCGCTGTCAGCAAGGCATGCCCCACAACTCCGCTCATCCCGGCGAAAGCCGGGACCCAAGTCTTTAGCAGGGCAGGATGCATGGGATCACTGACGTGTGCCATCGGCACGACCGATCGCCCAAAGCACTGGGTCCCGGCTTTCGCCGGGATGAGCGGAAGGAGGGTCTGGCCGTCAGCCCGCCATTCCACCCAAACCCACCGCCGCGTTGAGCCGGGCGTAGGCGCTCAAGGCCTGGCCCCGCGCGGCGGCTTCCTCGGCGCGAGCATCGGCCGCGGCGCGCTGGGCGGTCAGGACCTCAAGGAATGGCGAGACGCCGCCGCGATAGCGCTGGCTCGCCAGCCGGGTCTGGTCATCGGCGGCGGCGACCGCTTCGGCGAGCGTTTCGGCGCGTGCTTCGGCTGACGCGAGGGCGACCAGCGCCCGCTCGACCTCGGAAAGGGCATCGACGGCGGCCTGACGATAGGCGATCTCGGCCTGGGTCCGGCGGGCGTCGGCGGCGTCGCGGGCGCTCTCCAGCCGGCCGAAGCTGAACAGGGGCGCGGTCAGGCCACCGGCGATCTGGCTGAGGAAGCCGGAGGCCGTGAAGGGTGTCTCCGGATCAAGCTCTTGTCCGCCCAGGGCGGCGCTCAGCGACAACGTCGGCCAGAAGTCGCGTCGGGCGGCGCGGGCATCGGCTCCGGCGGCCCAGAGCTGAAGCTCGGCGACGCGCAGGTCCGGGCGTCGGGCCAGGACGGCGGCTGGGGCAGAGAGGGCCCGGACCGGCGGAGTAGTTTGGGCGACGGTGATCGGCTGGGTCAGGGTCGGTGTCAGGGCACCGGGAGCAAGGCCGAGCAGGGCCTCAAGACCCAGCCGCGCCTCTTCGGCCGCCTGCCGCGCCGCAATGGGCCGGGCACGGGCCGAGGCGAGGGCGGCACGGGCGGACGCGGCGTCGAGACCGGAGGTTAGACCCGCCCGTTCACGGGCGTCCGCGAGCGAAAGCGACTCCTCAAGCGCCGTGACGGCCTGATCGCCGGCGAAGGCGCGAGCCTCGGCTTCTCGGTAGGCGGCGTAAAGCTGGACGGCGGTGGAGCGGGCTGTAAGCCGGGCGGCCTCGACCCGGGCGGACTCGGCCTCGGTGCGCAGGCGCTGGGACTCCGCCCGGGTGCGGACGGCACCGTTCAGGTCGGGGTTGAGGCTGAACGACACCAGGGCCTGAAAGGTCTCCTGATCCAGATCATCGGCGGATTGCCGCTCGCCGGTCGCTTGTCCGCCGATCTCGGGGCGGAGCGCCGCGCGGGCGGAGCCGAGGCGCGCGCGCGCCTCGAACAGCCGGGCCTCGGCGAGGCGGACGTCGGAGGCCTCGTCGGCCTGTTCGACGACGCCGTCGAGCACCGGGTCACCGATGGCGGTCCACCAGCGGTCGGTCGTCGGATCGGCGGCGGGCAGCGCCGCGACGTCCCAGGCGGCAGGGGCAGCGAGGGCCAACGCCGGCGGCGTGAGGTCGGTCGCGCAGGCCGACAGCAGCACGCCTGCCGTCGTGATCAGCAAGGCCTGGCGGATCATCGTGCGGGCTCCGTCGGGCGGGCCGCCTGCTGGGTGGCCGAGGGCGCGGCCTCGACGAAGACGTCCATGCGCTGGCCCAGGTAGGCCGGTGCGCTCTCCGGGTCGAAGGCGAAGAGCACTTCCACGACACGGGTGTCCACGCGTTCGGAGCCCCCGGACAGGGCGCGCTTTTCCACCACCTGCGGCTCGATGCGGACCACGGTCAGCGGGATGCGGCGGTTGGCCTGTCCGCGAAGCGTCCCGTAGGCGCGCCCGGTGCGGGTCAGGCGTCCGGCGTCGGCCTCGTCGAACTCGGCGCGGACATGCAGGCGGGCGTCCTCACCCATGGCGATCAGCGGCTGTGCGGTCGGGCCAGCCGGGGCGTATTCGCCCGGTCGGACATCGACGCGGAAGACCCGCCCGGCGATGGGAGCCGCGACCGTCAGCCGGTCCAGATCGACCCGGCGGGCCTGGGCCTGGGCCCGGGCGGCGGCCGCGGAGGCCCGGGCCTGTGCGGCGGCGGCTTCGGCTCGGCGGACGGCGAAGCGGCGGCGCTCCAACTCGTCGCCGGACAGGGCCCGCGGGTCATCGATTGCCTCGAACAGCGACAGCCGCTGGCGTTCGTCGGCCAGCGCCACCTCCGCCTGACTCGCGGCAGCCTCGGCAGAGGCTGCGTCAGCGACCGCCGTGGCAACTGCGGCCTCGGCCGCGCGAGCGTCCAGGCGGAATAGCGGCTGGCCCTGGGACACGCGGTCGCCGGGCTGGACCAGCACGCTGCGGATCACACCGGGCACCTCGGTCGCGACCGCGATCAGTTCGGACTGGGGCTCGATGATGCCCACCCCGGCCACGGTCGAAGCATAGGCGGCGGTCGGCGGCGTGGCGGGCGGATCGGCGCGGGTGCGCTCGGGCCGGATCACGGCGCTGATGGCGAAGATCAGGCACCCGCCGGCAACGGCGGGCAGGATCAGGCGCTGGATCTGTTGGCGGCGGCTAGTGGGCATGGTTCCCCTCCGGGAGTGTTCCAAGGCGGCTGTCTCCGACGATCCGGCCGTCTTCCATGGCGACGATCCGGTCGGCGTAGCGGTAGATGCGGTTGTCGTGGGTCACGACCAGGACGGCGCGGCCGGGGCCGGCGGCGGCCTCCTTCAGCAGCTCCATGACCTGCCGACCGGTCTCGGCGTCGAGCGCGGCGGTGGGCTCGTCGCAGACGACCAGATCCGGCTCATGAACGATGGCGCGGGCGATGGCGACGCGCTGCTGCTGACCGCCCGAGAGCATGCGCGGCAGCTTGTCGGCGTGGGGGCCCATGCCCAGCGTCTCGAGCACGGCGCGCGCCTTTTCGGCGGCGGCCTTCAGCGGCATGCCGTCGGCAACGAGCGCCATGGCCGCGTTTTCGGCGGCGGTGAGCGCAGGCAGCAGGTTGTACTGCTGAAAGATAAAGCCGATGCGGCGGCGGCGCAGGATGACCTTCTCGGAATCCTTCATCCGGGTGATGACATTGCCCATCACCTCGACCTCGCCGCCGGTGGGCTTGAGCGTGCCCGACAGGATCGACAGCAGGGTGGTCTTGCCGCAGCCGGAGGGGCCGACCAGCATGGTCAGCTCGCCGGAGGCGACCTCCAGATCCACGTCGAACAGGACCTGGGTCTTCAGGCCGTTCGATCCGAAGGCCATTTCGATATCGCGGGCGATCACGGCGTTCATGGCGATCAACCCCGGAAGACGATGGCGGGATCGACGCGGAACACCTTGGTCAGGCTGCCCAGCACCGAAATCAGGATGATGAGGAAGACCACCACGCCGGTGCCCACCAGAACCTGCCAGGGCAGGTAGAAGTCCTCCAGCGCCGCTCCGCCCCGCACGACGGTGAAGAACAGGGCCGCGCCGCCCATGCCGAGCCCGTAGCCCATCAGTCCGACGACGGCGGCCTGCAGGAGGACCATGCCGGTGATCTGGCCATTGGTCGCGCCGATGGCTTTCAGCGCTCCGAACTGGCGCAGGTTCTCGATGACGAACAGGTAGAAGGTCTGGGCCGTCACCGCTGCGCCCACGACGAAGCCCAGCATGACGGTGATGCCGAAGTTCACGGGGATGCCGGTGCGGGTCAGGTAATACTGGACGCTTCTCCAGGCGAACTGGTCCCAGGTCAGGGCCTGCAAGCCCGTCTGGGCCGTGATGCGCTCGGCCAGGGCAGCGGGGTCCTGGCCTTCGCCGGCGCGGACCAGCACGAAGGACAGCTTGTTGCGCGCCGGAGGGGTCAGACGAAGCGCCTCGGAGTAGCGGACGTAGGCGATCGGGAAGGTGATGAAGGGCGGCGATGCATCGGCGATGCCCGTCACGACCACGCGTCGGTCATTGATCTCGGCTTCGGTCCCGACCTTGGTCAGGGGATCCGCGTCGGGCCAGATCAGGCTGGCGCCCTCCTTGTCGAAGACGATGCCGCCGGGCTGGCGCAGCGCTTCCAGGTCGCCCGCCAGCCAGTCGCGCGGCGCACCGACCAGGGTCTCGTCGTCCACGCCGACCAGGCTGACCTGATTGATCAGACCGTCCTGGGTGCGGAAGATCGCCAGACCCATGTAGAGAGGGGCGGCCCACTCCACGCCCTCGACCGAGCGCACCCGGCCGAGTGCGGCATCGGGGAGGGGTTCGACCTCGTCGACGTAGCGGACCCGGGTGTCCATGACCCAGATATCGGCCTCGCGCACGTCCAGCACCTGATTGGCAGTGCGGGTCATCAGGCCGATGAAGATCGAGACCTGCTGGCTCATCAGCAGGGTGGCGAAGGCCACCCCGAACACCAGCGCCAGATACTTGGCGCTATCGCCGAGCAGCATTTTGAGCGCGACAGATCGCATCCTCGGAATCCTGTGATCCGTGGTTGGGGTTGCGCCAGGACTGGCGCGTCGGGGTAAGCTGAGGTACTGTTCGAATAACAATACTGATCGGTTCAGTATGTCAAGTGACGGTGCGATGACGTTCGCCGAACCCACGATCCGCCGCGGCCGCCCCCGGGACACGGCCAAGGACGAGGCGATCCTGCTGGCCGCAGGCGACCTGTTCATGGAGCATGGCTATGAGGCCGTGAGCGTGGACGCCGTGGCCCAGAAGGCGGCCGTGTCGAAGGCGACGATCTATGCCCGCTATGCCGACAAGGAGGCCCTGTTCCGCGCCGTGCTGACGCATGAGTGCGAGCGGGTGGTGGCGCCGTCCAGCTTTGTTCCCGACCCCGATCAGTCCCTGCGCGACGTGTTGATCCTGCTGGCGGAGCGGTTCCTGGGACTGGTGACCGGTGAAAAGGCCGTGGGCATGCATCGCGTGCTGGTGGCCGAAAGCGTGCGAGCCCCCAGGGTGTCGGAGCTGTTCTACGAGACCGCTGTCGAGACGATGAAGAACCGTTTTGCCGACTGGCTGAGGGCCCAGACGGAGGCCGGTCGGCTGGCCGTGCGCGATCCGGCCGGGGCGGCGTGGCGGTTTCTGGGAGCCGTCAAAGGCGAGGCGCATCTGCGCGCTGCGCTGGGCCTGCCGCCCGTGCCACCGGACCGGCTCCGCACCCACATCGAGGCCTGCGCCGACGAGTTCATCCGCGCCCACGCCCCCTGAAGAGCGCCGCTCTGCCAGCCGCGAAGACCGCGCACGTTAAGTGCATTTCATGAAATGAGACTTGACGGACAGGTCGACGCTCGGGTCTTACGTTATTTCGTAACGTTCTTGAGGACGCCCTCCCATGAAGCCCTCGCGCCCCGTGCTTGCCCGTTCCGTCCTGATGGCCTCTGCAGCCGTAGCGTCGCTGGCGGCCATGCCGGCGTTTGCCCAGTCGGGTCAGGATCCGGCCACGGAGCTGGACGACATCATCGTCACGGGCGCTCCGTTCGGCATCAGCCAGAGCGCCTCGGTCATCGCGACGACGGTGCTGGACGAGGAAGCCCTGGCGACCGCGCCGGCCGCCACGCTGGGGGATCTTCTGGCCGGCACGCCGGGCCTGCGGTCCAGCTCCTTTGCACCGGGCGCGACGCGGCCGGTCATTCGCGGCCTGACCGGGCCGCGCGTGCAGGTCCTGACCAACGGCATCGGCCTTATCGACGCCTCCTCGGTGTCGCCGGACCACCAGGTCGCGGCGGATCCAGCTGAAGCCACCCGGATCGAGATCGTGCGCGGCCCATCGACCCTCGTCTATGGCGGCTCGGCCATTGGTGGTGTCGTGAACGTGCTGGACGGCCGGATTCCCGACGCCGTGCCTGAAGGCGGGCTCGAGGGGCAGTTGGTCGCCCAGGGCTCGACGGTCGACGAAGGCACCTCGTTCGGCGGCCGGGCGAACATCGCGCTCGGCAGCTTCGTGCTGCATCTGGATGCGGTGACCAAGGAGGCTGACGACTACGACATTCCGTCCTCGCCCATCTCGCGCGCCCTGGCGGACGCCGAAGGCATCGCCCGCGAAGATAGCGGCACGGTGCCTGGCAGCTTCTCGGAACTGGACGCCTGGGGCATCGGCGGCTCCTTCATCGGTGAAGCGGGCTTCGCCGGGGTCTCCTACAAGGAAACGGACAGCACCTACGGCGTCGTGGCCGAGGAAGGCGTCTTCATCGAACTCGAGCAGCAACGCTTTGATGCGCGTGGCGAACTGCGGTTCGATACCGGCCCCTTCCGGGCCCTGCGCGGGGCGTTTGGCCAGGCTGACTATACCCACACCGAGTTCGAGGACGTCGGCGAGCCCGGTACGGTGTTCGAATCCGATGGCTGGGAAGCCCGCGCTGACCTGATCCAGCGCGACCGCGACGGCTGGAATGGCGCGATCGGTGTCCAGGCCCTGTCGCGCGACCTGTCGGCCATCGGTGACGAAGCCTACATCCCCGCCAGCACCACCGATGAGGCGGGCGTCTATGCGGTCCAGCGCTGGGACCGCGACGGCTACGGCTTCGAAGGTGGCCTGCGTTACGACCGCCGCACGGTGTCGGCGACCCCGATCGGCGGCGCGACCGAGCTGGAGCGTGAATACGACAACTGGTCGGCGTCCGGCGCGGTCTTCTTCCGCCCCTCTGACGGCGTGTTCGTTGGTCTGAGCCTGGCCCGAAATGAACGCGCCCCGTCCGAGACGGAGCTCTTCGCCGACGGCTTGCACATCGCTACCGGCGTGTTTGAGCTGGGCGACACGACGCTGGACACGGAATCGGTGACGACGCTGGAAGGCACGCTGCACTATGACGGCGGAGCGCTACGCGGCGACCTCCACGTTTACGCCTCGCGCTATGACGGCTTCATTGACCTGAGGGACAGCGGGGTCGCCATCGGCATCGATGAGGACGGCGTCGTCGAGTTCTTCCCCCTGTTCAGCTATGTCCAGACCGATGCGGATTTCCGCGGGTTCGAGGCCGAGCTCGCCTATGACATCTGGGCCGAGGGTGACCGGGCGGTGACGCTTGAGGGTGCCGTCGACTATGTCGACGCCGAAACAGATCTTGGCCCTGCGTCGCGGATTCCGCCTCTGTCGCTGACCGGCCGGGTCCAATACGCCTCGGGGCCTTTGGACCTCGGCCTGGAGGTCCGCCACATGGCCGAGCAGGACGAAGTGGCCGAGTTCGAGCTGCCGACCGAGAGCTACACCATGATCAATCTGTCGGGGGCCTGGCGGCCCTTCGCGGACGAGGGCGTGACCGTCTTTGCCGAAGCTCGCAACCTGACCGACACCGAGGCTCGCGAGCATGTCAGCTTCCTGAAGGACATCGCGCCGTTGCCGGGCCGGAACCTGCGCGTCGGGATCGCCTATCGCTTCTGATCCCGAAGGGGCGGCCCCCTGTCAGTCGTTGTTCGGCTGGAAGAGGGCCATCCTGTTGCCCTCGGTGTCCTCAAGTTCGGCCACCCGACCGGCGGGCACGCTCTTGATCGGATAGAGGATGGCAGCCCCCTCGGCTTGTCCACGATGTACGGTGGCCTCGATATCGGTGACCGTGAAGTAGACGAGAGCCCCGCTCCTGGAGGGAAGGTAGACGTCGCCCCTGGCCAGAGCGCCGGTCGCCCCGGCGGCGCCCTCGATCCATGGAAACAGCGCCATCTCGTAGCCATCGACGATCTGGCGCTCCAGAACGACGTCCAGTACCCGCTCGTAGAAGGCCTGCGCCCGGTCGAGATCACGGACCGGGATCTCGAAGTATGCGACCGGGTTACTCACGCGATTGTCTCCACTTCAGTCTTGCAGGCCCGCGCCCAGCGCGCGGTTTGCCGTCAGGGCATTGAAGCGCAGCCTGCCGATGAAGCCAACGACCGGCGCGTGAAAGTTGCCAGCCAAAGCTTCTGGTCCGCTACGTCGCGCAGGATCAGAGGTCGCTGGCACCGACGGCCGTGCGCATCTTGAGCAGCGCTCTTGCGATCACCTGTCGCTGAGCCGTGTCCGCACCAGCTTCCGAACTCAGCGCCAGCAGGGCGTCCACATGCACGCGCAAGGCCTCAGTGTGCCAGACGCCCCGTTTGGACAGGGCGTCAATCATCTCCCAGACTCCTTCAGCGGCATTGGCCAGTTCAGGCCGTTGGGCAATGCGCGCGCTCTCGATGATCTTGAGGGCCAACCACCCGATTTCGAAGCTGTTGGCAAAGATCTCGGTTTCGTCCTGCCGGCAGAGAAAGATCAGAGCCTGAACATCGCCTTCGATGCTTTCGCCAAGGATGGGCGCGAGCCGCTCCACCTCTCGCTCGGCATTCTGGACGTGCTCGGCAAAGGCCTTGCGGTTCAGCGCCGCAAGAATCTTCGACAGCCGATTGCGCGGAATGAATTCGACGGATTGGGGCCGGGTGGTCATGCGAAGAGTCCGTCGATCTCGTCCTGTGACAGGGCACGCTCCGGCTTGGCGGTCAGTTCGATCTCGGCGTTTCGGCGCTCGGCCATGCCTTCGGCCAGGGGAACGCGATGGAACCGGCGGTCGGGGCCTGTGTAGCTGGGGCCCGATACGAACATGCGGTTGCTTTGGGCGATCCAGAGTAGCCGCTCGAGCAAGATTGTCGGCGAGACAGGCTTGGCGATCGTGAAGTTCGCGCCTGTGTCGCGCGCCCGCTCCACCTTCGACTGCGGCGCAGAGGCGCTCATCATCAGAATGGGGACTGTGAAGTTGCCGCCGTTTGGATCGGAGCGGATGTGGCGAACGAGGTCGAAACCGTCCTGGTCGGGCATCTCGCAGTCGACGATCACGATGTCGAAGACCTTTCGCGCCAGCTCCTCGCGGGCCTCCACCACCGAGTTGCACTTGGTGGTCCTGTTTATGCCGAAGCCCATGAGGATGGCCGTGACCACCTCAAGCGACTGGCTGTTGTCGTCGACGATCAGGGTCTCGACGCCCTGTAACCCAAGGCGGGTTGAGGGAAGCGTCATGGGGCGGCTCGCTCAATCATGTCAGCGCGTTTCGAACAGGGCGTCGGCTGCGCCCTGACTGAGACCGGCGGTGTCCGCAGGTCCGTTTAGAAGATGGGCGTCCGGTCGCGTGTCGGCCGGTGCATCGGAAATCAGGGCGGCGAGCCGTGTGAGGCGTTGACCCGCCAGATCCTGGAAGCTGCACAGCGACAGCATGTCGGAGAAGACGCCCGATGCGGTGTGGATGTCTGCGGACGGGTCTGCTGCGAGAGACAGTCCGATCTCGATCTTGGCCATGAGGGCATCGCTCGCCTGGTCCAGCGCAGACCGGAGGGCTTCGATCTCGGCGACAGCGGACGCAGTGTTCATGGTCAGAACTCGCCCAGGACCGAAGTGAGCTTCTGTTTCAGGACGGCCTGGGTGAAGGGCTTGATGACGTAGTTGTTGGCTCCTGCCTGGCGTGCGGCGACCACATTTTCCGTCTTGGCTTCGGCGGTGACCATGACGAAGGGCACGCTCTTCGTCCGCTCGTCGGCGCGCACTTCCCTGAGCAGTTCAAGGCCCGTGATCGGCTGCATGTTCCAGTCCGACAGGACCAGGCCGTAGGTCTTGTTCCGGATCATGTTGAGCGCCGTCTGGCCGTCGAGCGCTTCGTCCACATTGTGGAAGCCGAGTTGGTTGAGCAGGCCGCGCACGATGCGGATCATCGATTTGTAATCGTCCACCACCAGCACGTTCATGGTCTTGTCGACAGCCACGCCAGTCCTCCAGCAAAGTCCGCCTGCGGATCTGTGAATGCGAGCAATGGTTGTGATGAGATGGCTAAGGATGGGTTAAGCTCGCAAAGGGGGCCGCAACTGCGACATTCTGTACCGCTAGCAACACGTCAAACGCGAAACCTGTTCAGGTTGGATTAACCAGATATGGCAACCCTAGGGTATCGGCCCGATGCACGGATGACCCGTTGAGCCGGTCAGGGAGCGGCCAGCGTGGACGATGTCATCCAGGAGTTCGTGGCGGAGGCGCGCGAGGGGATTGAGGCGCTCGACTGCAAGCTCGTCACGTTCGAGCAGCATCCCGATGACCCGGAACTGCTGGGCGACATCTTCCGGCTCATCCATACCATCAAGGGGACCAGTGGCTTCCTGGGTCTCGGCCGTCTCCAGGCCGTTGCGCACGCCGGGGAGAATGTCCTGGGTGCGTTCCGGGACGGCACGCTCGAAGTCAGCGCGGACGCCGTATCGGCGGTCCTTCAGGCGGTTGATGTCGTTCGTCTGGTGATCGACGGGATCGCTTCGGATGGGGTTGAACCTCCCGGCGACGACAGGCGTCTGATCGACCGGCTCGACCGGATCTTTGAAGGGGAGCCCCAACCACAGCTGGCCGTTGCCGGGCCTGCTTCGACAGGCTCGCTGCTGGAGCGCCTCGGCGGAGAGGCGACGCTGGATGCGGCCTGCGAGTCCGTCATCGGCACACTGGTCGACGACGACGAGATTGGACTGCACCTGACCGGGATCGACCTCGACACCCTGCAGGTGTGGTTGCGGGAAGGTCTGGTCGCCCAGGCTCGAGGAACGAACCAGGGGGGCTTTGCGGCCGCGCTCGCCCAGACCCTTCCGCGCCTGACGGCAACCCAGGGCGACCGCTTCACTTCAGCCATTCGTCGCGCCCTTTTTGTGCTTGAAGCCGATCCTGCTGCGGTCGCGTCTATCCTGCTCGAGCCGGGCGAGGATCGCGACCCGGCGGCGACACCCGAACCTGCCGCCTCCTTGACCGAAGCCCTGAGGCCTTCTGTCGAGCCTGATCCCGGCCCGATGCGGTCTACTCCTGAGACGGAGACAGCGAACCAGACGATCCGCGTCAGCGTGGAGGTGCTGGAAAGCCTGATGACCATGGTCTCGGAGATGGTGCTGATCCGAAACCAGCTGATCCAGACCTTGAGAAGCGTGCCCGACAGCCCGTTCGCGGGACCGCTTCATCGCTTGAACCAGGTCACGTCCGAACTTCAGGAAGGCGTGATGACGACCCGGATGCAGCCCATTTCCGGGGCCTGGGCGAAGCTGCCGCGCCTGGTGCGCGACCTGGCGTCGGACCTGGGCAAGCAGATCGAACTTTCGACATCGGGTGCCGACACCGAACTTGATCGTCAGGTGCTGGAGCTGATCAAGGATCCACTGACGCACATGATCCGCAACGCGGCCGATCATGGGCTCGAGACCCCTGCCGAAAGACTGGCGGCTGGAAAGCTCGCGACCGGTCGGATCACCCTGTCGGCCCGACACGAGGGCGGGGCCATCGTCGTGGAAATGGCCGACGACGGGCGTGGTCTGAACGCCGACCGCATCCGCGCCAAGGCGATGGCGAACGGTCTTGTCTCTGCCGCCCAGGCCGCAGCCATGTCGGACGTCGAGGCGCGCCAGCTGATTTTCCTGCCGGGCTTCTCGACGGCCGAGCAGATCACCTCTGTCTCCGGGCGCGGCGTCGGAATGGACGTGGTCCGCACCAACATCGAAAAGATCGGCGGGGTGATCGAGCTGTCGTCCGCGCCTGGCCTCGGCACGCGGTTCGTGATCCGCATCCCCCTGACCCTGTCGATCATCTCGGCCCTCATCGTCGAGAGCTGTGGCGAACGCTTCGCGATGCCCCAGGCTTCGATCATCGAACTGGTCAGCGCGATCGGCTCGGAAGGCCGCCGCATCGAGCAGATCAACGGTGCGTCCGGGCTGCGCCTTCGCGACCGACTGCTTCCGCTGGTGTCGCTGCAGTCGATGCTGGGTCTGACCGGGCCAGACACGCCTCGCGTGGACGCCTGCATCGTGGTCGCCAAGGTGGGTGTCTTCACCTTTGGCATCATCGTTGATCGGGTGTTCGACACCGAGGAGATCGTGGTCAAGCCTGTGGCGTCGGTCCTGCGCCATCTGAAGCTCTATTCCGGCGCGACCATCCTCGGCGACGGATCGGTGATCATGATCCTGGACTTCAAGGGCATGTCCATGGAGGCCGGGGCGTCAGACCTGGTCGGCGGTCCCGAGACCGGGGAGGGAGATCTGGCCGGACCCGGGCAGGCGACCCAGCCCTTGCTGGTCTTCCGGGCCGCGACATCGGCCTTGAAGGCTGTGGCCCTGGGGCAGGTCGCCCGGATCGAGGAACTGGATCCGCAGTCCATCGAGTGGATCGATGATCGATCGGTCACCCAGTACCGCGGCGCGCTGATGCCGATCATCTGTGTCGACGGAAAATCCGCCGCTGTGGAGGGGGAGACACATCGCCCGCTACTGGTCTTCTCCCGCGGTGAAAGGACCCTCGGTGTCCTCGTCGACGAGATCGTCGATATCGTCGATGGGTCCGTGAATTACGAAACTGGCCAGCCGGGAGCAGGTGAAGCGGCGAGCCTTGTCGTGGCCGGACGCGCGACCGAACTGATCGATGTCGACACCTATTGGCGGATGGTCGACGGCGGCTCCGCGCATGCTGCCCGGTCTGTCGCGGCTGACGGGTCCGCCACCCCGGGCCCTCATGGCAGCGTATCCTCCGGCATTGCCTTGACGAAGCGTCTGCTCGTCGTCGATCAGAGCCCGTTCACGCAACTGCTGCTCGGGCCGCTCCTGGCCCAGGCGGGCTATTCGGTCGAGGTCGCCCCGGATCCACAGAAGGCGCTGGCCCTGCACGATGGGGGTGCCGTCTACGATCTGATCCTTGCGGACACCTCTCCTGCCAGCCCCCACGCACGTGAGATGGCGCAGGTGTTCGGTCGCGCGACCGGCTGGCACTCCACGCCCCTCTTGGGACTGGGCGCTCATCGCCTCGATACACCCACGGGCCTGTCCGACTTCGCGCACAGCCGAGAGGGCGAAGAGTTCCTGTCTGCTGTTTCCGAGACGCTGGAACCGATCCAGGGAGCCGCCTGATGACCCATCCTGGCGACGCCCCGATCCAGGGCCTCGTGTCCATCAAGGTCGGCGGAGAGACCTTTGGGGTTCCGGTCCTGTCGGTTCAGGACGTGATCACTGCGGTGCGGATCGATGTCGTGCCCCTGGCTCCGCCCGAGGTCGCCGGTTCGCTGAACCTGCGCGGCCGTATCGTCACCGCCATGGACATCCGTCGCCGTCTCGGCATGTCGCCGCGCAGCGAGGGCTCTCCGCACATGAGCGTAATCGTTGAGCGCTCGGGCGAGCTTTACGCCCTTCAGGTGGATGACGTCGGCGACGTGCTCTGGCTCGCGACCGCGGACCAGGAACCCGCCCCGATCACCCTGGCGCCCGAATGGCGCGCGGTCTGTGACGGCCTGTACCGCCTCGAGGGCGAGCTGATGCTTGTCCTCAATGTCGAACGCTTCCTGACCCTCTCAACCCCTCAACCGATGGCGGCCTGACCGCCCCGCGAACGTCAAGAGGATACTGACATGCCCAAGAGCGCCCTGGCCGAACAGATCGGCGACGCTTTCGACCTGGTGCCGGAGTTCGATTCAGCCACTTTCAGCCGTGCGGCGTTTGACGCCTCTACCGCCGCGCTGATGACCGTGAACACGGACTACGAGATCACCTATCTCAATCCGGCGACCATCAAGCTGATGGCGGAGCATAGGGAGCTGTTCGCCCAGGAGTTTCCCCGGGCCAAACTGGACCAGCTGATTGGCCAGTCGATCGACGTCTTCCACAAGAACCCCGCCCACCAGCGCCGGATGCTGGCACAGGCCTTGCCCGAGCCGCACGACGCCGAGATCGCCATCGGCGAACTGCGGTTCAAGCTGCGCATTTCCTCGGTCCTGACCGACCAGCGGGAGTTTGTCGGTCACCTTCTGGAATGGGCTGACGTCAGCGAAGCCCGCAAGCAGGAAGCCATGCTGGCCGCGATCGATCGTGCCCAGGCCGTCATCGAGTTCTCGCTGAACGGGCAGATCCAGCAGGCCAACGCCAATTTCGTGACGACCATGGGCTATCCGCTGGAGGAGATCAGCGGTCGCCATCACAGCATGTTCGTCGATCCTGCCTACGCCCAGAGCGCGGAATACAAACAGTTCTGGGAAAAGCTCGGTCAGGGCGAACACCACGCGGGCCAGTACAAGAGGATCGCCAAGGGTGGCCGGGAGGTCTGGATCGATGCCAGCTACAACCCCGTGCTGGATTCGCGCGGGCGGCCTTTCAAGGTGGTCAAATACGCCACCGACATCACGTCACAGAAGCTGACCCAGGCAGCGCTGGATCGCGCCCAGGCGATCATCGAGTTCGACATGCAAGGTAACGTCCTGCGTGCCAACGCCAACTTCCAGATCGCCATGGGCTACGACGAGGGTGAACTGCTAGGGCGCAATCACCGCATGTTCGTTTCGCCGTCCGAAGTGGATGGACATCTTTATCGCGACTTCTGGGACCGCCTGCGCTCCGGCGAATACCAGAACGGCACCTTCCGCCGGATCGCCAAGGGCGGCCGCGAAGTCTGGATCGAGGGGGCCTACAACCCGATCCTCGACGCACAGGGAAAGCCGTTCAAGGTCGTCCAGCACTCGTCGGATGTCACCGCCCAGAAGCTCGCCGCTGCCGATTTCGCCGGCCAGATCGCCGCCATCGACAAGGCCATGGCGGTGGTCGAGTTTGACATGATGGGCAATGTTCTTCAGGCCAACGAGAACTTCCTGTCCACGATGGGCTACCGCGCGGAACAGGTGATCGGGCGGCATCACTCGATGTTCGTCGAACCCGGCGAGGCCCAGAGCATCGACTATCGGCAGTTCTGGGAGAGGCTGGGCCGCAGCGAGTATGACGCGGACCAGTATCGTCTGATCGGTGCCAACGGAAAGCAGGTCTGGCTGCAGGCCAGCTACAATCCGATCCTCGATCTGAACGGAAAGCCCTACAAGGTGGTGACCTACGCCACCGACATCACCGAGCAGAAGGGCATTGCGGAACGCGTCACGCAGATCTCCTCCATTGTCGCCTCTGCCGCCTCGGAAATGCGTGCCACCGCCGAAGGCATGGCCCGGACCGCAGAAGAGACCACCCGCCAGGCCGGCTCGGTGGCCTCAGCCGCCGAGGTTACCTCGGTCAACGTCCGGACCGTTTCTTCGGCCGGCGAAGAACTGAGTGCCTCGATCAGCGAGATCGCCCGCCAGGTCGCCGAGTCCTCCAACATCTCGCAGCACGCGGTGCTCGAAGCCGACAAGACATCCGAAGCGATACAGACCCTGGCCGAAGCGGCCCAGAAGATCGGCAATGTCGTGACCCTGATCAACGACATCGCGGGGCAGACCAAGCTGCTGGCGCTCAATGCCACCATAGAGGCCGCCCGTGCCGGGGAAGCAGGCAAGGGCTTTGCCGTCGTCGCTTCGGAGGTGAAGAGCCTTTCAGATCAGACGGCGCGCGCGACCCATGAAATCTCGTCGCAGGTGAACGCCATGCAGGCGGCGACCCAGACTTCGGTCGGAGCCATCGCCGGTATCGCCGACACCATCAGAAAGGTCGCCGAGATCGCTTCAGCCATCGCCGGGGCGGTGGAAGAACAGACGGCCGCCACCCGCGAAATCGCTGCCAATGTGGCGCAGGTTTCCGAAGGTACCCAGCTGGTCTCAACCAGCATCGCCAATGTCTCGGACGCCGCAGTGCAAACCAGCCACGCCTCCAACGACCTGCTCAATGCCTCGGCAGAACTGGCCCAGCAGGCCGAGGCGCTGACGCTGGAAATGGACAAGTTGGCCAACACCTGACGCCGGCAAGCCGCGGCCACAGAGGACGGGGCGGCCGGATGTCCAGCCGCCCGTTTTCTTGTGAATGGCCTTCGCGCCGATCAGACGCTGGCGTCTTTCAGGCCGATCGAACCTGAAAGACGCCGCGCAATCCAGCACGAGGCTCGAACGATCCGTCCAGTCCAACGACGGTCTCGGCACTTCCAAGGATCAAGGCACCGTCGGGCTCAAGCACGGTTGCGATGCTTTCGAGTGTCCGCGCCTTTGTTGTGGCGTCGAAATAGATCAGCACGTTTCGGCACAGGATCAGATCGAACCTGCCGAGCATCGCCGCGCCTTCCAGTAGATTGTGCTGGCGAAACTGAACCATCGAGCGAACTTCAGGGACGACCCGAAACGCTCCGCTTTCCGGTGACAGCCACCGGGCTTGCCGTTCCGGACTAAGACCGCGCCTTGCCTCGAAGTCGCTGTACAAGGCCGATCGTGCCCGCGACAGGATCGGCTCCGAAAAGTCGGTTGCAAGGATTCGAAGGTTCCAGCCGCCGAATAGACCAGGTTGCTCGTTCAGCAGCATGGCCAGGGAGTAGGGTTCCTGACCGCTTGAGCATGCGGCGCTCCAGATGCGCAGGGTCCTGGTGTGGGCCCGGGTTTTCGAGAGCTCGGGCAAGAGCACGTCGCGCAATTGGTCGAAGGGCGTGGTGTCGCGAAAGAAGAAGCTTTCGTGGGTCGCCATGGCGTCAACGCACCTCTGCGCCAGTGGTGAAGCGGGCGCGATGCGAACCTGACGCAGCAGGGCTGCGAGGTCGGTGAAGGTCTCGTGTCGGACGATCGGTTCCAGGCGGGTCCGCAGAAGGTAGTCCTTGTCGGCGCTGAGCATCAGCCCGGACCGTTCGAGAACCAGGCGACGGAAGGCCTCGACATCATCGGCTGCGGGGACGCTCACTTGGCGATCTCGCGAAGCCAGTTCGAGATCTCTGAAGCAGGCAGGATCGCCTCCGCCAGACCTGTCTTGGCGGCGGCACCCGGCATGCCCCAGACCGCGCTGGTCGCTTCATCCTGAACGACGAACCGTCCCCCGGCCTTGGCCGTGATGCGGCAACCTTCGGACCCGTCTGCACCCATGCCCGTGAGGATGACGACAGCCAGGCGGTTGCCGTAGACAGCAGAAGCCGAGCGCAGCATGGGGTCGACCGCCGGACGACAGTAGTGTTCCGGTGGTTCCTGGTTCAGTCCGATCACCGGCGTCGCGCCGTCGCGGCCGACCGTCATGTGCCAGCCACCGGGCGCGACGTAGCAATGGCCCGGAAGAATGGGCTCGCCGTTCTCCGCTTCTGCGGTCGGTCGTCCGCTGGCCCGCTCGATCTGCTCGGCCAGAAGGGCCGTGAATGTCGCAGGCATGTGTTGGGTGATGAGGATGGGTTGGCTGATGGCGTCCTTGAGGTCCGTCATCAGCTTGATCAAGACAGGGGGAGCGCCCGTTGACCCTCCGATCGCTATGGCTGCAGGGCGATGAGCGGTGGCCCGTGCTCGACCAGAAGAATCGAAGGAAGACGCCACAGCCAGCTTGTCGGTCGCAGGGCGGCGGCCAAGGGCAAGGACCTTGGCGACCAGCTCCCGCTCAAACTCCGCAGCGCTGACAAGAGGACCAGCTTCCGGCTTGGGGACATAGTCCGCAGCCCCGTTCTGTAGCGCCTCCAGGCTGGCCCGCGCGTTCCTCTGGCTCAAGGTGGACGCCACGATGATCCGCATATCCGGATGTTTGGCCAGCATAAGCGGAAGGGCAGTCATGCCGTCCATGACCGGCATCTCGAGGTCCAGAATCACGACGTCGACGGGCGTCCGATGCAACTCCGCCAGGGCGGCTTCACCGTTCGCGGCACGGGCCACCACGGTGATCGGTCTGTGCCTCTCCAGCATCTGCACAATCAATCCGCGTGCGATAGCGGAGTCGTCAACGACCATCACGCGGATCAGCGAACTGACCTCGGCAGACGTAGACTGGCAGTCGGGCTCTGCGAGCATGGGCCGAGAAGACCGCACACTCGTAAAGATTGGGTCGACGGGAATCGAAAAAACAACTCGTGGTCGTTATTGTTTTTGGCCGGAACGCAGCGGTCTGGAAGGCCCGCGACGTGCCAGCGGACCGTTAGAAGTTGACGGTCAGACCCACGAAGGGCGCATGACCAACGCGGTCTTCCGCGCTGTCCCGGATGTCCTGCTGGCGCAGATAGCCCACGCTCAAGTCGTATCGGCCATAGCTGCGTTCGAACCCGATGAAGGTACGCAGCCCGGTCACGCCTGTCTGGCCGTCGGGTTCGGTGCCGCGCAAGGTGACGAACAGTTCTGCATCGCCGGTAAGCGACCACCCGTCCTCTGAGGCCGTCAGCGGGATGGTCGTGCCCAGGCGCTGGCGCAGTCGCCAACCCGTCTGCGGGTCGACGTCAACGAACCGCTGTTCCAGGCGCGTGCGGAACTCAAGCGGACCCCAGTCGTAGCCGATCTGTTGCAGCAGCCGCACTTCGCGTTCGTCGGGACCATTCCACCGCTGTTCGACCCCCATGCTCCATTCGCGCCCTTGGTTGTCCTCTCGGTTGATCCAGAGGCGCGCGAAGTAGGTGTCGTTGCGTGGGTCCTGCCGCAGCCGTTGGGCGGTCTCCAACTCGACCGACGTGGCATTGTCCAGCGATGTCGCGAACGCCGGGTTGAGCCAGATCTCTCCACCATCGTCCTGAGCGACAGCGGTTGAGGAAGCAAAGAGCAGGCAGCCAGCGAGCAGGGCGGTTTTGAAGATGTGCATTGGATTGTCCTGAATTCACCCGCGGCGGCGATCCGCGAGGTTCGCCGCCGCTGGCCGGTCAAGTGGTCCGGAAAGGGGGGGCCTATCTCCGGACCGTGGGCTTGGAAGCGCCAACTGACACCTGCGCTGACCACACAGGGGTCAAGTGCGTGCTCGGACAGCAACGCGATCGCGGAGTTTGCCCGGGAGGTCGCCGTCGTTTCCAAGAAGTAGCGTTTGGCTCCCACGCTGAAGCCAGCCTTCGGTCGTTCAACGGTATGTCGAACCCGGCCTGCCGCACGAACCGGAACTCATCGGACAGGTCCAGGCCGGCCGCGTCCGGGGGGAGACGCGGCCGGTCGAACGCGCCGTCAGTTCGGCGCGTAGGGGAGCGACGAGTGGTGCAGCACGATGCGCAGGGCACCGTTGGCATCGCGCACCCAGCCCCAGGTCTTGTTGACCGTGGTGGTTTCGCCGTCCTTGTTCGTCAGCATCACGTTGCCCGTCGAGATCGCCGTGGTTCCATTGATCACGATGACGGCGTTGTCGATTTCGTAGGAGCGCCAGCCCTTCAGAGCAAAGCCGGTGTCGCCCGGAAAGCGATCGTTGCCGCCGACGAAGTACGCCAGGGCGCTTTCGCGGGTCGTGCGGAAGGTGGTGTCGCCGTACGCCAGCGTCGGCTTGAAGGCGACCGGGCCGAGGTTGTAGCCGTAGGCGGCATCCAGGACTTCCCCGGCCAGTCGGGTCGCAGCTGCCTGGCCGTTGCGCTCATACTCGGTTGCGATCGCGACCAGGGCGTTGCCCCACGCACGCTGGGCGGCCTCCACTTCGGCGACCGTGATGGGGGCAGCATTGGCCGCAGGACTCAGCGTCGCGACGGCGTAGGTGTCGTTCGACGTCATGCTGGGCGCGACCGGGTTCGCAAAGGCGGAGCCAGCCACCAGCAGTGTGGCCATAGCGGTGAGAGCGAAGGTCTTGCGCATTGAAACGTCCTTTCGAGAGACCGCGATGGCGGCGATGCCAGCAAGGTGTCGTTCGCACGGCCTCGGCACATCAGCCTGACGGCAAGCCGGGTGGCCTATGCTGTTCGGCATAAGACGTCGCTGGCGGACTGGGCTACACAAGGCTGACCGTCTGGGGAGATCCTCGCGTGCTGAAAGACGCCGTCCCACTGGCCCTGGATCTTCGGTCGCTCTTCCGCGACTCGGAGGCCAGGGCGGCACGTCTGAAGTTGCTTATCGAGGTCAGCCGTGAACTGGCGGCTGCAGATGGCGATCGGCTGACGACGACCGTCGCGCGCGCGGCCCAGAGGGCAGCCATGTTCGCTGGCTATGCCGCCGGAGCCGTCCAGACCGGCCAGCGAACAAGCGAAGCTGGCGATCTCGTCATTCCTCTCGCGGCCTTGGCGGAACGCGGGCGTCCCGGCGTAACCATCGTCTTCTCTCAGCCGATGAACCCCGCTGCAGTCTCGACGCAGGAGGACGCTGACGCCCTGCGACTGTTGGTGGAACTGATCGAGGCTCGTCTGACCGTCGACGTTCAACGTCGCACAGAGGCGGAACTGCTCGCACGGCTGGAGCGTCGGGAGAAGGAACTGGAGCAGGTGCTTTCGCGCGTCGTACGGGCTCAGGAAAATGAACGGGCCGCCATCTCTGCTGACCTCCACGACGGCGTGGCCCAGCAGGTTGCGGCCCTTCATCGCCGCCTTGAGCTTGTCCATCTCGATCTGGTCTCGGACCATGCTCGTGCAGCGGACGATGTCCAGGACCTGATCGGAGTGGCGCGCAAGGCCGTTTCTGACCTGCGCGGCGTTATCGCCGGTCTTCGGCCACCAAGCCTGGACGACCTCGGTTTGGGTTCCGCGCTGAGGGAGGAGGCCCGTCGCCTGGAGGCGGCCGGGCACTCCGTCAGTGTATCCGATCGGATTGGTGAGCGTCTGCCCGGCTGGTTGGAAACGCTCCTGTTTCGGGTTGGGCAGGAGGCCTTCAACAATGTCGCCAAGCATGCCCCGGGCGCAGCCGTGGCGCTCGATCTTGCCGCCGAGCCAGATCGAAGCGCTGTGGCATTGACTGTGGAAGATGTGGGCGGGACAGCGGCGTCCGCGACGGGCGGGGCCGGAACTCCACGGTTTGGCCTGGAGATGATGAGAGAGCGCCTTCTGGCGGTCGCCGGGTCTCTGGAAGCCGGGCCCACGCCGCACGGATTCCGCATCCGGGCTGTGGTTCCGCTGGCCGGTCACTGACATGCGCATCCTGATTGCTGACGATCATGAGCTCACACGTGCGGGTCTGCGCGCGGTCATAGAGCGCGAACCGGACCTCGATGTGGTGGCGGAAACAAGCACCGCCGAGACAGCGGTCGAGCGCTGCCTCGCAGGGGGTGTCGATGTCGCCATTCTGGACATTCGTTTCGGGGCCGGCATGACGGGACTGGAGGCCGCGCGGCTTATACTCGATGCAGCGGCTGCCAGGGTTTTGCTGCTAACCCTTCATGACACGGCGGAGTATGTGCGCTCCGCACTTTCGGCGGGCGCGACGGGGTATGTCCTCAAGGATGCCGGGCGGGAGGAGCTGCTGCACGCCATCCGGGCGGTGGGTGACGGTCGGACGGCTCTTCCGAGTGATCTCCTGCGCATGGCGGTGGCTCCCTCGGTCGGTCCAACCGAAAGCGATCTGGCCCGTTTGACGAAACGCGAGCGCGAGGTGCTGGCCCTGATCCGGGGCGGTCTGACCAACAAGGCAATTGCCCGCGAACTCGGAATTGGACCGGGCACGGTGAAGGTTCATGTCGAAAAGGTCATTGCCAAGCTGGGCGTCACTGACCGGACGCAAGCCGCAGTGTTCGCTGCGCGGGCCATGCCATGACGCCCGTTTCGCTGTGGGATCGCGCAACGAGGGCGTGGTCCGACCTGGGTCTCGGCCCCAAGGGGTTGATTGTCGTTGCCCTGCCGCTGGCGATCTTGCTGTCCGGGATCGGCGCGCTCCACCTTTCCGCCCGCGCCGAGGCCGAGGCGGAGGCGCGGGTCCGGCTGACATTCGCCATCCAGCGCGACATCCATGAGGTGCATGCCTTGCTGGCCGAGGCTGCCAGTGGCGTGCGGGGTTATCGACTGACCGGCCGTCGCGCGTTTCTCGAGCCCTACATCAAGGCCGAAGCCCTTTTGCCCACGACATTGGACCGTCTGCGCCGCACCGCCCGTGACCCTGAGATCCGTCGCCGCCTCGCAAGAGTCGATAGCCTCGTGGTGCTTAAGCGCGATGGACTCGCCCAGTTGGCGGCTATGCCGGGTGCGGGGACTGCGATTGGCCTCGAGACACCGGCCGTCACGCGCGCCCTGATTGCCAACAAGGCTGTGCTGGACGCGCTCAGGGGCGAAATCGAAGCCATGCAGCGCCGCGAGGTCGAACTCCTGGCAGAACGTCAGGCTCGTGCAGACGCCGAACGCCGACGCACCTGGACGCTGACGGCGCTGATGGCGGGTGTTGGTCTCCTGGGTGGCCTGGCTGCGGCACAGCTCCTGTTCACCGGGATCGTGCGGCGCGTCAGAAGTCTCGAACGGGACGCCGAGCGCCTGGAGAGAGGCGAACCCCTGACCCTCGTCGATGAGGCGCAGGACGAGATCGGCAGGCTGGCGAGGCGGCTGGTCGAGGCCGGCGACCTTTTGCGGTCGCGAGAGGCAGCGTTGCGAGAAGGCGAAGAGCGATATCGCCGGGTTATCGAAGGTGTCCGCGACTACGGCATCTTCGCCCTCGATGTCGACGGCCGCGTGGTGAGTTGGAACACGGGTGCCCAAAGGATCAAGGGATGGACCGCAGATGAGATCCTTGGTTGCCATTTCTCGCGCTTCTATCCCGCAGAAGCCCGCGAAGAAACGCCATCCCGGCTGCTGGAAGTCGCGAGCCGCGAAGGCCGGGTGGAGGACGAGGGGTGGCGTGTTCGGCGCGATGGAGGACGGTTCTGGGCCAACGTGGTGATCACCGCTTTGCGGGATCAGGACGGTCAACTCACGGGCTTTTCCAAGGTGACGCGAGACATCACAGAGCGGCGTCGTGCTGAGGACGCCCTGGGCCACGCGCGGGCCGAGGCGGAGAGGGCCAGCCGAGCAAAGAGCGAGTTTCTGTCGCGCATGAGCCATGAACTCCGCACGCCATTGACCGCCATTCTTGGCTTCAATCAACTGCTTGGCATGGACCGTGACACTCTGGCCGAAGACCAGCGCCATGCCGTGGACCAGATCGCCAAGGCAGGCGGGCACCTGCTCGCCATGATCGAAGAGGTTCTGGACATCGCCCGGATCGAGGCCGGTGGGCAGGCTCTGATGCTGGGATCGATCGCGATGGCTCCCCTGCTGGAGGAGGTCCGCACCCTCATCAGTCCGCAAGCCCAGACGGCGGGCGTCGACATGCAGGTGGTTGGTGATCTGGCGCTCTCTGCCCACGTGGATCGGCGTGCGACCATGCAGATCCTGCTGAATCTCCTGTCCAACGCACTCAAGTATGGCCCGCAGGGAGGGGCAGTGACGCTGACACTCAAGGGCGACGCCGACCGGGTCTGGGTCGAAGTCGCTGACGAGGGACCGGGCGTGCCCTCGGCCCTTGTCCAGCGCCTGTTCACGCCGTTCGACCGTCTGGATGCCGAACGCTGGAGTGGAGCGGAGGGCTCCGGGCTTGGACTGGCGTTGTCGCGAGGTCTGGCGCAGGCCCAGGGCGGAGACTTGCGGTATCGCCCAAGAGACGATCGTCAGGGCGCGATCTTCATCCTCGACCTCGTTGCATCGCCGCACACGCCGGAAACAGCCGCATGAAGATCGTTCCAGACGCACCCGACCTGAAAGAAGCTCGCATTCTGGCCGTCGATGATGAGGCCGCCAACCTCAGCCTGGTGGACCGTGCGCTGCGACGGGAAGGGTTCACCAACATCGTGACCTGTCTGGACGGACGCGACGCTCTTTCAGATTTCGCTGCCGTGACCCCCGATCTGGTCCTGCTGGATCTGATGATGCCAGGCTTCGACGGATACGAACTTCTGGAGAGCTTCCGACGGCTGACGCCGGATACAGAGTACCTACCCATTCTCGTCCTGACAGCAGATTCCACCATGAACGCCCGGCTGCGAGCCCTGTCGCTCGGAGCCAATGACGTGCTCCTGAAACCCTATGACGTCGGCGAACTCCTGATGCGCAGCTGGGTTCTGCTTGAAACGCGCAAGAAGTTCCGGGCGCGCCCAGGGTGAAACGCGAACCTTTCTCCGGCTGACCGGTCTGGATCAGCGGCGACCGGTTTGCGCGGCTGGTGGCCTACGGCACCTCAGGCGAGAGGGTCAGGTTGGCAAAGTAGGCGGAGGTCCCATCACCGACCCAAAGACCGACGGCTCCGGGCCTGAGCAGGTCGAGATCATCGAGGGTCAGGACCGTTTCACCGTCGACCATGGCGGTCAAGGCTGACCCCCGGATTTCCAGTCTCAAGCGATGCCATCGTCCGACCGCCACGGGAGCTGGTCGTTCGTATCGGCCTGCCGCGATTGTGCGCAAGACATCGAAATGACGCTGAGGATGGAGAATATACTGGATCGCCCTCTCGTCTCTCGGCGACGGTGGCATAGGGTCGTTGAGCGTCCCGTTGAGAACCCTGAGATAGACGGCTTCGAACCGTTCGTCCTCCGCGAGATGAAAGACGACGCCGACGAACCTGCGGGACTCCCTTCCCCCTTTTCCATTGAGTTCTGCCGCTACATCGACCTCGATGACGCCGTCTTGGAATTCACCGGGCACCAGCGCGAACGTCGGTCTATTGCCTCCAGCCCCTGCCAATTGGCGCGCCTGCTCCTCGGGCGTGAGCTCGAGTGCCAAAGCTTGTCGACCGAGGAACACCGCCTGGGTTGCGACGACATCAACGAGCGCTCCAGTCACCGGCCGTTCCGCGATCGCCCGCGAGGTGGAGATCGGCGAAACGAACAGCACGAGAGAGGCGATCGCCACGTAGAGCGGGTGAGTTCCTGTCGACATTGGCGATCCTGCGGTCCGGTCGAGGACGAACTTGCGTCTGACACCCGCACGCAGGCAAACTCATTATCATCAGACTGTATGAATCTGAATCATGATGGATGCAGCCCTTGTCCGACCTGCGTGGCTTTGACCTGAACCTGCTTGTCGTCTTCGAGGTCCTTATGGAGGAGCGGAGTGTCACCCGTTCCGCCCAGAGGTTGGGACGGACCCAGTCGGCGATAAGTCACGCCCTGTCGCGATTGCGCCAGCAGCTGAGCGATCCCCTGCTGGTGAAGACCGCATCCGGAATGGCTCCGAGCCCTCTCGCGCTGGCGCTGATCGAGGAAATTCGTCCCGTGTTGCGCCGCATAGGTCGGTCGTTCGCAGAGCGGGGAGCCTTCGACCCATCCACATCCAACCGAGTGTTCCGTCTCGCCCTGCCGGATGTGTCGACCACGATTTTCTCGGCCCTCATCCGGAGCCTAAGGTCATTTGGGCCGGGGATTGCGCTGGAGTGGGTCGATCTTCGACAGTCAACGCTTTCAGATGTGGTCGATGGTCACGTCGATCTGGCATTTGCGCCCGCAGCCTGGCCGCAGCCCGACGGCACCGACTTTGAAAGAACCTCGCCGCTCAGGATCGCGTGCTTCGCTCGAAAGGGGCATCCGGCTTTCGAAAACTGGAGCGCGGAGGCATGGGGCCGATGCGCCCATGCTCTGGTCGGTGTGGACGCCAAGGTCGCCAACCCCATTGCACAGGCCGCGGCTGCGGCCGGGATCGAGCGCACGATCAGCGCGCGTGTTCCGCACTTTACGACCCTTGCTCCCCTTTTGGCCGAGACCGATCTGATCGCCACAGTGCCCGCCATCGCGCTCCACGATTACATGGCGCTATTCGCATTGGATGTGCGTCAGCCACCCCTGGATATCCCACCCATGCCGCATGCCATCTTCTGGAGCAGTCGTCTTCGTTGCGATCCCGCGTCCGTTTGGATCCGATCGCTTATGCAGCAGGCGATTGAACAGAAAATCTCTGAGGCCGATGGAGGGTGACGTGTCGTCGTATCCGTCAACCCCCGACCCTCGCCTTTGCCACCGTCTGCGCTAGGTCGGCATTCTGGCGAAAGGCTTCGCTGGACCAGCGGCGGGCGTACCTGTCAGCCGTCTTTGTCCTTACGAAGCCAAGGTGAATGACCCACATGAAGACCCGCCTTGGCGGGAGCCCCAAAGTCAGCGGTGGCAGATGAGCGCTAGCTTGAAGCGGTGGCGGTGCGGCCAGTCCAATGCGAAATTGTCTCCGGAAAACGCAGCCTGGGCAGGGGATTCGAACCTCGGCGGCGAGCATTCGCCACTCAGCCACGGCAGCTGAGCGTCGGGCCTTGTGTCTGTGCAGTTCTCACCCTGTACTGGTGGTCGAGCTCCGGCCTGTTTTTCTGCTGCCAGCCCCTTCGTTTCCGGTGACGTCCCGAGGCTGCAGCCGTCTGGTCACGTCCCGCGCCTGAGCGAGCCTTTCCGTCAGGATCGGTAAACGGTTCCAGCTTTCAGCGAAGGCAAGAACATAGGACATCTGAGCGAAGACAGCCCCCGGGGTCGCGTCCGGATGAGCGATCAGAAGCAGCGCGCCGAGAATGAGGCCCAGAAGCAAGAGCCAGTTGATCGCGTAGATGCCGATCTCTGCATCAGAGCGGGCGATGCGCAGCCTTCGCCATGCGTCGAGGTGTGTTCGAACGACAGTGACGTCCTTTGAGCGGAGGATGTCGAGATCCTGCTCCGTCCGATCATTGAGGAGACGGTTGAGGCGCTCGACCTGGCGGGCGTAGAGCCGGTCAAGTCCCAGTAGCACCAAGGCCACGGCGAGCGCCGCAGCGCCAACTCGCCAGTCATACCAGATCGAGATGCCGAGGGACCCAAGTCCAGCCACAACGGCCGATAGCCCCTCTGGCACGCTGCGTTCGTACGTTTGCACGAGCTCGTGTACCTGGCGCATCCGCGCCACCCTGATCCCCGCTGGAGCGGGGCCCAAAGCATTTTCCTCCGCCAGACGGCGCTCGGCGGCGGCGAACACCCGGGTGTCGTAGAGGCGTCGCAGAGCGCCGGAGATCAGGATCACGCTGACCCCGCCAGCGAGCAAGAACAGCCCAGAACGGTCGCCATTCAGCAGTCGGTCGACCGTTACGCCAATCAGAGCCGGCAGGGTCAGAAGCGCGACCTCCTCGACGATCAGGAGGACGTAGGCCAGCGTCACCCGACCGCGCTCGGGGCGGAATGGCATCATGCGCCGGTCGCCAGCGGCGCGGCGGAGTCCGATCCGGCCTCCGGTCGCCAGCCCGCGCCCAGCGCGAGGTGGGCCTGGGCCCAGGCGTCGCGTTCTGCCGCGTCGGCATTGGCGAGGGCGAGCTCCGTCGAGAGCAGGGCAGCCTCGGCGAGCGCGAGGTCAAGCGGTGTGGCCGCTCCGGCCCGCGCGCGCGCGCGCGCGACGTCAGCCTCGACGCGGGCGTGATCTGCGGCGGCGCGCATGGCGCGCGCGCTCGCCCGGGCCGTGCGCCAGGCATCGAAGGCACCATCGGCCTCTTCCAGAGCGACCAGGATCGCCTGACCCCACGCGGCGGTCGCGGCTTCGGCCTCGGCCTCGGCGGCCCGCACGCCGGCCCGGATCCTGCGGAGATTGAACAAACCCCAGCTAACCGACGGACCGATCGAGAAGCGGAGCGCCCCGGGCTGGTCCAGGTCGCGGGGGGCCGCCGTCCGCCCGGCTGCGGCGCCGAGGGACAGGCTGGGGTACAGCGCCGCCCGCGCCACCCCTGCACGCTCGAAGGTTGCGATGACCCTGAGCTCTGCGGCCTGAACGTCGGGCCGCTGCCGCAGCATGTCGGCGGGGGCCGGCGCAATGAGGTCGTCGGGCGTCGCCGCCCGGCCGGTCAGAGGCGCAGTAGCCCTGCTGAAGTCCACGGGGTCCCGTCCTGTCAGCACGGCGATGCGGCGCAGGGCGTTGTTCCGGGTCAGGGCGATGGTCGGGCGTTCCGCCGCTGACTCGGCGCTCAGGCGACGCAGGGCGGCCACCTCGGCCTCTGTCGCTGCACCATGCGCCTGCCGGCGGACCATCAGGGCGACCGAAGCCTCAAGCGCGGTGCGGCGACGATCCGCGAGCTGGTCGAGGTCGTTCGCCCGGCCGAGATCGAGCCACGCCCTGACCACCTGCGCCGCCACAGCCGCTTCGATCTGCCGACGTTGCCACAGAGCAATGCCGGCGTCGGCTTCGGCGGCGCGGGTCGCGGCAGCCAGACCACCGGCGAGGTCCAGTTCCCAACTCAGCTCCGCAGCCAGAAAGCCCAGTGTCTGGTTCTCGAACCGGTCCGGCGTCCCGAATACGGGCGGTTGCGACAGGGCAGCCTCACGGCTCCGCTGCAGCCCGGTTGAGACACCTCCCTGCGGTTCCCGAAGCGTCCTGGCCTCGCCGGCCAGGGCGCGCGCCGCCCGCAGGTTGGCCTCGGCAGCGAGGACGTCGCGGTTGGCGGCCAGCGCCTCCACCACCAGCTGGTCCAGTTCCTCGGACTGAAAGGCCGCCCACCAGTCCAGCCGCATCTGCTGACCCGGGGGAGGTGGCGCGCCGGCGGACCAGGCGGCCGGCGGCGTCGTGGGAAGGGGGGGCGTGACCGCTGGTGTAGTCGCGCAGCCGGCGAGCAGGGCGCCGAGGAGGAGGGGGGCAAGACGGGGCATGATTCCGGGCTCGATCAAACGGCCGTCGGGGCCTGCCGTTCGCGGAACAGCAAGGCGTACAGCGCCGGGATAAGGACAAGGGTGATGAGGGTGCCGAGCGCAAGGCCGCCAATCATGGCGGCCGCCATGGGCCGCCATAGGTCGCCGGCGAACAGGTAAAGCGGCAGCAGACCCATGATGCAGGTCAGCTTAGTCATGACGATCGGGCGCAGGCGGACGGCGGCAGCGGAGGCGACGGCTTCCTTCAGGGGAACGCCTGGCTGACGTTCCTCCTGAATCCGTTCCAGAAGCAGCACCGCATTGTTCACGATGATACCGGCAAGTGCGAGCAGGCCGAGCGTGGCCGTGAAGCTGAACGGTTGCCCCGTGATCTTGAGGCCCACCGATGCGCCGATCAGGACGAAGGGGATGGACGCCATGATGATGGAGGTCTTCCGGACAGAGCCGAACTGCCAGAGGAACAGTCCGGCCATGCCCAGCAGGGCGAGCGGGAAGTAGCGCTCGATTCCGGCGTTGGAGGTCGCGCTTTCCTCGATTTCGCCCCCCAGTTCGAGCCGGTGTCCAGGTGCCAGATTGAGGCCATCGATCGTTTCGTGGACGCGATCAACGAGCTCCTGCGACGCCAATTCTGGATGGCGGCCGCTGACGGTTATCAGTGGACTTGCATTGCGCCGCATCAAGACACTCGGCTGCGACGCCAGTCGGATGGAGGCGATCTGGCCGAGAGTGACGCTGCCAGCCTCACCGAACACTGGAAGGGACTCGAGGCGTTCGGTCAGGGTGCGATCTGGCTCCGATCCCCTGAGGACGACGGGCACGAGGACGTCTCCCTGCCGCAGGACCGAGACCGGCACGCCGGAGGTCGCAGACTCAAGGGAACGCGCGACCGCTTCCGACGACACGCCCGCAGCGAGGGCGCGAGGCTGGTTGATGTCCACCACCAGCCGAACGATGCGACCTTCGGCGTCGTCCCGGACGTCCTGGATAGCCGGAACGGCGGCGAGGGCCTGCTTGAGTTCACCAGCCGCGCGCTCCAGCTCTCGACGATCCGGTCCGACAAGACGGAAGACGGCGGTTCCTGCTTCTGAAACCCCTAGCGAGAAACGCTTGGGTTCGATCCGCGCATCCGGAAAACGCTGTTCGAGTTCCCGCCTCAGCCGCATCACCACGGCATCCGCATCAGCCTTGGCGTCGAGGTTTACGACGGCGTAGGCGCGATGCGGTGCGGGCAGAGGAGGGTTGAGGCCCAGAATGAACCGCGGGCCGCCATCATTGATGTAGACGGCGTTGTCCTCGAGCTCCGGGAACAGGCGCTCGTCGGCGAGCAGGGCCGAGACCTCGGTGGCAAGCCTAGAGGTGGCGCGGGTGGAGGCACCAGGGGCCAGCTCGATCGGAATCTGCAGCTGCGGTCTGGCTGACGCCGAGAGCAGCTGTGGAGGGATGGTGCTGAGCAGCGCCAGTGCCGCCAGAAGCAGGCCCGCCATACTGGTTGCTACAATCAGTGGCCGGTCGACGATCAAGCGAACCCGACCAGCATACCAGTCGCGAACCTTGCCCAGCCAGCCGGCCTTGTCGTGGGCTGGGTCGTGCGCGCCCGCGTACTTCATGGCCATCAAGGGAGTTACCGTCAGGGCCAGGAACAGGGACAGCATGAGCGTGATCGCCAGAACGATGGCGAGGCTGCGCATGTATTCGGCCGTATCGCTGTTTCCTGCGGCGAGAGGGGCGAAGGCAAGGATAATCGCGAGACTGGAGGTCAGGAGCGGAGCCGCCATCGTGCGCCCTGCCTCGATGGCCGCTTCCTGGGGTGCCTCGCCCAGGCTCAGGCGACGCTGGTAGTCCTCGACAATGACGATGCCGTTGTCGACGAACAGGCCAAGGGAGATGATGATGGCACCGATCGAGACCATGTGGAGCTCGATCCCAAGCACCCTCATGATGATCAGGGTGCCGAGCACTGTCAGTGGTACGATGACGCCCGTTACGAGGCCGGCGCGCCAGCCGAGGAACAGCACCACAACCAGCATCACGACGGCGACGGTTTCGAGGAAGGTCTGGCCGACCTTGATGAGGTCCTTTCTGACGACCTCGGACTGGTCCGTCACCGAGGTCAGCGTCATCCCGGCAGGGAGCTCTGCGCGCACCTCGGCGAGGCGCGCGTCAAGCCGCTCGGCGAAGGAAAGGACGTTTAGGCCGTTTCGCATCGAAACGCCGAGCACGACGGCTAGCTGACCGTTGACCACGACAGCGGTTTGGGGCGGGTCCGCAGGCCCCTGGACGATGCTGCCGAGGTCGCCCAGGGGGAGCGTCCCCCCTTCGGGCAAAACAATGGCGACGCTGGCGAGGGTGGAGCTATCTGGGAGGTCGCCGGTCGGTTCGAGCGCCAACACTCGGCGTCCGGTGTCAATCTCGCCGGCGGGGGCCACAATGTTGCGCGCGGCCAGTTGGGTGGCGACGGCGTCAAACGAAAGGCCCGCGTTAGCCATGCGGCGAGGGTCGAGATCGACATAGACCCGTTCTTCCCGAACACCGTGGAGCGAGATCCGCTCCACACCTTCGACGGACTGCAGGCGCTCACGCGCGATGCGCGCCCAGTCCTGCAACTGGCCTGCAGAGTAGCCCTCCCCGGTGAGGGCGAGGCTGCGAACAGCCACCCGCCCGAACTCGTCGTTGATAATGAGGTGACTGGTTCCCTCCGGCAGGCTTGCGCGCGCCTCGTCCATCTTGACTCGCAGCCGCTGCCAGATGGCTGGCAGTTGATCCCCCGGGGTCCCGTCGTGAAGCGTGATGACGATGAAAGTAGCGCCGGGCCGGACGACCGTCTCGATTGTCTTGATCTCGGAGACCTCTCTCAGCTTCTCCTCAATCGGCCGGGCCACCAGCTGCTCGGTGCGTTCGCTGGTTGCGCCGGGGAGATAGGCCTCGACGGTCGCCGTCCTGACCTGAATGAAGGGTTCCTCGGTCGCAGGGAAGTCGAGGAGCGATGCGATGCCCGCGAGGACGAGCACGATGGCGGCGACAAGCGTGAAACGGCTGCGTCGCAGCGCGGCGGCAGTGAGAGACATGGGCTTTCCTGCTGTCAGCGCTGGGTGACGCGCGGCCGGACGGTCGTGCCGGCCTGGAGAAACTCAGCGCCGGCGACGACGACGAGCTGACCCGGAGCAAGCCGCCCCGTCACTTCGGCCATGTCGCCGCGGGTCGCGAGGAGTCTGACCGGGACATCGCGAAGTTTGTTCTCCGGACCAACCATCCGAACGGCCTGCTGGCCCCTGCGATCGGTCAGGACAGCTGCGAGCGGGACGACATGTACGCCGCCCGAGGGGTCCCGGGAAAGGCGTAGCTCCACACTGCCGCCCGCGGGCGGCGAGCCGCGCATTACCACAAAGACGGCTTCCCGGCCTCCGGCACCGTTGTCGCGGGCGCTGACGCCGGTCAGTCGGGCGGCCCCTACATCCGGCCCATAGGTGAAGGTCACGCGGGCACCTGGCTGCAGCGAGTCGGCGAGCGCCGCAGGGAGAACCGCGTGGATCCGGCGTCCGACCTCGCCATCAATCTCGAAGGCCGGGGCCCCCGGAGCGAGTATCGACAGGTCGACCGGTCGCGCTGCGATGACACCGGCGATCGGGGACCTCAGCACGGATTCCCGAGCATCGCGTTCAGCGAGCGCCAAGCCAGACGCCGCCGCTTCACGCGCCGCCCTTGCAGAGCGAGCTTCCATCTCGGCGGCTTCAAGGTCGGCGTCGGTCGCGACCCCATCGGCATGCATGGCAGCAACGCGGGCCGCGTTTCGCTGCCGTTCGCTGGCGACCGATTCCGCGCGCTCGAGTTCGGCCGCGGCCTGTTGCTCCCGGAGTCGCGTGGGGGCGGGATCCAGCCGCGCCAGCGGCTGGCCGGCGGAGACCCTGTCGCCGACGTCGGCGAGCAGTTCAATCACACGACCGCCCTGTTCGGAGCTGACGACCGCGAGACGGGATGCCCTGACCTGTCCGAGGGCTATGGCGCTTGCTTCAGCGCTGTCTCGTACCTGGCCGACCAGTGCCGTTCTGGCGACGTCGTCGTCGACCGGAAGGGACGGGCCGCTCCCGCAGGCTTGCAGAAGCACCGCGGCACACAGAACAGAAATAAGGGAGGGCTTGCTCATATAAAGCTCGTGCAGAGAGGTCTGGTGGGGAGGTCAGTCGGCGGGGGTGGGGACAACACCAAGGCTGGCGAGAATCATCTGGTCGGCGGCCCGGGCCAGGACGGCGGGGTCACCGCCTCCAAAGGCAAGGCGGCCCGCCAGGCCGTCGTACATGGACAGGATCAGTTCGGCCGCGGTTTCCGGCGAGATGTCCTTCCGCACCTCACCCGCCCGTTGCCGGCGGAGGAACAGTTGCACGATGGCCTCAACCATCTGCGCATCGGCGCGGCGCACCTCTTCCGCGATGATGGAGTTCCGGGCCGCCTCCGCCACGATCTCGAGACGCAGGCGGACGCCGGACAGCAGATCCGGGTCGGCGACGAGCAGGCGGGTCGTCTGCTCCAGGCCCTCGGCCAGGGTATCCGCAGCATCGACCATCCGGATCAACTCGAGGTCCGTAGCCAGGTCGGCCTGGACGAGCGCCTTGATCAGATCATCCTTGGCGGGGAAGTACTGGTACAGGTTCGCCACGCTAACACCGGCCTCGGCGCTGATCTCGGCGGTTGTCGCGGCGTGGAATCCCTTGCGCACGAAACACCTGAAGGCGCCTGCCAGAATCTGTTCGCGACGCTGGGCGCGCGCCTGGGGATTGGCGGGCCGGCCTGAAGCCGGAGGTCTGGATGCCGTGGATGCCATCTGGATAAAATAAGCGAACGCTCACTAATGTCAAGGAGCGAGTCTCCGCACGGATCTCGACTATGCCGAGTTGCGCACTTCCCCGGCCGCCCGCAGGCCCGAGAGGATCGCGCCCTCCATGAACGCTCTCCAGCTGCCCGCCGTCTCGGTCCCGGCGAAATGAAGCCGGCCTTGGGGGCTGAAGAGATCCGGTGCCTTGTCCCAGCCGCCCGGCCCGCGCCGGCTGGCGTAGCCGCCGAGGGTGCCATCAGTCTGGCGATAACTTGTCCCAGTGCTGTCAGCCTAACGCTAAATTGTCTCCACTGAGTGCGGCGTAAGCCGCTGATAGGGATGATGTTTCGTGAAGCCGATTTCGTTCAAGCGCCACCGGTTTCCGGCGTATGTCATCCGCCATGCCGTCTGGCTCTACTTTCGCTTCAGCCTCAGTTTTCGTGACGTCGAGGAGCTCCTGGCGCAACGCGGGATCGACGTCAGCTATGAGACGATCCGTTGCTGGACGATCAAGTTCGGACCGCTGATCGCGAGGCGGCTGAAGCGCCGTCGGCCAGTTCCATCGCCTCGCTGGCACCTTGATGAGATGGTCTGTTCGATCGGCGGAAAGCGGATGTATCTGTGGCGGGCTGTCGATGACGAACGTGAGGTCCTGGACCTCGTAGTCCAGCGCCGGCGGGATACAGGGGCGGCGCTAAGGCTTCTCCTACGCCTGTTACACAACCAGCCGGTGGAGCCGAAGATGATCACAACGGACGGCCTAGCGTCTTGCGGAGCCGCTCTGGATCAACTGGATCTCAGGCATTTGCACCGGCCGGGTCGGCTTCGGGCGAACAATCGGGCAGAGAACTCCCACCTGCCGATCCGAAGATAGGGCCGACAACAGCAGCGGTTCAAATCCCAAGCCTCAGCCCGGGGATTCCTCACCACCCACGCAGCGATCTACAAGGTGCTGTCAGTCCAACGCGAACTTGTCTCCACTGAGCGCAGCCAGGGCAGGGGCGGCGAGACCTATGCGGCGAGCGTCTGCCACTCAGCCAGGGCGGCTGATCGTTGGGCCTTGTATGTCTCTCTGCTGATGAGGTGGCGGTCCTGATTGAAGTGGTTGTGGAAGGCGGCGTGGACGGAGCTGAACTTCTGCAGGGTCTTCATCTGGCGGAACCTCAGCATTGCCCGCTCTCGTCGCCGGAAGGGCAGGTGGGAGTTCTCGACCCTGTTATTGGCCCAGCGGCCGACCTCCTGTTTGGCGGTGTTGCCGAGGTCCTTCATGGCGGCCTTGTAGGAGCGCAGACGGTCGGTCGTGATCGCCCTGGCGCGGCCATGGCGCTTCATCAGATTCTTCATGAAGGTGAGGGCTGCAGCCTTGTCTCTGGTCTTGCTGGCAAAGGATTCCAGCAC
>VYKS01000009.1_pt1 | contig 151903 bp, 167 predicted proteins | sample 5114511 | NCBI WGS metagenome assembly VYKS01 (sample SAMN12291795, study PRJNA351875) | freshwater metagenome | isolation source: freshwater lake | place: USA: Michigan, Gull Lake | collected 2011-07-05 | reverse complement strand
GGCGCGACTCCGCGTTGGCGGGGCCAGCGTCGCGGCGCGCGCCGCAACAGTCGAAACGCCGGAAGCCGTCACAGCCCCCGCCGCCTCGCTCAGCATTTCGTAGTTGCGACGAACCCGCTCCTGGAAGGCCTGATCGATGGCCGCCGTTTCCTCGGCCGTGCGACGCACGGCGTTCATCAGCTGCTCGACGCCCTGCTCGATCGCGATACGAACCTCACCGGCCTTCTGCAGGGCTTCGGCGGGCAGGTCTGCGGTGCGTCGGCTGATCTCGGCCAGCATCACCTCAAGCTCGTCCAACGTCCCGCGTGCGGTCTGCACCGAGTCCTGAAGCTTCTGCGCAGTGCGCGCGCCGGCCTGCTCGACCATTTGGGCGGAGTGCTCGATGATGTCGCGCGCCTCCTCCATCCGAGACTCGAACACCGCGTCCGCCTTCTGACCGGCGGCGAAGGCGATCTCGTTAAGTTGGTCGACACGGCTGCGCGCCGCTTCGACACGCGCCTCAACGCTCTCGCTGGCCTTCAGAGCCGCCTCGGCCATGGCTTCCATGGCCGCCTTGAGCTCCTCTTCCAGCAGGGAGCGCTGGTTTTCGGCGACGTCGCCAATCGTCTCCAGCGTCTTCTTGGTTTCCTCGGTCAGGGCGTCGCGCTGAGCCTTGGCGCCATCGGCCATCTCGCGGAACTGGTCCGCCGCCGCGCTGATCAGACCGCGCAGGATCTCCGCGCCCATGGCCGCTGTGTCCGACAACTCGGTCGCGCCGACGCGGGTGTAGGCCACGAATTCGGTCAGCTGCGCCGTCCGCGTTTCGGCCTCGGCCGCGAAGTCCTCCTGCTCCGAACGCAGCGCCTGACTGATTTCGACCAGCGCGGCCCGTTGCGCCGCGAGCGTCTTTTCGACCGAAGCCACCTGGTCCCCGACGCCGACGCCAGCGGTCTCCAGACGCGCGATCTGTCTTGAAAGGTCCTCAGCCCCGACGCGAGCGGCGTCGGACGCCTCGGCGGCGGCGGCGGCGAGATCGGCTGCGCGGGCGGCCAAGGCCGCTTCGGCTTCACGCAGTTGAGTCTCGGCCAGATCGGACGCCTCGGCGACCATTCGGGCCTGGCTGCCGATCGCGTCGACCACCGCCGTCGAGCGTGCATCCAGGGACAGCGAGAGGGTCTCCATCGCCGAGCGCTCGTGGCTCAGGCCTTGCGCCAGCTGATTGGCCATACGCGCGGACTCAGCGGCGGCGTCCGCGAGGCGCGCCGTCTCCTCGGCCAAGGCCTTGCGGAGCGAGATAATGTGCTCGCGTGCGCGCTCGGCCGCTGCGGCGGCCTCGTCCACGCCCTGGCGCATGGCGTCCACAGCGTTCGTGGCGCCGGCGGCGGCGAAGGCGGCGGGGGTGACCAGTCGGTCGGTCAGGGTTCGGTTGCGTCGCAATTCGTCCGAAATACCGTTCGCCTGACGAAGCAGGTACGCGCCCAGCAAGGTCAGTAAGGCTGGCCCGATCGCCAGACCTGCGAACACCATCAGTGCAAAGCCTTCGATCTTGAAGGCCGGCACGCCGCGGGCATAACCCAGCGCGAAGGCGATCGGAGCCAGCGCCCAGAGCGCCGCGACCGCCGTCGCCAAAGTCCAGAAGAGGACGCCGGACATGCGACGCGGAACCGGCTCGGCTTCGAGGGCGATGGCCGGATCAGATGCGGAATCGCGCAGATCCAGCGCCGCCTCGCGCCCGCGCGTCGTCGCCGCAGCTTCGGTCGGGGTCGCCTGTTCGACGATGGGCGCCGGCGGTTGGGGCGTCGCCGCTAGCGACTGAGCAGCTCTCGTTTCAGGCTCGGCGATCCTCGCCTGCTCGGCCTCCCGGCGACGCCGGGAGCGCGCGGAGGTCGGTGGCGGCACGGTGAGGTCATCCGCGCGCTGATCAAGCGTTAACGGCTCGCTAACAGGCGCATCGTCCTCCGGCGCCACGGACGCTGCCGGCTCCGGGAATTCAGGCGTGGTCTTGGGTTCCTCGGGAGGGATCTCCGTCGGCGTCGCGGAGAAATCGAGCGGTTGGCGCTTCTTAGGCTTCATACACAGCCAGGGTCCCAAGACGGGGCATAAAAGGGGCGTCGGCGAGGGGGCGTGGGTAGAACGTCGCGCGCCGAACCCCTCCTTCGCGTGTTACATGAACCTAACGGCGAAAAGCCTTGGGGAAAAGCGGCTTTGGTTGCGTTCTCGAGGGTTGCGACGCCAGGGCGCGGGTTCAGGCGTCGCGTTTCGTCCGTTGGGGGCCGTTCAGGGCGACCGGGTCCGCCGGAACGGCCGCATCGCGGGAACGGCTGACCGTTCGCGCTTGCGTTGATTTGGCGTGAGGACAGACGGCGTGCTCGACCACGACGCCGAACTGGCAGAGCGCAAATGACGACAGCCAGACGACCGCCACGGCCAACATTTCCGCCAGGAAGCTCATAGCTCGCCTCACGATCCGATAGCGACGTTATGCGAGAACCCCATGACTTCGGCGAGTGAAATTTTGGTCATGAAGCGCCCGCCTTTCCGAGCCGGCGCCACGGCATCTGACAGCGCCCCCAGAATTACGACGGTTGTCGACGCGTCTGCTCGGGCCTAGGTGCCAGCCTAAGGCCGGCGCGCCCTTGAGCAGGCGTCATGCCGGAGATTTTTCCTTTGCGGACCCCAGCCTTGGCCCTTACGCAACTTGCACCCGCCGCCTCTCCGCCGGACCCGATGACGCCCGATCTCACCCAGGCAGCGATGACTCCAGCGCGTTTGACTCATCTCCAACGCCTGGAGGCCGAGAGCATCCACATCCTTCGCGAGGTCGCCGCGGAGTGCGAGCGGCCGGTTATGCTCTACTCAATCGGCAAGGACAGCGCTGTGATGCTGCACCTGGCCGCCAAGGCGTTCTATCCAAGCAAGCCGCCCTTCCCGCTGCTGCACGTCGACACGACCTGGAAGTTCCGGGAGATGTACGCTTTGCGGGATCGGATCGCCTCGGAGCTCGGCTTCGACCTGCTGGTCCACAAGAACCCGGACGCCGAGGCGCGCGGGATCAATCCGTTCGATCACGGCAGCGCGGCGCACACCGACCTTTGGAAAACCGAGGGCCTCAAGCAGGCACTGACGAAGTACGGCTTCGACGCGGCCTTCGGCGGCGCCCGCCGCGATGAGGAAAAGAGCCGCGCCAAAGAGCGGGTCTTCTCCTTCCGCACGGCCGAGCACCGTTGGGACCCCAAGAACCAGCGCCCGGAGCTTTGGAACCTCTACAACACCCGCAAGCATCCGGGCGAAAGTCTGCGCGTCTTCCCGATCTCCAATTGGACCGAGCTGGATGTCTGGCAGTACATCCATCTGGAGAACATCCCGATCGTGCCGCTGTACTTCGCGGCCGAGCGACCGGTGGTCGAGCGCGACGGCGCGCTGATCATGGTCGACGACGACCGCTTCCGCCTGCGTGAAGGCGAAGTCCCGCAGATGAAGAGCGTTCGGTTCCGCACCCTGGGTTGCTATCCGCTTACCGGCGCGGTCGAGAGCACCGCGGCCACCCTGCCCCAGGTCATCCAGGAAATGCTGCTGACCACCACCAGCGAGCGCCAGGGCCGCGTCATCGACCATGACCAGTCCGCCTCGATGGAGAAGAAAAAGCAGGAGGGCTACTTCTGATGGCGCACCAGTCCGCCCTGATCGCCGAAGATATCGAAGCCTATCTGCACCAGCATCAGCACAAGTCGCTGCTGCGCTTCATCACCTGCGGCAGCGTCGACGACGGCAAGTCCACCCTGATCGGTCGCCTGCTGTACGACAGCAAGATGATCTTCGAGGACCAGCTGACGGCGCTGGAGGCCGACTCCAAGAAGGTCGGAACGCAAGGGGGCGCGATCGACTTCGCCCTGCTGGTCGACGGCCTCGCAGCCGAGCGCGAGCAAGGCATCACCATCGACGTCGCTTACCGCTTCTTCTCGACGGAGAAGCGCAAGTTCATCGTCGCCGACACCCCCGGCCACGAGCAGTACACCCGCAACATGGTCACCGGCGCCTCGACCGCCGACGCGGCCGTGATCCTGATCGATGCGCGCAAGGGCGTGCTGACCCAGACCCGTCGTCACAGCTATCTCGTCAGCCTGCTGGGCATCCGCCACGTGGTCCTGGCGGTGAACAAGATGGACCTGGTCGACTGGGACCAGACCGTCTTCGACGCCATTGTCGCCGACTATCGCGCGTTCGCCGAGCAGATCGGTCTTTCGATGTTCACCCCGATCCCGATCTCGGGTCTGGGCGGCGACAACATCGCCACGCGCAGCGAGGCGACACCCTGGTTCGACGGTCCGATCCTGATGGACTGGCTGGAAGCCGTTGAGGTCGAGGACGACCTTAAGGCAAAGCCCTTCCGCATGCCCGTGCAGTGGGTAAACCGCCCCAATCTCGACTTCCGGGGGTTCTCGGGCCTCATCGCCTCGGGCGCGATCAAGCCCGGCGATCGCATCCGCGCCCTCCCTTCGGGTCGTGAAAGCCAGGTGGCGCGGATCGTCACGCTACCGGGTGATCTCGATCAGGCCGTCGCCGGCCAGTCGGTCACCTTGACGCTGGAAGACGAGATCGACATCTCGCGCGGCGACGTTATCGCGGCCGCCGACGCCCCGGCCCCTGTCGCCAATCAATTCGAGGCGACCATCGTCTGGATGGACGACGAACCCTTGCCGCCCGGCCGGACCTATCAGCTGAAACTCGGGGCTCGGACCGTTGGCGCCAGCATCACCGACATCAAGCACCGGGTGAACGTCAACACGCTTGAGAAAGCCGCCGCCAAACGCCTCGAGCTGAACGAGATCGGCCTGTGCAACCTGTCGGTCGATCAGGCGATCCCGTTCGAGGCCTATGCCGACAACCGCCAGATGGGCGGCTTCATCCTGATCGACCGCCTGTCGAACCGCACGGTCGGCGCGGGCATGATCAACTTCGCCCTGCGGCGCGCCGACAACATCCATTGGCAGCACACCGACGTCAGCAAGGTCTCGCGGGCCGCCTTGAAGCGCCAGCGGGGACAGGTGGTGTGGCTCACCGGTCTGTCGGGCGCGGGCAAGTCGACGATCGCCAACCTTGTCGAGAAGCGCCTGCACGCCCTGGGTCGCCACACCTATCTGCTGGATGGCGACAATGTCCGCCACGGCCTGAACAAGGACCTCGGGTTCACCGAGGAGGATCGCGTCGAGAACATCCGCCGGGTGGCCGAGGTCGCCAAGCTGATGGTCGATGCGGGCCTGATCGTGTTGACCGCCTTCATCTCGCCGTTCCGGGCCGAGCGCCAGCTGGCGCGCGACCTGATGGAGCCCGGCGAGTTCATCGAGGTCTTTGTCGACACGCCGCTGGCCGTCGCCGAGGCGCGGGATGTCAAGGGCCTCTACAAGAAGGCTCGGTCGGGTCAGCTGAAGAACTTCACCGGCGTTGACAGCCCCTATGAAGCGCCGGAAACGCCGGAGCTGCGCATCGACACGACCGCGATCGATCCCGTCGAGGCGGCCGAGCGGATCGTGGCCTGGCTGGAGGGCCAGGAGATCGACTACACGATCTGAAGTCGCTCAGAAGCGGAGCCTGTCGGAAGACAGGCTCCGCGCGCGGCGCGTCAGCAGGATTGCGCCGGCCAGGCCCAGCAGCGCCATGAAGGCGGTGGCCAGGTAACCGAATGCACCGAAAGCGTCGAACAGAGGGCCGGACGCCAAGGTCGCTATGCCCAGGGTGAAACCCGACGACAGCGCTGAATTGATCGCTTGGGCCGGCGAGGCGGCCGAAGGCGGCGCCAGCTTCTCGATCAGCCGCAGCGACGCCAGGAACGAGGCGGCGAAGGTCAGAGCATGCAGCATCTGCAGCGGGAACAACGCCCAGAGCGGCGGCTCAAAGGCGTAGACCGTCCAGCGCAGCACGGCGGCGCCCGCGCCTAGCACCAGGAACAGCTCCGGCCCCCAGCGGCGACGTAGCGGTTCGAGGAACCACATGAAGCCGACCTCGGCCGCCACCCCCACGCCCCACAGCACGCCGATCATCGGCTCGCTGATCCCCTGCTTGCGCCAAAGAATGGCCGAGAAGCTGTAGTAGAAGGCGTGCGCGCCCTGGATCAGCCCGGCGGTCACCACCGCCAGGACAAAGGTGCGGTTGCGCAGCAGCTCCGACAGGCCGTTCCAGCGCTCCGACCGCAGCGGCTTGGCGCCCTCGGCATGGACACGCTCCGCCGGCACCAGGGTCGCGGCGGCCAGCGCCCCGAACAGGCACGCCGCCGCGATCCAGACCGCGATGATCGTCGGCGCCGCGAAGGTCAGTATCGCCCCCATGGCCAGATTAGCCGCGATGAAGGCGCTAGAGCCGGTCCCGCGCGGGATGCCGTAGTTGAAATTGTCGACCCGGGCCCGCCGCAGGGTGATGACATCGATCAGCGGCGAGACCGTCGAGAGCAGCGTCTGGCCGACGAACCAGGCCAGCATGAACCACCAGAGGTTGGCCGGTCCCAGCAGAGCGCCATAACCGATCGCCGCGCCCAGCAGCAGCAGCACCATCGGCGTGCGGCGCAGGGTGAAGCCGTCCGCCCAGACCGCCAGCACCGGCCCGGTAAAGGGCTTGAGCAGCAGCGGCGCGGCCAGGATCAGGCCAATCTCACCGCCGCTCATACCTCGGTCACGCAGATAGGTGCCGATATAGGGCAGGCTGACGCCGGAACTCAGAAAGATGGCGGCGTAGAACAGGCAGAGGCGAACCAGGGTCGAGAACCCCTGCCCCTCCGCCTTGTCCGCACCGCCCGTCACCTTACTCCGCGCCGCCGAAGCGGGCCGTCCAGTCGGCGATTTGCTCGTCCTCGATCTTCTTGAACAGAACCTCCGGCACGGTCACTGGCGCGCCGACTGTCAAGGTGTCGAGTTCGGTCTTGGCGTCGTTCGACGGCCAGGCGGCCGGGAAGTCCAGGCCGAAGGCGTCGCCGATCTTTTCGGCGGCGAACGGGATGAACGGCGCGGAGATTTTCGCGTACAGCGCCGCCAGGTTCAGGGCCGTGCGCACGATGACGGCGGCGCGGTCGCGATCGGTCTTGATCGCCGTCCAGGGCGCGGCTTCCTGCAGGTACTCGTTGCCGACCACCCAGAGGGCGCGGAGCGCTTGGGCGCTCTTGCGCATCTCGATCGCGTCCATCTGCTCGGTCAGATCAGCCAGACGAGCCGAGACATCGGCGAACAGCTTCTCCTCCAGCGGACCGGGCTCGCCGCCCGCCGGAACCACGCCCTCGAACTTGCTCTCGTTGAACTTCAGGATGCGGTTGACGAAGTTGCCCAGCACATCGGCCAGGTCACGGTTCACGGCGCTGGCGAACTGTTCCCAGGTGAAGGCGGTGTCGGACCCTTCCGGCGAGTTGGCCGTCAGGTACCAGCGCCACAGGTCGGGCGGCAGGATCTCAAGCGCCGCGTCCATGAACACGCCGCGCTTGTTCGAGGTCGAGAACTTGCCGCCGTACCAGTTCAACCAGTTGAAGGCCTTGAGCATGTCGACGCTCTTCCAGGGCTCTTCGGAGCCGAGGATGGTCGCGGGGAAGCTGACGGTGTGGAACGCCACATTGTCCTTGCCCATGAACTGAACGTAGCGGACGTCGTCAGCGCCGGCGTCGGTGCGCCACCAGCGCTTCCAGTCGCGGTCCGGCGAGCCTTCGGCCCACTCCTGGGTGGCGGCGATGTACTCGATCGGGGCGTCGAACCAGACGTAGAAGACCTTGTCCTCGAAGCCGGGGCGCGGAACACCGTCCTTCGCCACAGGGATGCCCCAGGCGAGGTCCCGGGTGATGCCGCGATCGATCAGGCCCTCGTCCAGATGCTTGTAGGCGATCGAGCGGGCCAGCGGCGGCCAGTCGGCGTGGCTGTCGACCCAGGCGCGGATCTTGTCCTGCATCCTGGTCTGCAGCAGGTAGAGATGCTTGGTGTCCCGCACCTCGATGTTCCGTGAGCCGGAAATCACCGAGTACGGATCGATCAGGTCGGTCGGGTCCAAGAGGTTTCCGCAGTTGTCGCACTGATCGCCACGCGCCTTCTCAAACTTGCAGTGCGGGCAGGTCCCTTCGACGTAGCGGTCGGGCAGGAAGCGCTTGTCGTCGACCGAATAGACCATCTGGTCGACGCGTTCCTCGATCAGGCCGTGATCCTCCAGGGCCTGGCAGAAGTGCTGGGTCAGGCGATGGTTCTGCGGCGAGGACGAGCGGCCGAAATGATCCCACGACAGGCCGAAGGCCCGGCCCACGTCGTGCTGCAGCACGTGCTGCTCGGCGCAGTAGGTGGCCACGTCCTGACCAGCCGCAGCGGCGGCCAGTTCAGCGGGCGTGCCGTGCTCGTCGGTGGCGCAGATGTAGAGCGTCTCGTGGCCTTGGGCCCGCTTGAAGCGCGCATAGACGTCCGCCGGCAGCATGGAGCCCGCGAGGTTCCCCAGGTGCTTGATGCCGTTGATGTACGGCAGGGCGGAGGTGATCAGGATGCGTGCCATGCGGGCGCGGCCTTTCGGGGGAGTCTACAGAACGCTTGGAAGGGTCCGCATATAGAAGGCTCGGACCGGAAACGAAAGCGCAAGCCGGTTGACCGAACAGCGTTCTCGGGGGCAGCCTCACGAACGCTGAGCCGGATAGACCTCATCCGGCGGTTTCGGGGGAAACGCCAATGAAGAACGTGAACTGGCTGGGCCTTGTCGTGGCCCTGGTCGCCGGACAGGTGATCGGCATTCTCTGGTACGGCAATCTTTTCAGCGCCGCTTGGATGGAGGCCCAGCGCCTGACCGAAGCCGACTTCGTCGGTCAGGACTGGAAAATGGGGCTTGGCGTCGTGAACATGATCGTCATCCTGCTGGGCTTGGACTGGCTGCTGCGTCGGCTCGGCGTTGACGGCTATGTCGCCGGGGCGAGGACCGCCCTGCTGGTCTGTGTCTGCTTCGCCCTGACGGTCGCAGCGCTAAACTACATCTATGCCGCTGGAACGCTGTCTCTGTTCGTGATCGACGGCGGCTACCAGGTCGTGACCTACACGATCGCCGGCGCGTTGCTGGCCGGCCTGAAGCGCAGACCAAAAGCGGCCTGAGCTAGAGGATCCTCCCCCAAAACGGGGAGGATCCCGACAGTCTCCGCTACAGCGGGATGTTGTCGTGCTTCTTCCAGGGGTTGGAGAGTTCCTTCCCCTTGAGGCTCTTTAGGCCCCGCACAATCCGGCGACGCGTGCCGTGGGGCATGATGACGTCGTCGATATAGCCGCGAGAGGCGGCGACAAACGGATTGGCGAAGCGATCCTTGTACTCGGCCTCGCGGGCGGCCAGGGCCTCGGGGTCCTTGGCCTCTGCGCGGAAGATGATCTCCACCGCCCCCTTGGCGCCCATCACCGCGATCTCGGCCGTGGGCCAGGCGTAGTTGAGGTCGCCGCGCAGGTGCTTGGAGCTCATCACGTCATAGGCGCCGCCATAGGCCTTTCGGGTGATGACGGTGATCTTCGGCACGGTGGCCTCGGCGTAGGCGAACAGGAGCTTTGCGCCGTGCTTGATCAGGCCTCCGTATTCCTGCTTGGTGCCCGGCATGAAGCCCGGCACGTCGACGAAGGTGACGATCGGGATGTTGAAGGCGTCGCAGAAACGCACGAAGCGCGCGGCCTTGCGGCTGCTGTCGATGTCGAGCACGCCCGCCAGCACCTGCGGCTGGTTCGCCACGATACCGACCGTCTCGCCGTCCATCCGGGCGAAGCCGCAGATGATGTTCTTGGCCCACTCGCTGCTGATCTCGAAGAAGTCCGCCTCGTCGACGACCTTCAGGATCAGCTCCTTCATGTCGTAGGGCTTGGTCGGATCGGCCGGGACCAGGGTGTCCAGGCTCATCTCCTCGCGCAGCGGCTCGTCGAAGCTCTCGCGCTCAGGCGCGGCCTCGCGGTTGGACGAGGGCAAGAAGTCGATCAGGCGACGCACCTGGGTCATGGCTTCCAGATCGTTCTCGAACGCCCCCTCGGCGACGCCCGACTTGGCCGCGTGGACCCGGGCCCCGCCCAGTTCCTCGGCCGTGACGACCTCATTGGTGACGGTCTTCACGACGTCCGGGCCGGTCACGAACATGTAGCTCGTGTCCTTCACCATGAAGATGAAATCGGTCATCGCCGGCGAATAGACGTCGCCCCCGGCGCAGGGGCCCATGATCACGCTGATCTGCGGGATGACGCCCGAGGCCATGACGTTCTCGACGAAGATGTCGGCGTAACCGGCCAGGCTGTCGACGCCCTCTTGAATCCGCGCGCCGCCCGCGTCGAACAGGCCGATCACCGGCGCGCCGACCTTCATGGCCTGGCGCTGCACCTTGACGATCTTCTGGGCGTGAGCGTTCGACAGCGAGCCGCCGAACACGGTGAAGTCCTTGGAGAAGACGTAGACGACCTTGCCGTTGATCGTGCCCCAGCCGGTGACGACGCCGTCGCCCGGGATCTTCTGGTCCTGCATTCCGAAGTCGGCGCAGCGGTGCTCGACGAACATGTCGAACTCCTCGAACGAGCCCTCGTCCAGCAGCAAGTCGATCCGCTCGCGGGCGGTCAGCTTGCCCTTGGCGTGCTGACTGGCGACACGCTTCTCACCGCCGCCGGCCTTGGCCTGCTCGCGACGACGCTCCAGTTCCTCGAGAATGTGCTGCACGCGCGTACTCCCCTGCCCGGTTCATTAGACTGGCGGTTCTTCCACCTTATGACCAAGCCGTAGCGAGGCCTGCGTCAGGGCGCAAGGCGGACCTTGCGGCAGCGCAGCATAAGCCGTCGCCGGAGCGTCAGCGCAGCGCGGCGAACCAACGCTCGATCATCTCCGCCTCGACGCCCAGCGCCTCGGCCCGCGCCTTGGCCTCGGCGTCCTCGCCCCATTGCTCGGCCTGATAAATCTCGTCCAGCCGCGACAGGTCCAGCGCGCTCCGCCCGGACAGCCGTTCCGCCCGGACCGCGAGGGCCAGGGCCGTCGAGCCGAAGAGGCCTGCGGCGAAGGCCATGCCCGCCAGCGCGAAATCGTCCAGGGTCAGGGCCAAGCCCTCGATCGACGCCAGGGTGTCCGGCGGCTGCGGCGTGTGGATGATCCCGCTGACAGGCGTGAACGCCAGGCCATGCTCGGCCTTGATCCAGTCCAGAACCGCGCCCCACTCACGCTCTTGTCGCTCGACCAGCGCCCTGGGGCTTTCAGCGCGATAGCAGAGGTGATCCGAGGCGGCGTAGGCGGTGATCTCCCGAGCGACCTCGGCGCGGGTCTCGGCGATCCGGTCAATGGCGGTGAAGGCCAGGCGGGTGGCCGGCATCGCGCTGCTGTCGATATACTCGACCTGCGCTTCCCACTCGGCGGCGATCATCTCTCCCAAGGCCTTGGTCGGCGCGATGAGAGGCTTCTTGGCCGGCGATTTGGGCGTGCGGCCGTCCAGTTGCACCGCGAAGCCGCCCTCGGCCGGCGCGGCGGCGGCCGCCTTGTAGAAGCGCTTGGGTTTCAACAGCAGTTCGGACTTGTCGGACACGGGAACGGTCTCTTTCACACGCCGTCGCGACGGAAGGGCGGCGGACCCGCGTTGAATGAGCAAGATCGCGTCATCACGCAAGGGAGAGCGCCCTTTGAGCCTACCATCCAAGGACATGATGGCCGCCATCGCCGCAACGCGTTTTGGCCTGGGAGCCCGCCCCGGCGAAATCGAAGCCGCCAAGGCGGATCCCCGGGGCTTCCTGCTCGCCCAGATCCGCCGCGAAGGCGCGGACGTCCCGCAGGACGACGGCGAAAGCGCCGGCGCGCGCTTCGAACAGATGCGCGCCTACCAGCAGCAGCGCCGAGCCGAGCGCCAGAAGAAGGACGGCGAGGACGACGTAAAGACGGCGGCCCAGGCGTTCATGAACGCCCAGCGCGATCTGCGCGAGAAGGTCGGAGCCGACTTCCTGGCCCGTGCGCGCCTGGGCGCGGCCACGCCGGCCGCGTTCCGCGAACGCTGGACGCTGTTCTGGGCCAACCACTTCACGGTCTCGGCCACCAAACAGCTGACCTCGGTGCTGATCGGCCCGTTCGAGCGCGAGGCCCTGCGGCCTCATGTGTTCGGCCGTTTCGAGTCCCTGCTGGTGGCGTCCTCGACCCATCCAGCCATGCTGACCTACCTGGATCAGGCCCAGTCGATCGGTCCCAACAGCCGCGCGGCGCAGTTCGCCGCCCGGCGGCGCAACGCCAAGGCCGGTCTCAATGAGAATCTGGCCCGGGAAATCCTGGAGTTGCATACGGTGGGCGTAGATGCGGGCTACACCCAGGCCGATGTCACCGAGTTCGCCCGCGCCCTGACCGGTTTCTCGCTTGGCCGCGAGCAGGAAGACCGCGCTGGTCAGTTCCTGTTCCGCGAACAGGCCCATGAACCAGGCGCGCGCACCATACTGGGTCGACATTACGGCGAGGCGGGCATGGCGCAGGGCCTGGCCGTGCTGCGCGACCTCGCCGCCGATCCTCGCACCGCCAGACACGTCTGCGGTAAGATCGCCCGCCACTTCGTCGCCGATGTTCCGCCGTCGTCCCTGGTGGAGCGGCTGGAACGGCGGTGGCTGGAAACCGGCGGCGACCTGGCCGCCGTGGCCAAGGCCCTGGTCGAGAGCCCCGAGGCCTGGAACCCGGCGGCCGCAAAGTTCAAGACGCCCTACGAGTACACGCTGTCGACCTGGCGGCTGATCGGCGCCGAGCCCTCGGCGATCGAGCGCCTCGCGCCGATCCTGACCAGCCTGGGCCAAAAGCCGTTCTCGGCCCCCTCCCCGAAGGGCTGGGCCGAGGACGCCCAGACCTGGGCCGCGCCCGACGCGCTGATCAAGCGGATGCAATGGGCGCAAGGCTTCGCCGCCGCCGTCGCCGACCGCGCCGACCCCAACACCCTGGCGCGCTCGGCGCTGGGTGAGCGCCTGACGCCGTCTGTCGCCACCGCCATCGCCCGGGCCGAGACCCGCCGCGAGGCCTTCGCCCTTCTGATCATGAGCCCGGAGTTCCAACGCCGATGACCGCGCCTCTGAACCGCCGCTCACTGCTGGGCCTGGGCGCGAGCCTGGGCCTCTCGGTCAGCTTTCTGGGAACCCAGGCCTTCGCCGCCTCGGAGGGCGATCTGGCGCGCAAAAAGCTGGTCGTCGTCATCTGTCGGGGCGGCATGGACGGCCTGTCGGTGTCACCGCCGGTGGGGGACGCGAACTACGCGGCCCTGCGCGGCTCGATCGCAATGCAGCGCGACCAGGTTCGGATGCTGGACGAGACCTTCGGCCTGCATCCTGAGCTGAAGGCCGTCCACGCCCTGGCGCAGAAGGGCCAGGCCCGTATCGCGCCGGCCATCGCCAGCCCTGACCGCGCGCGCTCGCACTTCGAGGCCCAGGACGTGCTGGAGACCGGCTCGGCCAAGGTGTACGGCGCCGAAACCGGCTGGCTGAACCGCACGCTGGAGGCCCTGGCGCCAGTCCGCAAGGTCGAGGGTCTGTCGGTCGGAACCACCGCGCCTTTGATCCTCCGCGGCAAGGTCCAGGCGGCCAGCTGGTCGCCGGGCAAGCTGGTCGACGAGACCGCTCGCCTGCCCGGCCTTCTGCAGGACCTCTACAAGTCCGACCCCTTGCTCGGCCCCGCCTTCGCGCGAGGACTGGAGACCGAAGCCATGGCTGAGACCGCGATGGCGGGCATGGCGGCTTCCGGATCCATGGCCGCGCCGGACCTCGTTCGAAACCGGGGCGGAGCCGAGACCGCGCGCAAGCTGGGGTCGACGCTGGGCGGGTTCATGACCCAGGCCGGCGGTCCGCAGATCGCGGCGGTCTCGCTGGACGGCTTCGACACCCACGCCAACCAGCCGGGCCAGATCGCCACGCGGCTGTCCTACATGGACGCGGTGTTGGACGGGCTTCATCAGGGCCTTGGCGCGGAGTGGAAGAACACGGTGGTGATCGCCGTCACCGAGTTCGGCCGCACCGCGCGGGTGAACGGCACCGGCGGCACCGATCACGGCACGGCGTCCACGGGCCTGATCCTGGGCGGCGCGCTGAAGCCCGGCGGGATCGTCGGCGACTGGCCGGGCCTGGCCGACAAGGCGCTGTTCGAGAACCGCGACACGGCGCCGACGCTGGACATGCCCGGGCTGTTCAAGGGCGTTCTGGCCGACCACATGGGCGTCGACCGCGCCCTTCTCGATCGCAAGATCTTCCCCGACAGCCCCGGCGTGAAGCCGGTCGCGGGTCTGGTTTAGACTTCCGCGAAACCGGACAGCCGCGCTCTTGCAGCGCAGCCTGTGGGGGACCAAGCGGCGCTTCTCAGCGTCGCTTGGTCTGCCGCCGGGCGAAGGGATCCTGGTCGGCCTCGTCCTCGGAGAATCCGAACTTGCGGAAGCCTTCCTTCATCTCGGCGCTCAACGGCGCCTCGATGTGCAGCATGCCGGCCGACGGATGCGGCAGCAGGATCGAGCGGGCGTGCAGCTGCAGCTTCAGCCCCTCCGACAAGGGGGCGGACTTTTCGTCGCCATACTTGGGATCGCCGAGAATCGGGTGCCCCATGGCCTTCATGTGGGCGCGTAGCTGGTGGGTGCGGCCGGTGTGCGGACGCAGGGCCATCCAGGTCACGCGCGGACCGGCGCGGCTGATGGTGACGAACTCGGTCTCGGCCGGCTGGGCGTCCGGGTCCTTGGGCTGGGCAGGAACCACAAGTTCGCGGTCACCGACCCCGCGCTTGGCCAGGTGCAGTTCCATCACGCCCTCGGTCGGGTGCGGATTGCCGGCCACGATCGCCCAATAGGTCTTCTGCGCCTTGCGCTTGGCGAAGGCGCCCGACAGACGGGCAGCCGCCGACGGGGTCTTGCCCAGGAGCAACACCCCCGAGGTGTCGCGGTCCAGGCGGTGGACCAGACGCGGACGATCCACGCCCTCGCCCCACGCGCTGAGCAGCTTGTCGATATGCTTGGTCGTCTTGGTGCCGCCCTGCACGGCCAGACCCGCCGGCTTGTTCAGGGCCAGGACTTCCTCGTCCTCGTAAAGCACCAGCGACTTAGCGTAGGCGACGTCGCGCGCCGACAGCTTGTTCTTGTCGGACGGATCAGGCGCGTCGGGCAGCGGCGGCACGCGGATCTGGCTACCGGCCGCCAGCTTGGTGTCGGCCTTGGCGCGCGAGCCGTCGACCCGGACCTGGCCCGAGCGGAACAGCTTGTTCAGTTGGATATGGTTCAGGTGCGGCCAGCGGCGCTTGAACCAGCGATCGAGGCGCACCCCGTCCTCGCCAGCGTCAACGTAGAGGGTGCGGACTTCCTTGGTGCTCATGCGAAGACTTTCCGGGCCACCAGAAGGCCCGCGAACAGGGCCGCGATCGCCAGAAGGACGCTCGCAGCGGAATAGGTGAACGCCTGGCCGTAGGCGCGCTTCTGGATCATCAGCGCGGTCTCCAGCGAGAACGACGAAAAGGTTGTGAAGCCGCCCAGTGCGCCGACGCCCAGCAGCACCCGCCACTGTTCGCCAGAACCGTTACCGCGATGCGCCAGCCATGAGGCCAGGCAGCCCATCAGAAAGCCGCCGACCACGTTGACTGTAAAGGTGCCATACGGCCAGCCGGGTCCCAGGACCCGCATGGCGCCGACGCCCACCAGATAGCGCGCGACGGACCCGACGGCCCCTCCGGCCGCCACCAAGAGCAGCTTGTTCATGACCGCCTTATGCGCCGAGGGGCCGCGAACGCCAAGCGCCCACCGTCCATCCCTCGGTTTTCCCCCGCTCTCTTCACGGTAAACCCGGTCGGAAACCCTATTTCCAAACGGGAGGTTAAGCGCGTGATCGGCACTGTGCGGGTTCATCCAAAGCGCCAGGTCCATGCCCTTCGACACCCCCTCTTCAGACGCGAACGAACGCGTGGCCTTGCCGGCGCCCGTCGTCCGACGCCTGGCAGGCTCGGAGCTGATCGCGCGCGGTTCGGTAAACGTCATCAGCATCAAGGCCATCCGCGCCTGGGCCGGCGAATGGTGGAGCCAGAAGCGCACAGACGTCTGGACCTATGTCGAGCGCAAGCTGAACGATCATCTGGACCGCCAGGACCTGCGCGCGCGGATTTCCGACAGCGAGTTTCTGATCGCGATGAACAACGATCAGGGTCTGGCGGCCCAGGCGACCAGCGTGAAGATCCTCGAGGACGTGCTGACGCATCTGTTGGGCGCGGCTTCGGTGATGGACCTTGGCGTTCGCTCGGTGATCGGCGTCGAGGACGGCGCGGCCGTATGCCGGCCGATCGACCCGATGGTGATCCTGGCGGCCCGCGCGCGGCGCGACTCCGCCCGCTCGCCGGTCCGCATCGCCATCGAACCCAGCGACGAGGCGCGACGCACCCCCGTGGCCTTCACCACCGCCGGCGGCGCGGCTCTGCGGGTCGATTTCACGCTGGAGCACGTCGTCAGCCTGCGGCGGAACATCACCACGGCCGTGCGCATCGAACCGATGGTCACGCATCTGGCCAGCGGTCGTCAGGCCTCGGCGCGAGCGCTGACCAAACTCTCGGACCGCGATGTCGCCTTCATCGACGAGGCGACACTGAAGTATGCCAGCGTGTTCGCTCGCGCCGCCCAAGGGCCGAACACGCCCGAACTGATCCTGCCGGCCTCGTTCCGCACCCTGGGCACCCAGCGCGGCCGCGATCTTCTGACCGGAACGGCGGGCCTCTCGCTGAGCCTGCTGCGCGGCGGCGTCATGATCGAGCTGGTCGACGTGACGCGCGGCACGCCGGCGGGCCGGCTACTGGAGGTGGTCGGACTGCTGCGCGCCCTGACGCGCGGGGTCATCGCACGCGTGCCTCCCGACAAGGAGGCGCTGCGCGTCCTGCGTGACGCCCGTCTGGCGGGCCTGGCGCTCGACGCATCGGACCTGTCGGGCGAGGCGGCGAAGATCGCGATGGACATCATGACCTTTGGTCGAGACGCGCAGGGCCTCGCTGCCATGACCGTTCTGCAGGGGCTGCCGGCCGAGGGGTACTTCGCCGCAGCGGACACGGCCGGACTGACCCACGCGTCCTTGCGGGCGACCTATCCGCTCGCCCGACAGGCGGCCGCCTAAACGCTGGCGCGCCCGTATCCGACCACCTTGACGATCTCTCGCGCGTCGTAGGCGTCACGGTCGCGCGGTGTCGGTCCCTTGCCGAACACCACCTCGATCGAGCGTGCAAAGGCGGGTCCTGGACCGAGGTCGAAGCTCGTGCCCACGCCGACCCCAAAGCCGGTGCGTCGACCAAAGCTGGCGGAACCACCGCCGACGGAGAGGCGCGGGCCTGATCCCGCGCCGCTGACGACAGTGGAACGGTCGGCGATCCGGAACCAGTCGTAGCCGTCACGCAAAGCCAGCTCGGCGGCGCGCAGCAGCGCGTAGTCAGCGACCTGAGCTTCCGGAGCGCCGGGCCCACCCTGGAAGGTGACCCGGTAACGCCCGGCCTCCAGGCGATACTCGGAATAGCCCATTGCGGTCGGGGCGCCCTGGGCCGCGCGATAGACCGTGGGGGCGGTGGCGCAGGCGGTGAGCAGCAAGGCGGCCAAGCCGGCAGCGATCAGTGGTCTGGCGGTTTTCATCACGGTTGGCCCTTTCAAGCCTGCTCAACGGTCGCCGGGGCCGGCTGTTCCGGAACAGGCAGGTCCAGAGCTTCGAGCATCGTGGTGAAATCGGTCGGAAGCGGGGCTAGGATCTTGCGTTCGCCGCCCAGCGGATGGGGGAAGCTCAAGCTGGCGGCGTGCAGCATCAGGCGCGGAGCGGCGAACCCGCCCAGCATCAGCGCGCCGCCATATCGGCTATCGCCGGCCAGGGGGCGGCCTATTGAGGCCATGTGAACACGCAATTGGTGCATTCGGCCCGTGTCCGGCGACAGCTCGACCAAGGCCGCCAGGCCATTGTGCGCCAAGGTGCGATAGCGGCTGCGCGCGGTCTCGGCGTCCGGATGGTCGGGGTCGCAGATGCGCATATAGGCCTCACGCCCGATCGACTCGCGACGCAGCGGACTGTCGATCATGCCGCCCTTGGGCTCGGGCGCGCCGGCGACAATCGCCAGATAGCTCTTGCGAAAGCGCTTGGCCTCAAGCGCCTTGCCCAGCATCGCCGCCGCCGGCTTGGTCTTGGCCGTCAGGATCACGCCCGAGGTGTCGCGGTCCAGACGATGAACCAGCTTGGGCCGAGGCCTGTTGGGTCGCGCAAAGGCCCACAGCAGGTCGTCCAACGTATGCGCCTTGATCCGCCCGCCCTGGCTGGACAGGCCCGCCGGCTTGTTGAGCACGATGATCGTCTCGTCCTCGTACAGCACCCAGGATCGCGCTGCAGCGATCTCGTCCGGTGTCAGGGCGATGGGCGTCTCGGACGCCTTGGGCTTGGCGACGCCGGGCGGACGGCGGTGAGGCTTGTTCATGACGCCCCCCTACCGAAATGACGCGAGAGAATGAAAGCCCCAATCGTAGCGACCAGTGTCGCCGGCCCCGTGAAAACCAGCAACGACCCCATAACGTCTTCACGCCACCACGGCATGGGCTCACTGAACATCATGTCCAAAGCGGTGTTGCAGAAGGCCTCGCCATAGAGGAACGCCGCCACCGCCAAGCCCGAGATGGCGGCGGAGACGACGGGGCGTCCCGGAAAGGCCTGAGCTGTCAGCACGATGCCGGTCGCCACCGAAAGAACCGCCAAGGGGAGGAGCAGCGCCCGAACCTCGCTCGGAGGCGATCCCATAGCGCCGCCCTGAGCCGCGAAGGTCAGGAGCGTCAGCAGAATAAGCCCGACCGCGAGATATTGGCTCCTTAGCGCCTTCACTTGCCGCCCCTCCGCCTTTGACTCCAGGCCTCGAGACGCTCGCGCACCTTGGCCTCGGCGCCGATCGGCTTGGGCTCGTAGAAGCGTCGGCGCTCCATCCCGTCGGGGAAGTAGTTCTGGTCCGACACGCCGCCTTCCACATCGTGGTCATAGGCATAGCCGTCGCCATAGCCGAGCGACTTCATCAGCTTGGTTGGGGCGTTCAGGATATGAGCCGGCGGCGTCAGGCTGCCGGTTTCTTTCGCGGCCCGGCGTGCGGCCTTGTAGGCGGTGTAGACGGCGTTCGACTTGGGCGCGCTGGCCATGTGGACCACCGCCTGGGCCAGGGCCAGTTCGCCCTCGGGCGAACCGAGAAAGTCGTAAGCGTCCTTGGCCGCCGTGGTCAGCAGCAGCGACAGCGGATCGGCCGCGCCGATATCCTCGGACGCCATGCGCACCAGGCGGCGGGCGATGAACAGCGGGTCCTCACCGCCCTCCAGCATCCGCGCCAGCCAGTACAGCGCTGCATCCGGGTCGCTGCCGCGCACCGACTTATGCAGGGCCGAGATGAGGTTGTAGTGCTCCTCGCGGTCCTTGTCGTAGGCCGGGCGACGCTTTTGCAGGAACTGGCCCAGCTGCGTCGGGTTCAGCGGACTGTCGGTCCCGATCGAAAACAGGGTCTCGGCCAGGGTCAGCAGGTAGCGGCCATCGCCGTCGGCCATGGCCACCAGGGCCGAGCGCGCCTCGGCGTCGACCGGCAGCGGGCGGCTTTCGGCCGCCTCGGCGCGCTGCAGCAGAAGCTCCAGCGACTCTTCGGTCAGGCGCTTGAGCACAAAGACCTGGCAGCGCGACAGCAAAGCGCCGTTCAGCTCGAAGGACGGGTTCTCGGTCGTGGCCCCCACCAGGGTGACGATCCCCTCCTCGACGAACGGCAGAAAGCCGTCCTGCTGGGCGCGGTTGAAGCGGTGGATCTCGTCGACGAACAGCAGGGTCGACTGTCCCGCCATGCGCCGGGCGCGGGCCTGTTCGAACGCCTTCTTCAAGTCAGCCACACCCGAGAACACCGCCGAAATCTGCATGAACTCATAGCCGCCGGCCTTGGCCAACAGGCGGGCGATCGTGGTCTTGCCTGTGCCGGGCGGTCCCCACAGGATCATCGAGGCTAGGCGATGCGCCGCCGCCATCCGGCCGATCGGCCCTTCAGGGCCCAGCAGATGCTGTTGGCCCACGACCTCATCCAGGCTCTGCGGCCTCAGGCGATCAGCCAAGGGTGATGGCGCATGGGGTGTCAGGCCGGCGGCCTGGAAGAGATCGGACATTCGACTCTTCTAGAGCGTGGCAGGCGAAAGTGTGAGCAGTTTCGCCGCCCGCCACGCCTCAACAAGGGGCCGTTCATCAGGAGATGAAAGGCTGCAGCGGGCGGCTCCAAACCTAAAACTGCGCCTGGACCAGTTGCCCGCCGCGCTCGATGGTGATGCTCCAGCGGCCCGCCCGGCCGGCGATCGCCGAAGCGAGATCAGCCACCGTATTGATCTGGCGACCATTGACGCTACGCACGAAATCGCCCGGACGCATCCAGTTGCCCGCATAACCAGGGCCGATCTTGGTGACCAAGGCGCCGCGACCGACGAAGGGATCGACGCCCAGGTCCTGGGCAACGGCCGGCGAGAGGTTCATCACCGTGGCGCCGTTGAAGGGGTTGTTGCCGCTGAGGGTGCGCTCGTCACGGGCCGGCGTTTCCGGCGCAGCGTCGGCGCGGACGGTGATGGTCTGCTCGCGGTCGCCCCGGCGGATCTGCATCGGCACGCGATCGCCGACCTTGTGGGTGCCGATGGCGAAGGCGCCGCCGCCTTCGTCGTTCACCGGCTGGCCGTCGATCGACAGGATGACGTCGCCTTCCCTCAGGCCCGCGCGCTCAGCCGACGAGCCCGGATAGACCTGCGCCACCAGCACGCCGCGCGGAGCGGCCATGCCCAAGCTCTTGGCGATGTCGGCTGTAACGGTCTGGCCTTTCACGCCCAGCCAGGGGCGCACGATGCTGTGGCCGCCGCCCAGGGCGGCGTTGACCACCTGGCGCACCACGCGGGCCGGGATGGCGAAGCCCACGCCCGACGACGAGCCAGAGCGCGAGATGATGAAGGTGTTGATGCCGACGAGGTCGCCGTCCATGTCGACCAGCGGACCGCCCGAGTTGCCAGGATTGATCGCGGCGTCGGTCTGGATGTAGCTGCCGAAATCCGCGGCGCCGACGTCCGTCCGCGCCAGCGCCGAGACGATGCCGTTGGTGACGGTCTGGCCGACGCCGAAGGGGTTGCCCATCGCCAGGACGAGATCGCCGACTTCCAGCTGCTCCTGGTCGTCGATGGCCATTACCGGCAGCTTCTCGCCCTTTGTGTCGATCTTCAAGACCGCGAGGTCAGCGCGCGGATCGTCCAGCAGCACCACGGCCGGAAACTCGCGCCGGTCGGCCAGCTGGACCGTGATATCGCTCATCCCGTCGATGTTGTGATGGTTGGTGATGATCACGCCGTCGGCGCGGACGATCGCGCCCGAGCCCAGCGACCCCTGCACCTGCGCGCCGCCTTGGCCGCCGCCCATGAAGAAATCCCAGAACGGGTCGACGCGACGCTGGACCACCCGGCGGCTTTTGACATTGACCACGGCCGGAGCGGTCTTCTTCACGATCGGCGAGAAGGACTGCTTCATCGTCGCCGCGTCCGCCGGAACCCGTCGGGTCGGCTGAGGCATGTCCGGGATAGCCTGCGCGTTGGACTGGCCGGTCGGGTTCGAACAGGCCGTCAGCAGGACGAAGACGGGCAGCAGGGCGCGAAGCTTGCGCATGTTGGTCAAGGTGACTCCTAGCGTTTCTCCCTGAACTCAGCCGAGCTTTCGGGCGAGTCTAAGGCGACGGAAGGTCGAGGTTTGGCCATCACCAAAGCCGTCAGGCCGCCTGGGGTTCCGGCGCTGGGGCAGGCTTGGCCTTGGCATAAGCTAGGATGGTCGCCGCCAGCATCAAGGCCGCCGCGATCAGGATCGGCAGACCGGGGATGTGCAGCGTCGCGTCATGCCGAACCGCGAAGGCGAACGGGATCAGGAACAGCGGCGGACCGATGATCGAGGCGATGCCCATCATGGCCGCGTTCGCGCCTTGCAGCTGGCCCTGCTCGTTGGGCCCGACACGGCGGGTCATCAGGCCTTGCAAGCCGGGTTGGATCAGGCCCGAGAAGGTGAAGATCGGCAGTCCGGCCAGATACAGCAGCCCAGTCGGCGCGAAGGCGTAGATCGAGAAACCCAAAAAGCCGGCGAACAGGCCGATCATCAGCACGCCGCGCTCGCCGAACCGCTTGACCGCCGGACCGACGACGAAAGCCTGAATCAGGATGCTGGCGATGCCGCTGGCCATCAACGTCAGGCCGATCGTCTGCGGGCTCCAGCCATAGCGGAAGCCCATGTACAGAACGAAGACGCTGGGCAGCACGTTGTGCGCCAGCTGGAACAGGAAGCCCACGCCCGCCAGGCCCATCAGACCCGGATGGTGTCGCAGCAGCTGCAGCGAGCCGACCGGATTGGCCTTCTTCCAGTCGAACCGCGGTTGGCGCCGCTCGGGCGGCAGCGACTCGGGCAGGACGAAGAAGCCGTACAACCAGTTGGTCAGGGCCAGGGCCGCGCACACCAGGAACGGCGCCCGGTGATCGAATTCCCAGAGCCAGCCGCCAAGGGCGGGACCGAAGGTGAAGCCGATGCCGAACGCCGCGCCCATCAGGCCAAAGCCCTTGGCGCGGTTCTCCGGCGTGGTGACATCGGCGACATAAGCGCTGGCCGTCGAGAAGCTGGCCGCCGTCATGCCGTTGAAGATCCGGCCGATGAACAGCCACCAGAGGTTAGGCGCGAAGGCCATGAACAGGAAGTCGACGCCAAGGCCGAAGATCGAGGTCAGGATCACCGGTCGGCGACCGAAGCGGTCCGACATCAGGCCCAGGATCGGCGAGCAGAAGAACTGCATCACACCCCAGGTCGTGGCGAACAGCACGTTCCAGTCTGCGGCAGAGGCGGTGTCGCCGCCGCCAAACGCCTTCACCAGGTTCGGCAGCACCGGGATCATCACGCCGAGGGACAGAACGTCCAGGATCGCGGTGACGAAGATAAAGCCCAGGGCGGCCTGACGCCGTCCGCCCGTGATCGTAGTGTTCATGACCGCCCCTTGTCGACCGCCCCTAGGTGGACGCTCTCGGCCTGAGCCGCAAGTCCGCGCAATAGGCCCCGCCACCATTCCCCGTGTCGCGCCAGAAAGACGGTGTTGGGAAAGCCGTGCCGCGCAACGTGGGGGCCAGGAACGCTGTCCCAGCCGCGATGCTCGACGGTGACGCGAGTCTCGTCGCCGACCGCGTCGAAGCGGACCTCGACCTCGGTGCTCATGTCCGGCGCGAAAGCGGCCTGCCGCCAGCCGAACACCAGCCGCTCGCCCCGCGCCCAGACGCTGACGGCGCCGACCTCAAAGACCTTGCCGTTGGGCAGGCGCTCAACCAGACGGCCGTTCTCGAACGCCATCACGCCGGGTGAGCGTGGCGTGAACGAGAACAGGGTGTTGGGTCGCCACCAAAGCCCGATGTCGTCGACAAAGGCGTCGAACACCACCTCGGGCGGCGCTGCGATGCGCAGGGAGACCAGAATCCGCGAGCTCACGAGCGCTTGGCCTCCACATGGTTCTTGAGCGCCGAGAGCTGATCGGCCCAGTGATTTTCGGCCGCCTCAAGCCAGGCCTTCAGCTCGGCCATAGGCCCAGGCCTCAGTCGATACAGCCGCACCCGGGCGTCGAACTCGGGGTGGCTCTCCTCCACCAGGCCCGACTGACGCAGGGCCCGTAGATGACGGCTCATGGCGGGCGCGCTGAGACCCAGGCTGTCGGCCAGCTCTCCCGCCCGCCGCGGTCGCTCGCGCAGCAGATCCACCGCGCGCCGGCGATGCGGGTCGGCCAGGGCGGCCAGGGTGCGATCTAGCGCGTCGCTCATGGCGCGGCGTCCAGCAACGTCTTCGGCGCGACGTTGCGCCAGGCGTCGAGCAAGGCCCCGCGCGCCGTCGCCTCATCGCACGCCGACAGACGCAACCGCGTCGCCCCGCCCCTTCCCCAGCCGCCTGGCACGCGAACAAACACGTCAGGCAAGGCCGCGACCCGCGCCTCCTGCTGGTCGGGCGTCAGCTTAACCATGGCCCAGGCCGCATCCGGATTGCCCAGGGTCGCGAAGATCTTCCCGCACCGGAAGTCGACCGTGCCCATATGCGACGCCTCGACCGCCCGAGGCAGGGCCATTGCCAGGCGCCGGAAATCGTCCGGCGAGATCAAGGCTTGCCGACCGTGATCTTAAGGCCGCTGCGCGTCTCCATCTCATCCATCGAGACTACCTCGACATCGGCCGAGACCGTCCAGAGATGGCCCTCCACGTCGCGACAGCGGTAGGTGCGCGCGCCGTAAAACTGGGTTTCCGGAGCCTGGAGAATCTCCGCGCCGGCTTCTGCGGCCCGTCGGCAATGAGCGTCGACGTCGCCGTCGATATAGATGTGCACCGTCTGAGTGACCTTGCCGCCCATCGAGGCCGGGCTGGCATGGGCGGGGCTCCATTCGCCGCCGACCATCAGGCGCGAGGCGCCGTGGGTCATCTCGGCGTGGGCGACGCTGGAGTCCTCGCCTTCGATCAGAAAAGTCAGCTCGAAACCGAAGGCGGCTTCCAGCCAGGTCAGAGCCGCCTTCGGATCACGGTAAGTGACAGCCGAAACCAGGCCGGGGGAATTGGACATGCGCCACTCCTTCTGAATAGGCGTAATATTTAACGCATATCGAAATTATATCCGCAAGCCGTCGCGCTCAGCGGCGATCTTCCAGCACCATCGCCGCGCCCTTCTCGGCGATCATGACGGTCGGCGCGTTGGTGTTGCCCGAGGTGATGGCGGGCATCACCGAGGCGTCGATCACGCGCAGACCCTCAACGCCCCGAACACGAAGCCGGCCGTCGAGCACCGCCATTCGATCGTGATCGGGCCCCATGGCGGCCGTTCCCACGGGGTGGAAGATCGTCGTCGCCAGCGCCTTGGCGGCGGCGAGAAGAGCCGTGTCGTCCTCAACGTCAGGGCCGGGACGGAAGGCCTCGGGCTGATAGGCCGCCAAGGCCCCCTGCCCCATGATCCGGCGGGCCCACTTCAGCGAGTCGACCGCCACGCGTCGATCCGCGTCCGTGGCGAGGTAGTTCGGATCGATCCGGGGCGCATGCTCAAGTCCTGGGCCCGACAGCGTCACCGCGCCCCGGCTTGTCGGGCGCAGATTGCAGACGCTGGCCGTCACCGCGCCGAACCGATGCAAACCCTCGCCCCAGCGATCCAGGCTGAGCGGCTGGAAGTGGAACTCCAGATTGGCGGTCTCGTACTCCGGGCCGGACCGACAGAACATCCCAAGCTGAGACGGCGCCATGGTCAGCGGGCCTGAGCGGCGCAGCAGATAGTCCAAACCCATGCCCGCGCGCCGCACAAGGTTGGCGTAGTCGGTGTTCAGCGTCCGAACGCCCCGCACCTTGAACACCGGACGGATCTGCAGGTGGTCCTGCAGATTGGCGCCGACGCCCGGCAGGTCGTGAGTCACCACCACGCCGACCTGCGCCAAGGCCTCGCCAGGGCCGATGCCCGAACGCTGCAAGATCACCGGCGAGCCGATCGCGCCCGCCGCCAGGAGCAGCTCGCCCGACACCCTGGCGGTCACCGCCTGACCTCCCCGACGCCCGCGCAGCCCTCGTACTCGCTTGCCGTCGAGCACGAGCCGCTCGACCTCAACACCCTTCACCAGTCGCAGGTTAGGGCGGCTCAGGATCGGCTTCAGGAACGCGGTGGCCGTGCTCCAGCGACGTCCCGCGCGCTGGTTGACCTGGAAGTACGACGAGCCCTCGTTATCGCCGCCGTTGAAGTCGTCGATCTGGGCGACGCCGGCCTGCTCCCCCGCGCGGCGGATAGCGTCCAGGATGTCCCAGCGCACGCGCGGATGTTCGACGCGATACTCGCCGCCGCCCCTGTGGTGCTCGCCCTGCGGGTCGATGTGGTCCTCGTGTCGCAGGAAATAGGGCAGCACGTCCGACCAGCCCCATCCGGCCAGCCCGCGCTCGCGCCAGCCGTCATAGTCGCGGGCCTGCCCACGCATGTAGATCATGGCGTTGATCGCCGAGGAGCCGCCGATCACCTTGCCGCGCGGATAGGCCAGAACCCGTCCGTCCAAACCCGTCTGCGGCGTGGTCTCCAACATCCAGTCGGCGCGCGGGTTGCCGATCGCGAACAGATAGCCGACCGGGATATGCAACCAGATCCAGTCGTCGTCGCCGCCAGCCTCCAGCAGCAAGACCTTATGGCGTGGGTCCGCCGACAGCCGATTGGCCAGCAGGCATCCCGCCGAGCCAGCCCCGACAATGATGTAGTCGTACTCGCCCAGATCCGTCGTTTCGCTGCCCACGCGTGATGGTCCTCCCCGGCGTCAGACTGCCGCCAGCGCCGCCGCCTGGGAAGCGGCTTGCGGCTTGCGGGCTAGCGCAGCGCTTGGCGAACCACCTTCAGCGAGCCGTCGGTCTTTTCGGGACGAACGCCCGTCACCTTGGCCAGCAGCGCATAGACGTCGACATTGTCGAACACCGGCAGCGCGACGCCCGACTTGAACGACGGGCCGTGAGCCACGAAGACCGCGCGCATGGTCGGATCGTAGGGATCGAAGCCATGGGCCCCGCCATCCTTGCCGTCCCACTCGCTCGGCTTTCGCTTGGCCGCCGCCGTGGTCGTGTACCAGCCCGTCTCCGACAGGCAGACAATCGCGGGGACCCGAGGGTTTCGGCCATAATGGAAGCGGGCCGGTACCCGGTTCTTCTTCCAGCAGCTCATATGCGGCAGGGGTTTGGACAGAAACGCCTTCTCGACCGCCCTGCGCTCGCCCGGCTTGGGCGAAAACGACGTGACAGCGCCAGTCGTCACCAACTGGATCTTCGAGACATCGACCAGCTCGTCCAGCACCACGCGATTAGCCGCCGGCAATGGGGCCATGCCGTGATCGGCGACGATGATGATGTCGGTGCTCTCGAAACGCCCCCGCGCCTTCAGGCCTTCGACCAGCCGCCCCAAGGCCGCATCGACCGACGCGGCGGCGGCGCGGACTTCGGGGGACTCTGGGCCGTAGTGATGCCCCTGGGTGTCGACGATGTCGAAATAAAGAGTCGAGAACGCGATCGGCGGGCCATCGGCGTTGTCCAGCCAGGACAGCACCTGATCGACGCGGGCCTCGTGCGGCATGGTCGCGTCGAACTTGACCCAGCGCGAGGGGCGTACGCCGTCGATCTCGACCTCGGAGCCGGGCCAGAACATCGCGGCCGCGCGCTTGCCCTGCTGCTCGGCCGAAACCCAGAACGGCTTGGCCTGGCTCCACCAGCCGGGTTCCAGGCTGCGCATGGTGAATTTCTCAGCCGAGACGCTGGGATCGATCATGGTGTTGGCGACGATCCCATGACGGTCCGGACGCTTGCCGGTGATCAGGGTGTAGTGATTGGGAAAGGTCACCGACGGGAATGACGGCCGCATGGCCGCGCGGGCGCCGTCGTCGGCCAGGGCCTTCATGACGGGGGTGTCGCCGCGATCCAGATAGTCGGCGCGGAAGCCGTCGATCGACACCAGGATGGTCAGGTGCGGCGCCTTCTCGCGCGCCTCAGCCACGCCGGCGACGACTGTCAGGCCGAAGGCCAGAACCAGGGAAAGGAGGCGGCGCAGGATCATCGTCAGGCTCGATCTGACACTTCGGTCTCGCCGGTCATCCATGGCCCAGATTGCAGGCGTATGACGACCGGTGATTTCCGGCGGATGACACCCTCTTAACTTGGCGGTCGCGGGCGCGCTCGCCATAGTCGCACCGTCGAGCCGACTCGTTTCGGCGTCCGGAACCGCTTCATGTCGATCGCCCTGGAGGCCGCCGGCCTCACCAAGACGTATGGGGCGGTGCGCGCCCTCGACGACTTCTCCATCGCCATTCCCGCCGGCGGCGTGTTCGGGGTCCTGGGCCCCAACGGCGCGGGCAAGAGCACCCTGTTCCGGATCGCGCTGGGCCTCGTGCGCCCCACCAGCGGCTCGGCGCGCCTCTTCGGGGCCGCGCCGGGCGACATCACCGCTCTGCGCAAGGTCGGGGCCATGATCGAGACCCCGCGCTATCCGCCCTATCTGACGGCGCGCGACACCCTGAAGATGCTGTCCCTGGAAAGCGGCAAGGCCGACGCTGATATCGGCGAGTGGCTGGAGCGGGTCAGCCTGACCCACGCCGCCGATCGCGCCACCAGCGGCTTTTCGGTCGGCATGAAGCAGCGCCTGGGTCTGGCCGCCGCCTTTCTGACCAAGCCAGAACTCGTCATCCTGGACGAGCCGACCAGCGGCATGGACCCGGCGGGCATCCAGGAAATCCGCGCCCTGATCATCGATCTGGCCAAGATCGAAGGCGTCACCGTCATCCTGGCCAGCCACCAGCTGGACGAGGTCAAGCGCGTTTGCGACCGCGTCGCCATCCTCTCGCGCGGCAAGGTCGTGGCCGAGGGCGGCGTGGCCGAACTGACCGCCGGCGAGGCCCGCCTGCGCCTGACCCTGGCCTCTCCCCTCGCTCCGGCGTTGGCGGTTCTGGGCGATCGCGGCGAAGCCGACGGACGGGACGCCGTTTTGGCCGATATTCCCCGCGCCGAGGCCCCCGCTGTCATCCGCGGGCTGGTCGAGGCGGGCGTCGATATCATTGAGGCCCGCTGGCGCGAGGTCGATCTGGAGGGCGTCTATCTGAAATCCCTGGGCCAGACGCCGACGGCCGCCACCTCGGAAGGAGCCGCCTGATGCTCGCCGACGCCATCGCCGCCGAACGCTTCCGCCTGCTGCGCGACCGCGCCGCCGTCTTCTGGGGCTTCTGCTTCGCGCCGCTTGTGGGCTTTGCGCTCAGCATCGGCGGCGACCTCTTCTTGCGCTTCGTCATCAAGAAGCCGATGCCGGGCCTGACCATCGGCCTGATCGACCAAGTGTTGAAGGCGCTGTCGGACGGCGCGTCGACCTTCGGCGCGCTGTTCCTGATGATCGGCGCCGCCGCCGTGCTGGCCGGCGACTATCGCTGGGAGACCTGGCGACTGCTGACGCCGCGCAACACGCGCCAGAACCTGTTGCTGGCGAAACTGATCGTCGTCGGCGAGGCGGTGTTCTGGAGTCTGCTGCTGACCGGCGTCCTGTCTGCGCTGGCCGCCGTGATCGGCGCCGGGATCAACAGCAAGAGCCTGACTGTGTCGATTTTCGACCGAAACCTGTTCGACATCATCGGCGTGCTGGCCATCACTTGGCTTGAGGCCATGACCCTGGCGTCCCTGGCCGCGTGCGTCGCGATCCTGTCGCGCTCCACCATGGGCGTGGTGATCGCGTGCCTGGGCTTCCGGTTCGTCCAGACGATCCTGGCCGGCTCTCTGCGGCTGCTGGAGCAAAACGAGGCGCCCAGCTGGAAACTCCTCTCCCTCCCCGTCTACGACGCCGACCTGCTGCGCGCGGCGCTGCTGGATGCAACAACCCTAGGCCCGGCGAGCGGTTCGGCCGGCGTGGCGCTAGCGGTGCTGCTGGCCTGGGTGGCGGCGTTGACGGCTGGCGCGGTGTGGCTGTTCCGGCGGCAGGACCTGACGAAGGAGTGAGGGGGCCGCCCAGGACACCCAGGTGGCATCGTGGGCGATAGGCGACCCTTGCTCATAACCCCCCGGTTTCGGCCGTGCGACACCGAGAGCAGAATGCGTAACCCAGGACTGACCTTGCTTCTGTGTGGGACCCTGTTGGCGAGTTGCGCCAGCGCGCCCCGCCCGGACGCCACGCGACTGGCCCCATGGACTCGGGTGTTGCGAGACCAGCAACCGGACGAAGCGCTCGCGGTCGTCTATCGGTGGCGAGGACGGAACTTGGTGTTCGTGGGCGCTAAACATTCGACGCGCTCGGATAGCCATACGTTCAAGCTCATCGCAGAGGCTTACGCGCGCGAGCATTTCAACGCCCTCATCGCCGAGGGTTTCCCCTATTCGCGAGGGCCGAACGCGCCGCGCACCCTGCGTTGGCTCGAGAGCCAGACCGAGACCGATGGCTTTGTGGTGGGAGGCGAAAGCGTTCCGGCTTTACGCGGCGCCGTTCAACAGCAGGCGCGCATTTGGGGCGGCGAACCCGACGATAGCGATGTTCGCGATCGCACGCTCGCGGACGGCATCTCGGCCATTGACCTGCTGGGCTTCTATACCCTCCGCTCCGTGCCTCAATGGATCAGAGAGCAGAGGATCACTGATGGCGGAGATCCCCGTGTGACGGCGCTCATCGAGAGCGAACTGATCCGCAATAGAAGTCGGCTGGGGCTGCCCGAGACGCTGCTGCCCGACTACGCCGCGTGGGCGGACTGGTACAAACAAGCGAACGGTCAAGCCTTTGACCGCAACTTCAAGCTCGAAGAAGTCGGCCCGCTGGTTGATGGCGACTTCAGCACCAACAAGATTTCGGCGGCGGTCGGGCGGGCGCGCGACGCGTTCCTCCTGAGCGTCATCGCCGATCATCTCGGCAGGGGCGAGACCGTTCTGGTCGTGTTCGGCGCGAGCCATCTGACGATCTTGCGCCCTGCGCTTGATCACATGTTGGGCAAACCCTGCTACGTCGGCGCGAGTCTGGGGCCGGCGCCGACATCCTGCTTCGAATAGAAGCCGCCGGGAACTCGCCCGAAGGGGCTCAGACGCTGAAAGCCAAAGAAAAAGGCCCCGGATCGCTCCGGGGCCTTCTTGCTCAGCCGAGGCTGAAATCTCTTAGTCTTCGGCTTCGTTCGCGTAGACCGGACCGGAGTCCTTGCCCTTTTCCGAGACGTCGCGGTCGACGAATTCGATCACGGCCATCGGGGCGTTGTCGCCATAGCGGAAGCCGGCCTTCAGGACGCGGATGTAGCCGCCCTGACGGTCCTTGTAGCGCGGGCCGAGGACCGCGAAGAGCTTGCCGACTTGTTCGACGTCGCGAACCGAGCTGATGGCCTGACGACGGGCGTGCAGGTCGCCGCGCTTGGCCAGGGTGACCAGCTTTTCGACGATCGGACGCAGTTCCTTGGCCTTGGGCAGGGTGGTGACGATCTGCTCGTGCTTGATCAGCGAGGCCGACATGTTGGCGAACATGGCGGTGCGGTGAGCCGAGGTGCGGCCGAGTTTACGGTGAGCCTTACCGTGACGCATTTTGTATCTCCTGGGCGATCAGCCCGAACGGCGCAAAACCAGTGAGCGCCTGATTGTCACCAATCCTGGTCTGTCCCGACCCGGTCAGAGCGAAGCGCCGGGGCCCTCCACCGCGTTAGCGGCTTCAAAAGGCCCAGGCCGCATCCCGAAAGACGCGGCCCGGATTAAGCGCGTTAGGCTTGGAAGTCTTAGATCTGGTCTTCGAACTTCTTAGCCAGGTCTTCGATGTTCTCCGGCGGCCAGTTCGGCACGTCCATGCCGAGGTGCAGACCCATGCCGGCGAGCACTTCCTTGATTTCGTTCAGCGACTTGCGGCCGAAGTTCGGGGTGCGGAGCATCTCGGCTTCGGTCTTCTGGATCAGGTCGCCGATGTAGACGATGTTGTCGTTCTTCAGGCAGTTGGCCGAACGGACCGACAGCTCCAGCTCGTCGACCTTCTTCAGCAGGGCCGGGTTGAACGGCAGTTCCGGCTTGGACTCGTCGGCCGACTTGGCCTTCGGTTCCTCGAAGGTGATGAAGATCTGCAGTTGGTCCTGCAGGATCCGGGCGGCGTAGGCCACAGCGTCCACCGGAGTGACGGCGCCGTTGGTTTCCACTTCCAGGATCAGCTTGTCGTAGTCCAGCGACTGGCCCTGGCGGGTCGGCTCGACGCGGTAGGCGACGCGCTTGACCGGCGAGTACAGCGCGTCGACGGCGATCAGGCCGATCGGCGCGTCTTCCGGACGGTTGCGGTCGGCCGGGACATAGCCCTTGCCGTTGTTGACCGTGAACTCCATGCGCACCGAAGCGCCGTCGTCCAGCGTGCAGAGCACGTGGTCGGGGTTCAGGATCTCGATATCGGCCGGGGTTTCGATCTGACCAGCGGTCACCGGGCCGGGGCCCGTGGCGCGCAGGGTCATGCGCTTGGGGCCTTCGGCGTGCATGCGCACGGCCAGTTGCTTGATGTTCAGAACGATGTCGACGACGTCTTCACGGACGCCTTCGAGCGAGGAGAATTCGTGCACCACGCCATCGATCTGGATGGCGGTGACGGCGGCGCCTTGCAGCGACGAGAGGAGAACGCGACGCAGAGCGTTGCCGAGCGTCACGCCGAAGCCGCGCTCAAGCGGTTCAGCGACGATACGGGCCTTGCGGGTCGCATCGGCGCCGGTTTCGATTTGCGGCTTCTCAGGACGGATCAGCTCGTTCCAGTTTCTTTCGATCACGTGGTCGGGTCCCTTGAACGCGGCTCGCCGGCCGCGGTTTACGCAGCCGGCGAAGGAAGATTGTGGTCTAAAAAGTACTAGACGCGACGACGCTTGGGCGGACGGCAGCCGTTGTGCGGGATCGGCGTGACGTCGCGGATGGTCGTGATGGTCATGCCCGCGGCTTGCAGCGCGCGCAGAGCCGATTCACGGCCCGAACCCGGACCCGAAACGTTGACTTCCAGCGTCTTCACGCCGTGCTCGGCAGCCTTCTTGCCCGCGTCTTCGGCGGCCATCTGCGCGGCGTACGGGGTCGACTTGCGCGAACCCTTGAAGCCCATCATGCCGGCCGAGGACCACGAGATCGTGTTGCCCTGGGCGTCGGTGATGGTGATCATGGTGTTGTTGAACGAGGCGTTCACGTGCGCCACGCCCGAGGTGATGTTCTTGCGTTCGCGACGTTTAACGCGAGCCGGTTCCTTGGCCATCGGTCAGGCTACCTTACTTCTTCTTGCCGGCGATCGGCTTGGCCGGACCCTTGCGGGTGCGGGCGTTCGTGTGGGTGCGCTGACCGCGGACCGGCAGGCCCTTACGGTGACGCAGGCCGCGATAGCAGGCCAGGTCCATCAGACGCTTGATGTTCATCGAGTTCTCGCGACGCAGGTCGCCCTCGACGGTGTAGTCACGGTCGATCGTCTCGCGGATCGCGAGGACCTCGGCGTCGGTCAGCTGATTGACGCGACGCGCATCCTCGATGCCCACCTTCGTGATGATTTCACGAGCCGACTTTTGGCCGATGCCGTGAATGTACTGAAGCGCGATCAAAACGCGCTTGTTCGTCGGGATGTTGACGCCTGCGATACGGGCCACGTCTAATGTTCTCCTAGTCACGCACTAAAGACGCGAACGGCGCGCCCGGCCGGATCAGGGATCCAAACCGGCGCGCACGGATCGCGCCCTTTCGCGGAAGCGCCCCGTTATAGGGATCGTTTCGCTTCCGTCAACAACTGAATCCGGGAGACATCCCCCAAATTCGGGCTTTCTTAATCGACCACTGGCGCGTGAGCAAAGTCACGCTCTCCTCAGAGATGGGGCCCGCTTATCGCTGCCGGATAATCATCCTGCGGCGACGGGCTCCAGCGCGTTGTCGATCGACGCGGCGACCGTTTCGACGGTCCCCATGCCATCCAGTTCCGTCAGCTTACCCTGCCTTTGATAGTAGGGCAGCAGCGGCGCGGTCTGAGCGTTGTACGCGGCCAGACGAGTCACGAAGACTTCCGGATTGTCGTCGGGCCGTCCCTGCTCTTCGAACCGCTTCTTGATCCGCTCGATCAGGGCCGGCTCGTCTACCTTGAGTCGGAGAACGACGTCGATCTTCTGACCGCGCGCCGCCAGCATTTTATCCAGCGCCTCGGCCTGAGCGACCGTACGGGGGAAGCCGTCGAAGATCGCGCCGCCAGCCGCTTCGGCTTCGGGCAGGCGATCTTCGATCAGGGCGATGACGATCTCGTCGGTCACCAGCTCGCCGCGATCCAGCACGCCCTTGACACGCTGACCCAGCTCCGAGCCCGAGGCGATCGCCGCGCGCAGCATGTCACCGGTCGAGAGCTGGACCATGCCACGCTCCGTGACCAGGCGTTTGGCCTGGGTCCCCTTCCCCGCCGCCGGCGGGCCGAACAGGATCAGATTCATAAATGCCCCTTCGCGCGTTGGCGGGTCTCCGCCCGCTCCTCCCTTCGCAGACCTAGATTGCGCCGGGAGAAAACGGAAGTCAGTTTTGCGACAAACCGACTTCCGACGCCTGGTTTCGAAACAAGTCCGCGGTTAGCGGTTGCGACCGCCCCGCAGCTTCGACTTCTTGATCAGTCCCTCGTACTGGTGCGCCAGCAGATGCGACTGGATCTGAGCGACCGTGTCCATCGTCACGGTCACGACGATCAGGATCGAAGTGCCGCCCAAGGCGAACTGGTTCGACTTGATCGCCATCATCGCCAGCTCCGGGGCGACGCAGACAGCGGTGATATAGGCCGCGCCGATCACGGTCAGCCGCGTCAGCACATAGTCCAGATATTCGGCGGTCCGCTTACCTGGACGGATGCCCGGCAGGAAGCCGCCGTACTTGCGCAGGTTCTCGGCCGTCTCGTCCGGATTGAACACCACCGAGGTGTAGAAGAACGAGAAGAAGATGATCAGCAGCGCATAGAGGATCAGAAACGCCGGGTGGCCGTGCTGGAGCGCCCCGACCACGCTCGGCAGCCAGCCGGCCCAGTCGGGCAGGTTGGCTGTCTGGACGAACTGCAGGGCGGTCGTCGGCAGCAGTAGCAGCGACGAGGCGAAGATCGGCGGGATGACGCCAGCAGTGTTGATCTTCAGCGGCATGAACGAGCTTTCGCCCCCGATCATGCGGTTGCCTTGCTGGCGCTTGGGATAGTGAACCAGCAGGCGGCGCTGCGAGCGCTCCATGAACACGATGGCCAGGATCGCGGCCACGCCGCCGATCACCACCAGGAACAGCGGCATGTAGTTGTTGTTCGACTGGCCCTGGGTCAGCATCTGCATCAGGATGATCGGCAGACGCGCCACGATGCCGGCGAAGATGATCAGCGACACGCCGTTGCCGACGCCACGGCTGGTGATCTGCTCGCCCAGCCACATCAGGAACATCGTGCCGCCGGTCAGCGAGACGATGGTCGATACGATGAAGAACGTCTGGCCCACGCCGTCGGCGACGACGCCAGGCTGCGCCACGATACCCATGGCGATAGAGGCCGACTGAACAATGGCAAGGATCACCGCCAGATAGCGGGTGTATTGGTTCAGGGTCTTGCGGCCCGCCTCCCCGCCTTCCTTCTTCAGCTTTTCCCACGGCGGATACACCGTGCCCATCAGCTGCACGATGATCGAGGCGCTGATGTAGGGCATGACGTTCAGCGAGAAGATCGCCATCCGCTCGACGGCGCCGCCAGAGAACATGTCAAACATGCCCAGGATGCCCTTGCTGTTCTGGCTGAACAGCGAGGCGAAGGCGACCGGGTCGATGCCGGGGATCGGGACGTAGGTGCCAAGGCGGTAGACGACCAGGGCGATGATCGTGAACCAGATACGCTTGTGAAGTTCGCTCGCCTTCTGGAACGAGCTGAAATTCATATTGGCTGCGAGTTGTTCGGCGGCCGAGGCCATACAGATCCCCACGACTCAGGAGCGCGATCGTCGAAAGCCAATACCGCTTCGGTGGCGATCGCGCTCTGAAATAAGGTTTCCTGGATCACGGTGATCCGAGGAGAGCGCCACAAATAGGTGAGGCCCGCCGCGATGTCACGGCGAGCCTCGTAATTCTGTCATCCCGGTCGAAAACGCGGTCCCGAAAGCGCCAGGCGCTCAACGGGATGACATATGCCCCTTAGGCTTCGGCTTGCGCCTTGGCCTTCTTGGTCACGGTGACCGAACCACCGGCGGCCTCGACGGCCTTGATGGCGGCCTCGGTGGCCGAATAGACGGTCAGCTTCAGGGCGGTCTTGATTTCGCCCTTGCCCAGCAGCTTCACGCCGTCGAGTTCACGACGGATGACGCCGGCGGCGACCAGTTCAGCAGCGCCCAGCTCGGCGCCCTTCTTGATCTTGCCCGCGGCGACGGCCTGCTCCAGGCGCCACAGGTTCACTTCGGCGAACTCCAGGCGGAAGGGGTTGTTGAAGCCGCGCTTCGGCATGCGCATGTGCAGCGGCATCTGGCCGCCTTCGAAACCGTTGATGGCGACGCCCGAGCGCGCCTTCTGGCCCTTCACACCGCGACCGGCGGTCTTGCCCTTGCCCGAACCCGGGCCACGGCCGACGCGCATGCGGCCCTTGGTCGAGCCTTCGCGGGGAGCCAGTTCGTTCAGCTTGGTCATATGTGCCTCTCCTTGGAGATCTGCGCCCAGCCGGGGGCTGGACTCGGCTTTTGAAAAACAGAGCGCGCTTAAAACCCCAAAACGCGAGAAAACTCAATGGGGCGAATGCGCGAATTCAAACGAAAACCACCCCGGATCGCTCCGGGGTGGCGTAATTCGCATCGCGTAGAAGGACTACTCGACGATTTCCAGCAGGTGCTGGACCTTGCGGATCATGCCGCGGGTCGACGGGTTGTCCTGCAGGGTCGAGACACGACCCACGCGGTTCAGGCCCAGACCCACGAGCGTGGCGCGCTGGTCCTTTTCCCGACGGATCGGGCTGCCGGTTTGGCGAACCGTAACGGTCTTAGCTTCAGCCATGACTTAGCCCTCGATGGCTTCCGGCGCCGAAGCGCCGTCGGCGCGGCGGCCGAGGATGTCGCCAACCTTCTTGCCGCGCTTGGCGGCGATCTGGCGGGGCGACGATTGCACCTTCAGGGCCTCGAACGTGGCGCGCACCATGTTGTACGGGTTCGAGGAACCCGTCGACTTGGCCACGACGTCCTGGACGCCCAGGGTTTCGAGAACCGCGCGCATCGGACCGCCGGCGATGACGCCGGTGCCGGGAGGCGCCGCGCGCATCATCACCTTGCCGGCGCCCCAACGGCCAGCGCCGTCGTGGTGCAGGGTGCGGGATTCGCGCAGCGGAACGCGGATCATCGTCTTCTTGGCTTCTTCGGTCGCCTTGCGGATGGCTTCCGGCACTTCACGCGCCTTGCCATGACCGAAGCCGACGCGGCCCTTTTGGTCGCCAACGACCATCAGAGCAGCGAAGCTGAAGCGACGACCACCCTTCACGGTGGCGGCGACGCGGTTGATGTGGACGAGCTTTTCGACGATGTCGCTGTCGACCCGCTCTTCGGGGGCGTTGCGGTCGCGACGGTCACGGCGTTGACCGCCTTCACCGCGCTGTTGTTCACCACGAGCCATTTTCGTTCCCTTAGAAGTTCAGGCCGGCTTCGCGCGCGGCGTCGGCCAGGGCTTTCACCCGGCCGTGGAAGATGTAGCCGCCCCGGTCGAAGACGACGTCCTTGACGCCCTTTTCGATGGCGCGCTCGGCGACGAGCTTGCCGACCTTGGCCGCGGCATCCTTGTCCGCGCCCTTGCCTTCGGCTTCCAGAGTGGAGGCCGACGCCAGGGTCACGCCGCGAGCATCATCGATGATCTGGGCGTAGATGTTCTTCGACGAACGGAAGACCGACAGACGCGGACGACCGTTGGCGAGGCTCTTGAGGCGGGTGCGAACGCGCTGAGCGCGCTTGGCCGCCGATTCACGAGGAGAGAGCGCCATGGCTTACTTCTTCTTGCCTTCCTTGCGGCGAACCTTTTCGCCAGCATAACGCACGCCCTTGCCCTTGTAGGGCTCCGGCGGACGAATGCGGCGGATCTTCGCGGCAATCTCACCAACCGCCTGCTTGTCGATGCCGGCGATCTTGATTTCGGTTTGCTTCGGCACCGCGAAGGTGACGCCGGCCGGGGCCGCAACGTCCACATCGTGGCTGAAACCGAGTTGGAGGCTGAGGGCCGTGCCCTTCATGGCCGCGCGGTAACCAACGCCGACCAGTTCGAGGCTTTCCTCGAACCCGACGGTGACACCGTGCACCATGTTGGCCACCAGCGTGCGGGACAGACCCCACATGCCCTTGGCGCGCTTCGTGTCGACGCGCGGAGCCAGCACGAGCTCAGAGCCCTCTTGCTTGACTTCGACTTCGTCGGCGATCGTCCACGACAGTTGACCCTTGGGGCCCTTCACCGTGACCGTCTGACCCGCGAGCGTGACTTGCACGCCCGAGGGGATTGCGACGGCTTTCTTACCGATACGTGACATGCTCTTTCCCTCCCGCGCCTAGTAGACGCGGCAGAGGACTTCGCCGCCGACGTTAGCGTCGCGTGCAGCGGTGTCCGACATGACGCCCTTCGGCGTCGACAGGATCGAGATGCCCAGGCCGTTCTTGATCGGCTTCAGGTCCTTGATCGAGGAGTAGACGCGACGGCCAGGCTTGGACACGCGGCTGATCTCGGCGATCACGGGCTCACCGTCGAAGTACTTGAGCTCGATCTCGAATTCGGGGAACGCGCCGGGCTTCTCGACCAGCGAGTAGCCGCGGATGTAGCCTTCGTCGGCCAGCACGTCCAGGACGCGGGCGCGCAGCTTGGAAGCCGGCGTCGAGACCTTGGACCGCTTGCGTTGGGCGGCGTTCTTGATGCGAGCGATCATATCGCTCAGGGGATCGTTCATCGACATCTGATCGTCCTCACCAGCTCGACTTGACGAGGCCGGGGATCTGGCCTTGCGAACCCAGTTCGCGGAGGGCCACACGGCTCATCTTGAGCTTACGGTAATAGGCGCGCGGACGGCCGGTGACTTCGCAGCGATTGCGGATGCGGATCGCGGCGCTGTTACGCGGCAGCTTGGCGAGCTTGAGGCGAGCCTCGAAGCGTTCCTCGAGCGGCAGGCTTTCGTCGTTGGCGATCGCCTTCAGCGCGGCGCGCTTCTCGGCGAACTTCTTGACGAGAGCCTTGACGGCTTCGTTGCGGTTGACGGCGCTTTTCTTGGCCATGGTTTCTTTCCCTTCCCGCTCTTAGTTCACGAACGGGAACTGGAATTCCTTCAGGAGAGCCTTGGCTTCCTGATCGGACTTCGCAGTGGTGCAGACGATGATGTCCATGCCCCAGATCTGTTCGATCTGGTCATAGTTGATTTCCGGGAACACCAGGTGCTCCTTCAGGCCCATGGCGTAGTTGCCACGGCCGTCGAAGCTCTTGCCGTTCAGACCACGGAAGTCCTTCACGCGCGGCAGCGCGATCGTGACCAGGCGGTCGAGGAATTCGTACATCCGGTCCTTGCGCAGGGTGACCTTGGCGCCGACCACCATGCCTTCGCGCAGCTTGAAGCCGGCGATCGACTTGCGGGCGCGGGTCGCGACGGGCTTTTGGCCGGCGATCGCTTGCAGGTCCTTCAGAGCGGTCTGGGCCTTCTTGGAGTCGGCCACGGCCTCACCGATACCCATGTTCAGGACGATCTTGTCCAGCTTGGGGATCTGCATCTCGTTGGTGTAGCCGAACTGCTCCTTCATCGCGGCGCGGATGCGCTCGCGATAAACGGTTTTCAGCCGGGGCTCGTAAGCTTGATCAGCCATTGATCACCTCGCCGGTCGTCTTGGCGACGCGCACCTTCTTGTCGCCTTCGATCTTGAAACCGACGCGGGTGGGCTTGCCGTTGGAGTCCACGACGGCGACGTTCGAGACGTGCAGCGCGGCTTCCTTGTTCTTGATGCCGCCTTGCGGATCGGCTTGGGTCGGCTTGGTGTGACGCGAAACCATGTTCACGCCTTCCACGACGACCCGGTTGTCCTTCGGCAGGACTTGCAGGACGGAGCCTTGCTTGCCCTTGTCCTTGCCGGCCAGAACGACGACGCGGTCGCCCTTCTTGATCTTAGCGGCCATTACAGCACCTCCGGAGCGAGGGAGATGATCTTCATGTGGTTCTTGGCGCGCAGTTCGCGGGGAACCGGGCCGAAGATCCGCGTGCCGACCGGCTCGCTCTGCTTGTTCACGATCACCGCGGCGTTCTTATCGAAGCGGATGACCGAGCCATCCTTGCGCTTCAGATTTTGATTCACCCGAACGACGACGGCGCGAAGCACGTCACCCTTCTTCACGCGACCGCGCGGAATGGCTTCCTTGACGGAGACGACGATGACGTCGCCCACGCTGGCGTAGCGACGGCCAGCGCCGCCCAACACCTTGATGCACATGACCCGGCGAGCGCCAGAGTTGTCGGCGACTTCCAGGTTAGTTTGCATCTGGATCATGGTCTAAACCTTCCAGATTAAGCCGAAGCCTTGGGAAGCACTTCCCAGGTCTTCAGCTTGGACTTCGGAGCGCACTCGATGATGCGGATAGCTTCACCGGCCTTGTACGCGTTGGCTTCGTCGTGCGCGTGATACTTCTTCGACTGACGCACGATCTTCTTCAGAACCGGGTGGACGATGGTCCGTTCAACCTTCACCACCACGGTCTTGTCGCCCTTATCGGAGACGACGACCCCTTCGAGGATACGCTTGGGCATATCGTTCTCCTTACGCCGCGGCCTTAGCGCGCAGCACGGTCTTGATCCGCGCGATATCCTTGCGGATTTCGTTGACGCGGTGGGTCTTTTCGACCTGGCCCGTGGCGGCCTGGAAGCGCAGGTTGAACTGCTCCTTCTTCAGGCTGATCAGGGTGTCGGCCAGCTGGTCGGGGGTCATGCCCCGGATTTCAGCGATCTTCATGAGCCTCAGGCCTCCTGAGCCACGCCCGCATCGATGCGGGTGACAACACGGGTGCGGATCGGCAGCTTGGCGGCGCCAAGGCGGAGCGCTTCACGCGCGATATCGTCCGGCACGCCGTCGATTTCGAACATGATGCGGCCCGGAGCCACGCGAGCGGCCCAGTAATCCACGGCGCCCTTACCCTTACCCATCCGGACTTCCGCCGGCTTGCCGGTGACCGGCACGTCCGGGAAGATACGGATCCAGACGCGGCCTTGACGCTTCATCTGGCGGGTGATGGCGCGACGGGCGGCTTCGATCTGACGGGCCGTGATGCGCTCCGGCTCGACGGCCTTCAGGCCGTACGAACCGAAGTTCAGCAGGGTGCCGCCCTTCGAAGTGCCGTGGATGCGGCCCTTGAACTGCTTGCGGAATTTGGTCTTCTTCGGAGACAGCATGGCGATCTAATCCTTAGGCGCGATCGCGACGGTCACGACGGTCGCCCCGGTCGGGACGATCACCACGCTCACGTCCGCCACCTTCACCGGCAGGGCCGGATTCGGTCGCCAGACGCTTGTCGAGCGCCATCGGATCATGCTCGAGCACCTCGCCCTTGAAGATCCAGGTCTTCACGCCGATGATGCCGTAGGTGGTCTTGGCTTCGGCGAAACCGAAGTCGATGTCGGCGCGCAGGGTGTGCAGCGGCACGCGGCCTTCGCGGTACCACTCCATGCGAGCGATTTCAGCGCCGCCCAGACGACCCGAAACGTTGATCCGGATGCCCTTGGCGCCGAGGCGCACGGCCGACTGGATCGAGCGCTTCATGGCGCGACGGAACGCGATACGGCGCTCGAGCTGCTGAGCGATGGACTCGGCGACCAGCTGAGCGTCGGTTTCCGGCTTGCGGATCTCGACGATGTTCAGGTGGACTTCGCCCTCGGTCATCACCGACAGGTCCTTGCGGAGCTTGTCGATGTCAGCGCCCTTCTTGCCGATGATGACGCCCGGACGGGCGGCATAGATCGTCACGCGGCACTTCTTGTGCGGACGCTCGATGATGATGCGCGAGACACCAGCTTGGTACAGGCGCTTCTTCAGAGCGGCGCGGACCGCGAGGTCTTGGTGCAGCAGCTTGCCGTACTGGTTGCCGTCGGCGAACCAACGGCTGTCCCAGGTGCGGTTGATGCCGAGCCGCAGCCCGACCGGATTGACTTTCTGACCCATTAGGCGGCCTCACCCAGTTCGCGGACCACGATCGTGATCTCGGAGAACGGCTTCTCAACGCGCGTCGCGCGACCGCGAGCGCGGGGCGAGAAACGCTTCATGATCAGGTTCTTGCCCACATAGGCCTCGGCGACGACCAGGGAGTCGATGTCGAGGTTGTGGTTGTTCTCGGCGTTCGAGATCGCCGAGTACAGCGCCTTGCGGACGTCCTGAGCGATGCGCTTGTGGCTGAACTCGAGCTCGTTGAGAGCGCGTTGGACGTTCAGGCCACGGATGGACTGAGCGACCAGGTTCAGCTTGCGCGGGCTGGTGCGCAGGGTGCGAACCTTGGCCATCGCTTCGGCGCCGTCGAGGCGGCGAGCTTGCTTTTGCTTGGCCATGATTACTTCCTCTTGGCCTTCTTGTCGGCGGCGTGACCCGGGAAGTTCCGGGTCGGCGCGAATTCGCCGAACTTCATGCCGACCATGTCTTCCGACACGAGCACGGGAACGTGCTTGTGGCCGTTGTGCACGCCGAAGGTCAGGCCGACGAACTGCGGCATGATCGTCGAGCGACGCGACCAGGTCTTGATGACGTCCTTGCGGCCCGACGACAGAGCGGCATCGGCCTTCTTCAGGAGGTACCCGTCGACAAACGGGCCTTTCCAGACGGAGCGGGTCATGGCTTAGCGGCCCTTCTTCGCTTTGTGGCGCGAGCGGATGATGAACTTATCCGTGGCCTTGTTGACGCGGGTCTTGGCGCCCTTGGTCGGCTTACCAGCCGGGGTCACCGGGTGGCGACCGCCCGAGGTCCGGCCTTCACCACCACCGTGCGGGTGGTCGACCGGGTTCATGGCGACACCGCGGACGTGCGGGCGACGGCCCATGTGACGAGAACGACCGGCCTTGCCGAGGTTCTGGTTCATGTGGTCGGGGTTCGAAACGGCGCCGACGGTGGCCATGCACGTATCAAGCACCATGCGCAGTTCGCCCGAGTTCAGGCGGATCTGGGCGTAACCGGCGTCACGACCGACCAGCTGGGCGTAGGCGCCAGCCGAACGGGCGATCTGACCGCCCTTGGCGGGCTTCAGCTCGATGTTGTGGATGATCGTACCGATCGGCAGCGTGCGCAGCGGCGAGGCGTTGCCCGGCTTCACGTCGACCTTTTCAGCCGTGACGACTTCGTCGCCGGCCTTCAGGCGTTGCGGGGCCAGGATGTAGGCCAGCTCACCGTCGGCCTGATACTTGATCAGGGCGATGAAGGCGGTGCGGTTGGGGTCGTACTCGAGACGAACGACCGTAGCCACGCCTTGCTTGCGGCGCTTGAAGTCGACCAGACGGTACAGGCGCTTGGCGCCGCCGCCGCGGAAACGGACCGCGATGCGGCCGTTGCCGCCGCGACCGCCCGACTTGGTCAGGCCTTCGACGAGCTTCTTCTCGGGTCGACCCTTGTGAAGTTCGCTGCGGTCGATCAGCACCAGGCCGCGCTGGCCGGGGCTGGTCGGGTTAAATTGCTTCAAGGCCATGTCTTAGAGCCCCGTCGTGATGTCGATCGACTGGCCTTCGGCCAGGGTCACGATCGCTTTTTTGACGTCGTTGCGACGACCCACGATACCGCGGAAGCGCTTGGTCTTGCCCTTGGTCACGATGGTGTTGACCTTGGTCACCTTGACCTTGAACAGCTCTTCGACGGCGGCGGCGATTTCGTCCTTGGTCGCGTCGTTGGCCACCTTGAAGACAACCTTGTTCTGCTCGCTGAGCAGGGTCGTCTTTTCGGTGATCACCGGCGACAGGATCGTGTCGTAGTGGCGAGCGGTGGCGGCCATTAGGCGGCTTCCTTCTCAGCGAAACGAGCCGAGATCGCTTCGACCGCGTCCTTGGTCAGGACGAGGGTCTGGCGACGCAGCACGTCGTAGACGTTCAGGCCGGCGTTCGGCAGGACATCCACGTTCGGGATGTTGCGGGCGGCGAGCTTGAAGTTCGCGTCCACTTCCGGACCGGCGATGACCAAGGCGTTCTTCAGACCGATCTTGTCGAAGTTGGCGCGCAGGGCGGCCGTCTTGGCTTCGGTCAGAACGGCGCTGTCCAGGACGACCAGCGAGCCCGACTTGGCCTTCGACGACAGAGCGTGCTTCAGGGCCAGGGCGCGGATCTTCTTGGGCAGGTCGAAGGCGTGGCTGCGGACCACGGGACCGTGGGCCTTGGCGCCGCCGACGAACTGGGCCGCACGGCGCGAACCGTGACGGGCGCCGCCGGTGCCCTTCTGCTTGTACATCTTCTTGCTCGTACGAGAGACCTCGTTACGAACTTGAATCTTGTGGTTACCCGAGCGGCGCTTGGCCAGTTGCCAGGTAACGACGCGCTGCAGGATGTCGCCGCGAATCTCGTCGATGCCGAAGATGGCGTCGTCGAGATCAACGGAACCGGCCTTGCCGCCGTCCAGTTTGATGACGTCGAGTTTCATTAGCCTTCGCCCTCTTCGGTCGCAGCCGCGGGGGCCTCTTCAGCGGGGGTCTCAGCAGCGGCCGGAGCAGCTTCGCCAGCCTTGCGGAAGGCGCCCGGACGCGGAGCGTCGGCGGGGAGAGCCTTCTTCACGGCGTCGCGAACCTTCACGTAGCTGCCTTCGTGGCCGGGGACAGCGCCCTTGACCAAGATCAGGCCGCGCTCGACGTCCACCTTCCAAACGGTGACGTTCAGCGTGGTGACGGTTTCTTGACCCAGGTGACCAGCCATCTTCTTGCCCGGGAACGTACGACCCGGATCCTGGCGGTTACCAGTCGAACCGTGCGAGCGGTGCGAGACCGAAACACCGTGGGTGGCGCGCAGACCGCCGAAGTTCCAGCGCTTCATGGCGCCGGCGAAGCCCTTACCGACGGTGACGCCTTGGATGTCGACCTTCTGGCCGGCGACGAAGTGGTCGGCCGTCAGTTCGGCGCCGACTTCGATCAGGGCGTTTTCCTCGACGCGGAATTCGGCGACGACGCGCTTCGGCTCAACAGCCGCCTTCGCGAAGTGGCCGCGCATGGCCTTGGAGGTGTTCTTGGCCTTCTTGGCGCCAGCGCCCAGTTGCAGGGCGGTGTAGCCGTCCTTCTCAACGGTGCGAACGCCCGTGACCTGGCAACCGTCGAGCGACAGGACGGTGACCGGCACGTGCTGACCAGCTTCGTCGAAGAAGCGGGTCATGCCGAGCTTCTTGGCGATGACGCCGGTGCGTTGGGTGGGGAGAGTCATGGATCGGCCCTCCTTACAGCTTGATTTCGACGTCAACGCCGGCCGACAGGTCGAGCTTCATCAGCGCGTCCACGGTCTGCGGAGTCGGGTCAACGATGTCGAGAACGCGCTTGTGCGTACGGATCTCGAACTGCTCGCGCGACTTCTTGTCGACGTGCGGCGAGCGGTTGACAGTAAATTTCTCGATAAGCGTGGGCAGGGGGATGGGGCCCCGCACCGTCGCACCCGTACGCTTGGCCGTATTGACGATCTCGCGCGTGGAATGATCCAACACGCGGTGATCGAAGGCCTTGAGCCGGATGCGGATGTTCTGACGATCCATATCGCTCGGTTTCCTAGTGGGCTGCGCCCGCGTCTCGAACCATTTCAAAGACCAACTCGGAACTCAGATGAGCCCCGTACGCAGCGTCCGCAAAACAAATGTCCCCAACAGTCGCCTGTCGGGGGTGATGACCAGATATTGCACCCCTTCCGAGGAAGGTTAGCGGCGCTATGTCCGGGCGTCTCGCGAACCGCGTTTGAGCCCGAGAGCTCACAGCCGGTCCAACAGAGGCGCGCTTGTACGTTCCGGAATCGGTTTCGTCAAGCGCTCTGTCCGGTTCGTCGCGACTTTGTGGGACGCGAGTCGTCGGGCGGGTTCTGACTAGGCCCCTCCCCGCCCCGAAGCAAGCCCTCGAACGCGAGAACGCCCCGGCGAGACGATCGCCGGGGCGTTCCAGTTGTCTCTCTATATATTAGGTCCGTGGCGCTATTGGCCGATGATCACGTCGCCCGAGCCCGCTACATGTTTCTTCACCGGGCCCGTGACCTTGGCGATCTTGACGTCGCCCGAGCCCATCACGGACAGCTCGACCTCGCCCGCTTCACCGTTGAAGGTCACGTCGCCCGAGCCCATCACGCTGACCTCGACCGATCGGCTACGGCCGCCGGCCACGGTGATGTCGCCGGAGCCCGCGATATTGCCTTCCAGCTTGCCGCCGATGCTGGCGACCCAGACGTCGCCCGAGCCCGCGATATTGGCTTCGAGGTCGCCAGCGATCGCCTGGGAAGAGACATCGCCGGAACCGGCGATGCTGATCTCGGCATAGGCCGCGGTCCCGGCCTTGGCCCCGCCCGATCCGGCCTGGCTGATTTCCAGCTTGCCCTTGGTGTTGGCGATGGTCCAATCGCCGCAACCGGCGTTGCCGAGTTCGATGCTATCGGAGCGACCGATGGAGCCAAACACCGCGCCCCCCGCCTGGACCTTGACGTTCATCGGGGTGCGCACCGCGACTTCCGGGAGATTGTCGTAGGACACATCGCCCACGCCGCGCACCTTCACGAAGACCTTGCCGCCACGGCTGTTGCAGCCGTTGATCCGGCTCATCCGCAGATCGCCATCGATCACGACCTGCTCGCCTTCCTGGCGCACCGAGAGCGGTAGGGACGCGTTGGTGGTCAGGAACTCGACCTTCACGTCAGCCCGGTTCTCCGGGATGATGACGACGCGAGCGACCGCGTCCTTGATCTTGACGGAAGGCGCGGCCGCAGCAGCGCCGGCGGCGGTCGTGGCGATGGCCAGAACGGCCAGAGTGGTCAGAGCCCGCATCAGTGTCTCCCCAGGGATGCGTTGAATTCGATGGGGAGAAGCTACCGACCGCCTGACACCGTTTCGACTTAATTCGAGGTCATGACCCCGAAGTCATGTTCGGCGCAAGGTCAGTCGACCATCAGCGCCAGGCCGACCAGACCGAAGCTCAGGCCGAGCGCCGCGCCCAGCCGGGGATGACGGCGGGCCAGCGCGGTCAGGAAGCCGCCTCCCCCGCGAAGTTGCCCGACAAGACCCGGCTCGCAGGCCACAATCCGGTCGAAACGCCGCGCCAGCCGCGACGCGCCGATCGTCCGCATCGACTGACCCCGCGCGCCGCCTCGCCGCTCGATCAAGCCCTCGAAGACAACCTCGGCCGGGTCGGCGAAGTCATGCTTGTAGCTATCGGCGTCAACGCCGAAGTCGACCCGCTCGACCCCCAGGCCCGCCGCCGCCTCCAGGGTGTCCAGCGTCATCAGCGCGCCGGGGGAGTAGCGCGCGAACGCGGGCTCGTAGATCGGGAACCACAGGTGATGGCGCGCACCGGACAACAGTCCGAGTTCCGCCGCGACCATCTTGCCCCCTGCCCGCAACATCGCCATGCGCAAGCCGAAATCCTCGGTCCCGGAGGTCGCGAGCCGCTCCAGCAGCGTCACGGTCCATCCGCAACCGAACACATCGTACTGATGCGTCCGGGCGATCTGCGCCCGCTTTCGATCCACGATCAAAGCCACGTCGTCGAGCGTCGCCGGCGCGAAAGAGAAGGACAGCGGACCGTGATCGCGCTCCAGCGCCCGCCGACGCCGGCGCTTGTCCTTGAGAAAGCGCGCATCGCGGCCCGCCAAGTATGCGTCGAAGCCTTGCGAAAGGTCGGCCGCCATGGCCGATCGCGGCGACAGGCCCGCCAGGTCCGCAGCGCTTGGGCCGACTAGGCCGCCAAACCGGGCGCGGCGCGCGCCAGCCAGATGCGGCAGCAGCCGGGCGATCGACAGACCGGGCGCGGCGATCAGGCCGTGGAAATCGCTGAGCGGCGCGGCCAGGGGCTGCACGAGCGCGCCGCGCCTCTGGAACGGCAGGAAGCCCCGCAAGGCGTCACCGTCGCGCACCACGGCCAGCCTTGCGCCCGGCGCGACCTGGGCGGCGACCTCGATAAAGCGAAGGTCGAAGTAAGGGCTGGCCAAGTCCGGAGTCGCCGCACGTAGAGCCGTCCACGCAGACCGCTCGCTCGCCCCCAAGGCGGCGACGTCGACGATATCGACAAGGATGCGATCAGCCTGCACGCGGCGAAGTCTCCCTAGACTGCGCGCATTTAGACCAAAGCCTCCTAACAACCGCTTTCGTTGAGCGCCGATCGACGAAGGCGGACGGGCGCGGACTTGTAGGCCGGGGTCCCCGAGCGCTGGTCATGGTCGTCCAGCGCGATCACCACATTGGTCTCGGGATAATAAGCCGCCAGACAGCCGGGCGGGATATCCCTCGCCACCAGGGTAAAGCCCCGCGCCACACGCCGCCCGCCCTCGTCGAAGGCCGCCGCAAGGTCCACCCGGTCCCCCGCCGCCAGCCCGAGGCGCGCGATATCTTCCGGGCTGGCGAACACCACGTCGCGACGCCCGAACACGCCTCTGTAACGGTCATCCTGACCATAGATCGTCGTATTGTACTGGTCGTGACTGCGCAGGGTCGTCAGCAGCATCACGTCCCGATCGCCCCGGCGCGGATCCCCCCCCTTGGGGTCATAGACCAGGAAGTTGGCCTTGCCGCTGGCCGTCCGCCAGACGCGGTTAGAAGGTCCGACCGGCAGACGAAACCCGCCTGGGATCCGGACCCGCTCATTGTAATCCGCAAAAGCCGACGGGAAGACGCGCGCGATCAGGTCTCGCACAGCGTCGTAGTTGTCGGCTAGGCCGAACCAATCCACCAGGGGATCCTCGCCGAACGTCGCCGCCGCGATCCCCGCGACGATCGCCGGCTCCGACAGCAGGTGCTCGGACGCCGGCGCGTTGAGACCGCGCGACGCATGGACCATGGACATGGAGTCCTCGACCGTCACCGCCTGACGGACCCCGCCCCGGACGTCCATCTCGGTGCGGCCCAGACACGGCAGCAGCAAGGCCGCCTTGCCGACCAGCAGATGGGTGCGATTGGGCTTGGTCGCGACGTGCACAGCCATATCCAGCTTGCGCATGGCGGCGAAGGTGCGCGTGGGGTCGGGGGCGGCCACGGCGAAGTTACCGCCCAGGCCCACGAACACCTTGGCCCGTCCCGCCTCCATCGCCCCGATCGCCTCGACCACGGTGTGGCCGTGAGCGCGCGGCGGCTCGAAGCCGAAGACGTCGCGGATCGCATCCAGAAGCGCGGTCGGCGGCTTCTCCCAGACCCCGACGGTTCGTGCGCCCTGAACGTTGGAATGGCCGCGCAACGGGCAGATGCCAGCGCCGGGCCGTCCGATATTGCCCCGCATCAGCAGCAGATTGACCAGTTGCTGAACCGTGCTCGAGCTGTCGCGGTGCTGGGTGAGGCCCATGCCGTAGCAGAGGATCGCCGCCTTGGCCCGGGCGTAGATGGCGGCCGCCTCCTCGATCCGCGCGCGCGGCAGGCCGCATCCTGCCTCGATCGTCGACCAGTCAAGCGCTTCGACCTGCTCGACAACGGCGTCGAAGCCCGTCGTGTGCTCGGCAATGAAGGCGTGGTCCAGAACCCCGCCGTCCCGCACCTCCAGAGCCAGCAGGGCCTTCATCATGCCCTGGACCAGCATCGCGTCGCCGCCGATCGTCACCTGGTAGTAGGCCGACGCGATGGGCGTAGAGCCCAGGGTCGCCATCTCGACCGGATCTTGCGGCGAGGCGAAGCGCTCCAGCGCCCGCTCCTTCAGCGGATTGAAGGCCAGGATCGTCGCGCCGCGCCGGCTGGCTTCGCGCAGGGTCGCCATCATTCGCGGGTGGTTGGTGCCGGGATTGTGGCCGAAACACAGGATCAGGTCGGCGTGGTCGAAATCCTCCAGCGTCACCGAGCCCTTGCCCAGGCCGATCGAGTCCGGCAGGCCCACGCTGGTGGGCTCGTGGCACATGTTCGAACAGTCGGGGAAGTTGTTGGTCCCGAACCGCCGACCGAGCAACTGATACAGGAACGCCGCCTCGTTCGACGCGCGGCCCGAGGCGTAGAACTCGGCCTCGTTCGGATCGTTCAAGGCCTTCAGCGCCGCGCCGACATGCGAGAAGGCGTCCGCCCAGGTGATCGCCTTGTAGCGATCGTCGGTCGGGTCATAGGCCATCGGCTCGGTCAGACGGCCCAGATCCTCGATCTGGTGGTCGCTCCAGGTCAGCAGCTCGCTAACGGTGTGACGGGCGAAAACCTCAGGCGTGGCGCGCTTGGTCGTCGCCTCCCAGGCGACGGCCTTGGCGCCGTTCTCGCAGAACTCGAAAGACGAGGTGTGCTTGGGGTCTGGCCAGGCGCAACCGGGACAGTCGAAACCCTCCGGCTGGTTGGCGTGCAGCAGGGTCTTGCCGCCCTCAATCACCGTTTCCTGGTCCGATAGCGCGCCAGCGACGGCCTTCAGCGCGCCCCAGCCTCCGGCAGGGGCGTCATAGGTCCGGACGCCGGGAATCTTGTTGTCCGCCATCAGGCCGGCCCCCTCATCCGATCGGTCAGCCGCTCAGCGCCCGCAAACACCGCGTGGCCATCGGCGCGCGCCAGAGCCACAAGCGTCAGGTTCGCCGTCTGCGCCCGATCAATCGCCAACGCGGTCGGCGCCGACACCGCCACCAAGATCGGGCAGCCCAGGCGCACGGTCTTTTCGACCATCTCGAACGAGCAACGGCTGGTCACCACGACGAAACCCTTCGCCGGATCACGCCCCCCGCGCAGCAAGGCTCCGGCCAGCTTGTCCAGCGCGTTATGGCGGCCGACATCCTCGCGTAGCAGGACCAGGTCCCCCTCCAGCGAGAAGAACGCGGCCGCGTGCGTGGCGCGGGTCAGGCGGCCCAGGGCTTGCTCGACCTCAAGCCTCTCCAGGGCGCGCGGAATGACGGTGTGCGCCAGGACTGTGTCCGAGGCGGCCAGCGTCGGCAGCGGTCTCACAGCGTCGGCCAGACGCTCCACGCCGCACAACCCGCAGCTGGACCGTCCTTCCAGATTGCGCGGACGAGCCTTGCGGGGCCCCGCGCCCGGCGTGAAGCGGACGTCGACCAAGACGCCCAGCTCCTCGGTCCGAACGTCGATCCCGGCGATGTCCTGAACGGCGGCCACCGCTTCGGTGACGACAAAACCACGCGCCAGATCCTCCAGATCATCCGGCGTGGCCATCAGCACCGTATGCGGACGACCATCGAACGACAGACCGACGGCGGTTTCCTGCGGCGTGATGCGCTCGAAAGGCCGCGCGGCCTGATCGGCGCGCCACTGCAGGGCGGGACGGGGATCGGCGACGGAACGCGACATGCTTGAAGCCTACTCCCACGGCGCCGAGCGGTACAGCGGCCGTCGCGATGTCATCTGGAGGCCGGGTGAAGGCGAGGCGCGCGGATCAGACTCAGCCTGCGGCCGGCTCCAGGCGCGCAAGCAAGACGCCCTCGCTGACTTGCCCGCCCGTCGTCGCCGACAGCTCGGCGACCACGCCGTCGAATGGCGCGGCCATGGCGTGCTCCATCTTCATGGCTTCAAGCGTCAGCAAGGTCTGGCCCTTGCGGACCGTCTGACCCGCCGAGACCGAGACGGAGACAATCTTGCCCGGCATCGGCGACAGGATCGCGCCATCCGAGGCGCCGCCCTCGCCCGCCCCGGCGACCTTGGCGACAAAGTCGAACTCCACGACGTCGCCGCCCTCGAACACCTGGATCGGCCCCTTGCCATAGGTGGTTGGCAGACGGGTGACGTCTTCGAACGTCGAACCGTCGGCGCGGCGGATGTCCCAGGACCAGTCTTCGGTTCCGCCGCCGATCAGGGCGACGCGCAGGGGGGTGGCCTTGCCGTCGGTCGACATCGGAAGATGCATCTGCGCCTGCGGAGCATTCATGCGGAAGCCAAGCAACTTCGACGGCGCGGGCTCCCACGGATCGCGGCGGGCCTCTGCCTCCAGGAAGCTGTCCAACCGCCAGCCGATCGCAGCCATGGCGGGCTCGTCGCTGAAGGTGCGTTCCGTCAGCTCGTCGAGGCGCGCCTCGATGAAGCCGGTGTCGACCGCGCCGTCGACGAAGTCCGGGTGGCTGGCGCATTTGGCCAGGAACGCGGCGTTGGTCTTGACCGGCCAAACCTCGACCAGGGCGCAGGCCTCGGCCAGGCGCTGGGCGGCGTCCTCTCGGTCGGCGCCGTGGGCGATCAGCTTGGCGATCATCGGATCGTAGAACGGCGTGACCTCGCCGCCCTCCTCCACCGCGCTGTCGATCCGGACGTCGCCTTCCGGCAGCCGGAAGTGCTTGAGCTTGCCCGTGGATGGGAGGAAGCCGGTACTCGGGTTCTCGGCGTAGAGCCGCGCCTCCATGGCCCAGCCGTCCAGCATGATCTCGTCCTGCTCCAGCGGCAACGGCTCGCCCGAGGCCACCCGCAACTGCCATTCGACCAGATCCTGGCCGGTGACCATCTCCGTGACGGGATGCTCGACCTGGAGGCGGGTGTTCATCTCCATGAACCAGATGCGGTCGGCGCGCAGGCCTTCGCTGGCGTCGGCGATGAACTCGACGGTGCCCGCGCCGACATAGTTTACGGCCTGGGCAGCCTTGACGGCTGCGGCGCAGACAGCGGCGCGGGTGGCCTGATCCATGCCCGGGGCCGGAGCCTCCTCGATGACCTTCTGGTGGCGACGCTGCAGCGAGCAGTCGCGCTCGAACAGGTGGACGACATTGCCGTGGCTGTCGCCGAACACCTGAACCTCGATGTGGCGCGGTCGGGTGACGTACTTTTCCAGCAACACACGATCGTCACCGAACGCGGCCGACGCTTCGCGGCGGCACGAGCCGAGCGCCGCCTCGAAGTCCTCGGCGCGCTCGACCTTGCGCATGCCCTTGCCGCCGCCGCCGGCCACCGCCTTGATCAGCACCGGATAGCCGATCTTGGCCGCCTCGGCGGTGAGGCGTTCAACCGACTGGTCCTCGCCCAGATAGCCGGGTGTAGTGGGCACCCCGGCCTTGATCATCACTGCCTTGGCGGCGTCCTTCAGGCCCATGGCCCGGATCGCCGAGGGCGGCGGACCGATCCAAACGAGCCCTGCGTCCATGACGCTTTGCGCGAACTCGGCGTTCTCGGACAGGAAGCCGTAGCCGGGATGGATCGCCTCGACGCCCATCTGCTTGGCCGCCGCCAGGATCTTGCGGGGATCCAGATAGCTCTCCCTGGCCGGCGCCGGGCCGATCAGGATCGCCGCGTCGGCCTCCATCACGAACGGCGCGTTCGCGTCCGCCTCGGAATAGACGGCGATCGTCCGCACGCCCAGTTCGCGAGCGGTGCGGATGATACGGCGGGCGATCTCGCCGCGATTGGCAATCAGGACGGAGGAGAGCAAGTCGGAACCCTACATCTGGGAAAGGGTGAAGAGCATCAGGCCGGTCACAAGCAGGCCAAAAGACACCACGCTTGAGACCCACACGATGAACGTCTTGAAGAGCGCGCCGACGATGCTCGAGCCATAGCCGCCGCGCAGGGTCTGGAAGAGGTTGACCGGGGCCCAGAACGAAATCAGCACAAACCACGCCGCCATCAGCGGCCCGGGCAAGACAAAACCGATCGCGTTCACCAGGAACGAAAACGAGATCAGATTGGTGGCCACCAGCAGGTGGTCATAGATGAAGAACTGCCGGCGGTTCACGTAAACGAGCGCGAGGCTCAGCCCCATGATCGGCAGCAGCAACACCGCCAAGCGGTGCGCCCAGCCGAACATCACGACGAGATAGTAATCGGGATTCTGAACGGCCTTGGCGAGATTCTCCTTGAGCCAGCCCTCCGTGACGACCTTGGCGGGGTTGCCATCGACAACCTTGCCCCCCGGGACGGTCACATTGACCTGCACACCGTCGATGGTGGTTCCCGTGAGCTTTCGCTGACCGTTCGGCAGAAGCTCCTCATCATCAAACTGGATGTCACGGATCTGCTTGGCGGTGTCCGCGCCCTTGTTCTCGGCCTTGGCGCGCGCCTCGACGGCGGCGTTCGGGTTGTTCTGAAGCGCATCGGCCTCTTTGATCTTTGCTGCGTAGCGGATTTCAGCCCACTTCACGTCATCAGCGTACTCGGCCCCAATGGCTTTTTGGTCGGCGCCGGACTCCTTCAGGTCCGCGTCGCGCTGAGCGGCGAGTTCCTTCAGGCGCTCGGCGCGGACCTCGGCCGCCGTCCTGCGCATCTCATCGGCCTTGGCCGTGCGCCCCTCAGACGTGGCCAGGGCGGCGATCTCCTGCTCTTCCTTCAATTCCATCTTGTGGCGCGCGCCGTGGATGGCGTGCTCGGCGGCGAAGATGAAGAGAAGCAGCGCGACCAGGAAGGTGCGGAACGGCGGCACGTGCCGGGCGATCCGGCCTTCCATATAATCCTTGGCCAGCCTGCCAGGATTGAAGAACAGCAGCGGCAACGTGTTCGCCAGGCGGCCGTCGAGGTGGAACATCCCCTCGATGGCCTCCCAGATCAGGTGGAGGATCGAACGGTGGTGCGTATCGGCGTTCTGACCACAGCTGTAGCAATACCAGCCTTCAAGGGGCGTCCCGCAGTTTTTGCAGGGCTGGCCCTGCTGCGTGAACGGCCGCTTCTTCGGACGAACAAAACTCGCCGCCGAGTCCGCTGCTGCTGCTTCCAGATCTGCGCCCGTCATAATGCCCCCGGTTGAGTCTATTCAGACCAAGCGGGTTTACGACGCGAGAGGAAAGCGCGCACGCCTTCTTGTCCCTCGGGCGACACGCGGCGGCGGGCGATACGACGAGCGCTTTCCTCGATCAGTCCCTTGTCGAGCTTTTGACCAACGAAGTCGTTGACCAGGGCCTTGGCGTCGCCGATCGCGCCGGGCGCGCAGGGCGCCATCTCGGCGATCAGGGCGTCACGGGCGGCCTCAAGGCTGGCGACATCCTCGAACACTTCGTCGACAAGACCAAAGCCCCAGGCGTCATCGGCGTCGAAGACGCGGCCCGTGGCGAACAGGAGTTTGGCGGTCCGAGGGCCCAGGGCTTGGATGACGTAGGGACTGATCGTCGCCGGCGTCAGACCCAGCTTCACCTCCGAGAAGGCGAACTTGGCGTCGACCAGCGCCAGCGCATGGTCGCACGCCGCGACAAGCCCCGCGCCGCCACCGAAGGCGGGGCCTTCGACGAGAGCCACGGTCAGAGCCGGGATATCGTGCAACGCCTTGAGCATGTGCGCCAATTCGAGCGCGTCCTGGCGATTGTCATCCTCGTCCCAATCGGCCGCGTCGGCCATCCAGGAGAGGTCGGCGCCGGCGCTGAACGCGCCGCCCACCCCACGCAGGAACACCACGCGGACACCCTCGGCGCCGTGCAGGGTCTCAAAGGTCTGACGCAAGGCCGCGATCGTGGCGGCGTCGAAGGCGTTCTTCTTCTCCGGCCGATTGATCCACACGGTGACCGCGCCTTCCGGCGTGCTGTCCATGTGGACCAACGGGCTCATCGCGTCAGTGTCGGGCACCTCCACGATGGGATCGGCGATCGGGTTGGTCATGGGAAGGTCCTTCCTGGAAGCTACATCCGGAAAACGCCGAAAGTGGTCTCGGGGATCGGCGCGTTCAGCGACGCCGAGATGGCCAGACCCAGAACGTCCCGGGTTTGCGCCGGATCAATGATCCCGTCGTCCCAGAGGCGGGCCGTTGCGTGGTAGGGATTGCCTTCGTCCTCGTAGCGCTGGCGGATCGGCGCCTTGAAAGCCTCGGCCTCCTCGGGCGTCCACTTGGCGGCGTCCCGGTGGACGGTGGCCAGCACGCTGGCGGCCTGCTCGCCGCCCATGACCGAGATGCGGCTGTTGGGCCAGGTGAACAGGAAGCGCGGGCTGTAGGCGCGGCCGCACATGCCGTAGTTTCCAGCCCCGAAGCTGCCGCCGATCAGGACGGTGAACTTCGGGACCTCGGCGGAAGCCACAGCCGTCACCAGCTTGGCGCCGTCCTTGGCGATGCCGCCGGCCTCGTACTTGCCGCCGACCATGAAGCCCGAGATGTTCTGCAAAAAGACCAGCGGAATCTTGCGCTTGCAGGCGAGCTCAATGAAGTGCGCGCCCTTGACCGCGCTCTCGCTGAAGAGCACGCCGTTGTTGGCGAGGATCGCCACAGGCTGCCCCCAGATGCGCGCGAAACCGCAGACTAGGGTCGTGCCATACAAGGCCTTGAACTCGTCGAACTGGCTGCCGTCGACTACGCGGGCGATCACCTCGCGGACATCATAGGGCGCGCGAACATCGGTGGGCACGATCCCGTAAATCTCCTCGGGGTCGTAAGCGGGTGGCTCGGGGTCGGCGAGCACCAACTGATCCGGCTTGGTGGTGTTCAGGTTGGCGACGATGGAGCGAACGATCTCCAGGGCGTGCTCGTCGTTCTCCGCGACGTGGTCGACAACGCCCGAGCGGCGACCGTGAGTCTCGGCGCCGCCCAGCTCTTCGGCCGAGATCACCTCGCCGGTCGCGGCCTTCACAAGCGGCGGGCCGGCGAGGAAGATAGTGCCTTGATTGCGAACGATGACCGTCTCATCGCTCATCGCCGGGACGTAGGCCCCGCCGGCGGTGCATGAGCCCATCACGCAGGCGATCTGCGGAATGCTGGCCGCGCTCATCCGGGCCTGGTTGAAGAAGATGCGCCCGAAGTGGTCGCGGTCCGGGAAGACCTCGGCCTGGTGAGGCAGGTTCGCGCCGCCGCTGTCGACCAGATAGATGCAGGGCAGCCGATTCTGCGCGGCGATCTCCTGGGCGCGCAGGTGCTTCTTTACGGTCATCGGGAAGTAGGCGCCGCCCTTAACCGTCGGGTCATTGGCGACGATCATCACCTCGCGGCCCGACACGCGGCCGACGCCGCAGATCATGCCCGCGCCTGGCGCTTCGCCATTGTAGAGGTCGCAGGCGGCCAGCTGGCCGATCTCCAGGAAAGGCGAACCCGGATCCAAGAGGCGCTCGACGCGATCCCGCGGCAGCAGCTTGCCACGCGACGTGTGCCGCTCGCGGGCGCCTTCCGGTCCGCCAAGGGCCGCTTGCGCCACCTTGGCGCGCAGCTCTTCCACAAGCGCCCGGTTATGGGCGGCGTTCCTGGCGAAGGCGTCGCTGGACGCGTCGATAACGGAGTTCAACTTCGGCATGACCGACGCTTAGCCTTTTCCACCCTGCCCTGAAAGTCGGAGTTTTTTGGACCCCGAACCCAAAGATTCCGAGCCAAAACCGTTCTCGACCATTTCGCTTGTGCGATCAACAGTTGCGCCTGATGGTGTCCTTGTGGTCAAGCCTGCCGGTTCGGGTTAGCGTTCGCGGCGTGGAAACGCCCCTGCCCGACGACTCGGCCCTGGCCCGCCTCTTCGCCCGCGCGACACGAACCGGGGCGGCGGCCTGGTTTTCCCTGCCCGGCGGGGCGACCCTGTTCGAGCCAGGCGAAGCGGCGGACCATCTCTACTTTCTGAAGACCGGACGCCTGGGCGCCTTCCGCCGCGAGGAAGGCCAGGAACCACAATTCCTGGGCGTGATCCGCCCGGGCGAACCGGCGGGTGAGATGGCCCTGGTCGGGGGCACGGCGCATTCGGCCAACATGGTGTCTCTTCGCGACAGCGAGGTGCTGGCGCTTCCCCGCGACGACTTCTTCGAGACGGCCGAGGACGATCCGACGGTCATGCTGGAGCTCTCCCGGCTGATGATCCGCCGGGCGCGCCAGGCGCAGACCCACGCAGCGATCGGCGATCCGTCGGTCTTCGGCTTCATCGCAGTGGAGCCCGGCGCGGCGATCCGCCCCGTCGTTGAGCGCCTTGGCCGCTGCATCGAAAGCCTGGGCTACTCGGTCACCGTGGAAGGCGGCGAGTCGTTGCTCGCGCCGACCGAATGGTTCAGTAACGTCGAACGTGAGCACGACTTCGTGCTGTACGTGGCCGAAGCCGACGAGACCGCGTGGAAGCATGTCGTTGGCCGTCAGGTCGACCACCTATTCCGCGTTGGTCGCGGCGATCGTTCGCCGCCCACGACCATTCCATCCTACGCTTCCGGTCCGCTGCAGACGCAGCGGCTGGTGGATCTCATTCTGCTGCAGTCCGCCAACCTTGATCGCCCGTCCGGCTCGGCGGCCTGGATGGCGGCGACCCAGGCGGCCAGACTGTTCCATCTGCGCGAGAATGGCGTCGGAGACCTACAGCGACTGGCCCGCGTGCTTACGGGTCAGTCGGTGGGCCTTGTTCTCTCCGGGGGCGGGGCTCGCGCCTACGCCCATATCGGCGCGATCCAGGCGATGCGCGAACGCGGCATCCCGATCGACTTCGTGGGCGGCGCGTCTATGGGCGCGATCGTCGCGGCTGGTCTGGCCATGGGGTGGGACGACGGAGAACTGGAAGCCCGTATTCAAAAGGCCTTCGTCGACACCAGTCCGTTGGACGATATCGCTTTTCCGATGATCGCCATGACACGCGGCGAGAAAGTCCGCGACCGGCTGCACGAGCACTTTGGCGAGGTCGACATCAGCGATCTCTGGCTGCCGTTCTTCTGCGTGTCGTCGAACCTTACCTCCGGCTCCTATCAACTCCACCGCACGGGCGACCTGCAGGGGGCGTTGCGCGCCTCGATCTCGTTGCCGGGCGTGCTTCCGCCGGCCACCCAGAATGGACAGGTGCTGGTGGATGGCGCGGTGATGAAGAACTTCCCCGCCGACGTGATGCGCTCATTTCAACTCGGCCCGATCGTCGGCGTCGACGTCACGCGCGGCCGCAGCATCACCAGCGCCGACATCGTCACGCCGCCGTCGCTGTGGAACTGGATCGTTTCAGGCGAGTGGCGGAAGGGGCCGCCGATCGTGGCCCTGTTGATGCGCGCCGCGACCGTGACGACGGGACGCGACCTCGCCGCCGCCCGCGAGGCGACCGACGTCCTGATCACCCCGAAACTGGAAGGGATCGACATCCGGGACTGGCGCGCGTTCGAACCGGCGGTGAAGGCCGGCTACGTCGCCGCAGGCTTCGCGCTGGACGGCGTGGATCGGCCGATCACCGACCTTCGCAAGCGCCCGAGCCTGATCGAGCGGCGCGCCCAGCGCAGCCCCGCCTGGCAGAGATAAGACACGCGGCCTTGGGCGAGCGACGGACGATCAGATATTGCTCCGGAATTGAGCGGCGCATCCCGCAAGCGACCGCGACCTCGCGTCGCAAGCGATAGCCCCTTCCCTTTCGCCGACGGCGGTCCAATATCCGTCCTGTGTTGTTCAACAACTGAAAGGAGGTGATCCAGTGTCTCATTGTCTCCAACTGCGGTCGCAAGTCGTGACCTGGAGCCCGAAGAGCGAGGTCTCCGCCTAACGCGTTGAGCGCCAAGGGTTAAAGTCACAGGCTGCGAGAGCGGCTACGACGATGGAGGGCCGCCCCGAGCGATCGGGGCGGCCCTTTTCATGTCTCGCAGACCAGGATCAGCCGCCGATCAACTCACGGCCGATCAGGAAGCGGCGGATCTCGTTGGTGCCCGCGCCGATGTCGTAGAGTTTGGCGTCGCGCAGGAGCCGCTCGACCGGCCACTCCTTGGTGTAGCCCGCGCCGCCCAGGGCCTGGATGGCTTCCAGCGAAACCTTCACGGCGTTCTCCGACGCCATCAGGATCGCACCGGCGGCGTCGAAGCGCGTGGTCTTGCCCGCGTCGCAGGCCTTGGCGACGGCGTAGACATAGGCCCGCGCCGAGTTCAGGGCCACGTACATGTCGGCGATCTTGCCCTGCATCAGCTGGAACGACCCGATCGGTTGGCCGAACTGCTTGCGGTCGCGAACATAGGGCAGAACGATATCGAGACAGGCCTGCATGATGCCCAAGGGCCCCGCCGCCAGCACGGCGCGCTCATAGTCCAGGCCGCTCATCAGCACGCCGACGCCGCCGCCGACCGGCCCCATCACGTTCTCTTCCGGGATCTCGCAGTCCTCGAACACCAGCTCGGCGGTGTCCGAGCCGCGCATGCCCATCTTGTCCAGCTTCTTGGAGACGCTGAAGCCCTTCATGCCCTTCTCGACGAGGAAGGCGGTGATGCCGCGGCTACCCTCGCCGGTCTTGGCGTAGACCACCAGCGTGTCGGCGTGGGGCGCGTTGGTGATCCAGAACTTCGTGCCATTCAGGATGTAGCGATCGCCGACCTGCTCGGCGCGCAGCTTCATCGAGACGACGTCCGAGCCCGAACCAGCCTCGCTCATGGCCAGCGAACCGACATGCTCCCCGCTGATCAGCTTGGGAAGGTAACGGCGCTTCTGCTCCGGCGTCGCCCAGCGGCGGATCTGGTTCACGCAGAGATTGGAGTGCGCGCCATAGCTGAGCCCCACCGAGGCCGACGCACGGCTGACCTCTTCCATCGCCACGACGTGCTCGAGATAGCCCAGGCCCAGACCGCCGAATTCCTCTTCGACGGTGACGCCATGCAGGCCGAGGTCCCCCATCGGGACCCAGAGGTCGCGCGGGAAGGTGTTGGTCTCATCGATCTTCGCAGCGATCGGCGCGATTTTGTCTGCGGCGAAGCGCGCCGTGGTTTCACGGATGGCGTCTGCGGTCTCACCCAGCGCGAAATCCATCGAGGGAGCGAAAGTCATCGACATAGTTTCCTTCCCGAGCGCCCGAACGGAAGATGTGGGCGGTTTCAGCGCTTGTCACGCTCTGGCTCAGCACCGAGACAGCGTGTGCATCCGATCGCAGTCGATTTCCACCAGAAAACTGTCGAGCCATAGCAAAAACGCCCGCCAGTCGTTGAGACCAGCGGGCGTTCTTGCTCACAGCTTCCGCATGGGAAGCAAAGAAAACTACTCGTCGTCGCTCGTATCGGGACCGGCCAGGCGACGCAGCAACAGATAGGCCGACACCACAAAGCAGATCGCGCCGACCATGCTGGCGCCATAGCCGAACAGCTTCACCTGGCCATCGGAGCCCGCCGCGACGGTGAGGATCCACAGAACGCCGCCGCCGAACAGGGCCAGGCCCAGGATGCCCAGGCTGATCAGAAGGCTTGCGTTGCCGAAGCGCGGCTGCTCGGGCTCGACCAGAGGCACATCCATCACGCCGACGCTGGCGTCTTCGCTCGTCGAGAAGCCGTCGAGATTGAACACCGACGAACCCGCGACCGGCGCACCGAACAAGGTCGGCTCGCTGGGAGCCGAACGCACCTGATACGGGGCTTCGACCGGCGACTCTACCTCTTCGGTCGTCTGCGGAGTCAGGCGGAACGGCGTGAACTCGACGGGCGCGGGCGGCGCTTCGTCCGGAACCGCCTGCGGCTCGGAAGGGAACAGGGTCGGGGCAGGGTCGACCTCGGCCGGCCGAGTCGGCACGGGCGGTTCGGGCAGGCCCAGATCGTCCTGGCGGATCGCCGGCTTGGCGATTGGCGCCGGAGTCTCCGGCAGGATCGCTTCCAGACGAGCAGCCACCGCGGCGGCCGACTGCTCGGTCGCCGTCGGACCGTCCTCTTCCGGGACGACGACGTTCAGCGGCAGCCCGTCCTCGCGCTCGGCGACGACCCGGTCGCCCTCGGTGCGCGTATTGACGGCGGCGGGCGTCTGCCTGGGCACCGCGCAGCTGGCGTCATAGTCGACCTTGGGCCGCAGCACCGGGCTCGGCGCCGGGACCCATTCGCCGTTGGCCGGCGTGAGGAAAAGCGTCTTTTCGGCGGCGCGGCGGCGCACCAGGGCGTCGATGACAATGCGCTCGCCCTCGAAGTCGGCCTTGCGCCACATCTCCATCGCGCACGCGGCTTGCAGCAGCGAGCCCTCGTTGATCCGGCGCAGCACGCCCGAACGCAGGAAGTTGTCGAGGCCGATATTGAAGGCGAAGCAGACCAGCGCGTCGAACTGGTTCTGATTCAGCGGCGCGTAGGTGTGCTCGTTCACCGAATGGGCGACCGAGATGAGATCGTAGAGGAGCAGCGCCTCGGCGTCCTTTTCCGAGACGGAGGCCCCCTCGCGGGCGGTCAGGGTGTGGCCATAGCCGACCGTCCAGCGCCCATCGGGAAGCTGCGCGGCCTTCTGACGGTACCCTTCGAATCTCTTGATGAGATCGACGGCGGCCCGGGAGACCTGATGACGCGGTTTCATCGCCTAGATTGACCCAGTTTGAGACAGACGCGGATGCGTTCGCCTGTCTCGGCGCAAGGTCGGCGCCAGTTTCCCCGGATGAGCGAGAAGATCTCAGTGCAGCAGCAGCGAGGCGATCAGCAGCACGGCGAAGAAGCCGGTGAAGTCGGTCAGGAAGGTGACGAAGATCGACGACGACACCGCCGGGTCGCGACCCATCTTCTCCAGCGCCAGCGGCATCAGGATGCCGCCCAGCGCGGCGGTGAAGATGTTGGTGATCAGGGCCGCGCCGACGATGATCGCCAGCTTGTCGTGGTGGTCGGACGGCCCGAAGAACATGTAGGTCGCCGCGCCCATCACCAGCGCCAGACACAGGCCGTTGACCAGGCCCACCAGCAACTCCCGAGCCACGATGCGCCGGGCGTTGGCCGTGGTCAGCTCCTTGCTGGCCAGGGCGCGCACCGCGACGGCCAGGGTCTGGGTGCCGGCGTTGCCGCCTAGCGAGGAGACGATCGGCATCAGGATGGCCAGAGCCACCAGCTGGGCGATCTCGTCCTGGAAGATGGCCACGCCGCTGACCGCCAGGGTCGCGGTCGCCAGGTTCAGCATCAGCCACGGCAGGCGCGACTTGACGATCTCGATCACCGAGGCGTCGCGGCCCGCGTCCGACACACCGGCCAGGGCCAGGATGTCTTCTTCGGCCTCGTCGCGAATGACCTCGACGATGTCGTCGACGGTGATCTGGCCGACGAGCCGGCCGCCGGGCTCGATGACCGGCGCGCTGATCAGGTGGTACTTGTCGAAGATGTAGGCGACCTCTTCCTGGTCCATCTCGACCGGGATTTCGGTGACCGCCTCCATCAGCTCGGCCAGCGGCGTTTGGCGACGGCTACGCAGCAGGATGCTGATCGGAATGGCCCCGACCGGCTTGAAGGTCGGATCGACGACGTAGACGTCGAAGAAAAGCTCGGGCAGCGAGTCACCGGCCTCGCGGACGTGGTCGATCGTCTGGCCGACGGTCCAGAATTCCGGCGCGGCCAGGAACTCGCGCTGCATCAGGCGGCCGGCGGTCTCGTCCTCGTAGGACAGGGTGGTCTCGATGGCGGCGCGGTCGGTCTCGCCCATGGCGGCCAGCACCTGGAAGCGCTTGGTGTCGTCCAGGTCGTCGATGACGTCGGCGGCGTCGTCGGTGTCCAGCTCCTCGAGGGCCCGGGCCAGGGTGACGGACGGCGTGGCCTCCAGCACTTCCTCGCGGATGTTGTCCTCAAGCTCGGAGATGATCTCGCCAAGCGCCTGAGGGTCGAGCAGCGGGATGACTTCCTCGCGGTAGTCGGCCGTCAGAAAGCCCATCAGGTCGGCGACGTCCGCCGGGTCAAGCGCCGTGACCAGTTCGCCGAGGCGCTTGGCGTCGCCGCGATCGGCGGCGTCGATCACCATTTCGACGTAGTCGGGATTGAGCGCGTAGTCATCGCCCAGGGCGAGGTCTTCGAGCTCCTCGGGCGTCTCGGTCTGCGGAAGCGGGATATGAGCCAGCGGGGTGTCGTCCAGCGCGTCGTTGTTCAGTTCGGCGGTGTCCCGGGTCATGGGGGCCTCCTGAGCTCTAGAGCTGCTGGATTCGTGCTGGTTGGTCCGATGAAGCGACCTTGGGGCGAATCCAAGGCCTGAAACGATTAGAGCGCCCCCAGCGAGTCGGAAACCGATTTCGCCAAGCGCGCTCTACTCTTGTTCACCTTGGTGCGGTCGAGAAGACTCGAACTTCCACGGGTTGCCCCACAGCGACCTCAACGCTGCGCGTCTACCAATTCCGCCACGACCGCTCGTGGTGAGGGGCGGCTGGTAGCAAACTGAATCGGCTTTGGGAAGCCGGAAGTTGGAGAATGTCGAACTCCGCCCCGCGACAGATCAGCTTCCGCCGGCCATGTAGTCGTAGACGTCAGCCGCGCGGGTCACCTGGATGGCGATGCGATCGTCGCTGATCTGAATTTCACCGCGCGCGATCGGGTGGTTGTTGGCCAGGATCCACACCTCGTCATGGGTCTTGGCGTCCAGCGGAATCACCGCGCCACGGCCCATGCGCAGAAGCTGCTGCATCGGCAGGATCGAGCGACCCAACAGGACCGAGATCTCGACATTGACGGCGTTGACCTGGCTCACGAAGTAAGACCCTTGAACTGACACGCACGACCCACCTGGTCGCGGCGTCTAGGATTGCAAGAATAAGGCCGCATGCTTTCGCTCCCGTTAAACCCTGAAAAGACTGGCCTTCCGCGCATGTCGCGCGACGACGGGGTCCCGGTGGGGTGGGCGGTTTCGACCCAGCCCGTCCCCTACCCGGCAGCCGTTGCCGCCATGGAGGCCCGCGCGGCGGCCATCGCCGACGGAACCGCAGACGAGCTGATATGGCTTTTGGAGCACCCACCGCTCTACACGGCCGGCGTTTCGGCGAAGCCCGGCGACCTGATCCAGCCTGATCGTTTCCCCGTGTTCGAGAGCGGGCGCGGCGGCCAGTTCACCTATCACGGCCCAGGCCAGCGCGTGGCCTATGTGATGCTGGACCTGACCCAGCGCGGCCGCGACGTGCGCGCGTTTGTGGCGGCGCTGGAGGCGTGGATCATCGACGCCCTGTCCGCCTTCAACGTCACGGGCGAACTGCGCGAGGGCCGGGTCGGCGTGTGGGTCGAACGCAAGGGCGCCGGCTGGAGCCGCGAGGACAAGATCGCAGCCATCGGCGTCAAGCTGCGACGCTGGGTCAGCTTCCACGGCATCAGCCTGAACGTGGAGCCGGACCTGTCGCACTTTTCGGGCATTGTCCCCTGCGGGCAGACCGAGCATGGCGTCACCAGCCTGGTGGACCTGGGCCTGCCGGTCGCCATGGATGAAGCGGACGCAGCGCTGCGGGCCAGTTTCGCCAAAATCTTCGGACCGGTCGAGGACGCTGAGGTTCCGGTTTAAGGGCATGCGCTTGCCGTCTCTCTGCTTCCTTCCCCTTGATGGGGAAGGGCTGTGAGCCCCCCAATTCCCCCCCCCAGCGGGGGAGGTGTCCGCGCAGCGGACGGAGGGGGAAGTCCTGCTGACCTTGCTCCTTCCCCCTCCGTCGTCCCTTCGGGCCGACACTCCCCCGATGGGGGCGCAGAAAGATCCTAGAGAGCTCAAGCCGTCCGAACGACCCCCGTCCCCTTCGCGGGCCAATTGCAGAGCGCCAGCCAGAATACGATCCTGACTCCTGGGATGAGCGACAGCCCCGCCAACCACTCGCCCTTGCCCATATCTCGAAGCCGCTTGGCCGACATCATCAGGAGCGCCCAGACCTGGGCGCCCCAAAGGACCAAAGCCAGCCCCGCCAACGGCCATCCGAAGGCGCGCTCGATTGCGCCGACCGTCTCGGCGGGATGATCGATCACGCGGCCAAGCGCCGCGAAGCTGTAGGTGTCGGTGGTCGCCAGAAAATAGCCGATGAAGCACAGATGGCCGATGAGCCAAGTGAGCGTCGTATAGGCCAGAAAGGCCTCCCGCCCCATGCCTGCCCGCACGTCGAACCACTGCCGGATCATCGAAATTCGCCCCTAACGTGAACGCCAGCCGAAAATAGACCCTAGATCGAAATCGTCTTCAAGGGATTGGGCCCGTAGCGGTTGGCCCCCTGCTCGCCGCCCATCACGCCCAGCTCGACCACTGACCAGAGGATCACCAGCGAGAACAGGAAATCCAGGAAGTGCTCGGGCTGCGGCCACACGGCGACCACCGCGATCAGGATCAGCATCGACCACCAGCCCGACCGGCCGCGGTCATGCAGCCGCTTAGAGAGCAGGCAAGCGCCGGTGAACAGCAGGATCGGATAGACGAACCAGCCCGTCAGCCAGTGCAGGGTGTAGTTGGCGATCGCCTCGTAGAAGACGGCGACCCCGACCACCACGGCCGAGGCGATCAGGAACGGCGTGCGCGCCAGCCTGCCGTTCGACGACAGGAACAGTTCCGCCAGTTCGCTACGATCGCTCATTCGCCTGCTCCGAGTCGGTGGATGCACCGCTCGCGGCAATCTAGGCGTTGACGGACAAGGCTGGAAGTCCGCCTAGGCGACAGCCGGCGTCTCCGAGGGCGAAGGCTCGCGCGGCGCCTTCGGCGACGGCCCGAAGCGGTTGTCGCCTTGAGTCCCGTCCAAACAACCGAAGTCGATGAAGAACCAGATCGCCACTAAGCCGCCGACAATTTTAGCTGACATCGAAATCTCCAAAGGGAGACCGGTGATCGCGTCGAAAGAGCCGACCAGATCGGGGACAAGCAGCAGCAGCGCCCACCAAGCCGATCGGTTACGATCATGCATGCGTTTGGCGAGCAGCGCAAAGCTCGGCCAGACCGTCAGCAGGGTCAGTATCCAGGAGCGGTGCTCAGTCAAATCGAGCCCAAGCAGGCGCTCCAACAGCACAAAGAGGGTCGCGGCCACCACCAGCAACCCGATCCAGTACATCCAAAGGTCGCGACGACGAAGACGCCCCTGGAAGCTCAGCATCGTCTGGGTGAAGGTCACATAAGTTCTCCCCGGCTAACAAACCGAGGAGAAAACATCGTTTATGCGAACTCAACCAGAATCTCATCGGCCGCGACCGGGTCGCCGCCCTTGGCGTTGACCGCCTTGACCACGCCGTCACGCTCGGCGCGGATGATGTTCTGCATCTTCATGGCCTCGAGCACGCAGACCACCTCGCCCTCGCGCACCTGCTGGCCGGCGGTGACGTCCATCGAGACCACCAGACCCGGCATGGGCGACAGCACCAGCTTGGAGGTGTCGGCGGCCTGCTTCTCGGGCAGCTTGTCGTGCAGCTCGGCCGAGCGCGGGGTCAGGACCAGCACGCGCGTCTTGGCCGCGCGATGGCGGATGGTGAAGCCCTCGGCGGCGGGCGAGGCCTGGACGGTGAAGGCCAGACCGTTCAGCACGGCCTTGAACACCGGCTTGCCCGGACGCCAGTCGATGTCGGTCAGGAACAGGGTGCGGCCTTCGTCGAGCAGCTCGACAGCCACCGCACCGTCCTCGCCGGCGACCTTGACCCGGCGACGGGTCTCGCCGATCGCCACCACCCACTCGTCGCGCGCCTCGCCGATCAGGCCAGAGTCGTAGCTGCGAGCGCGGGTCGCATAGACGCGCTGCATGGCCGCGCCGACGGCGGTCAGGATGTCGAGCTGGAGGGCCGTCGGCGTCGTGCCGTTGAAGCCGTCGGGGAACTCGTCCTTGATGTAGCTGGTCGCCAGCTTGCCCGACCGGAAACGCTCCTCGTCCATCACGGCGGCCAGGAACGGGATGTTCTGGCCCAGGCCCTCGATGTGGAAGTCCTCCAGCGCCCGGCCCATGCCGTCGATGGCGGCCAGGCGTGTCGGCGCCCAGGTGCAGAGCTTGGAGATCATCGGGTCGTAGAACATCGAGATCTCGTCGCCTTCGCGCACCCCGGCGTCGTTGCGGACCTTGTAGCCGTCCTTGTCGCCTTCCGCCGGCGGGTCGTAGCGCACGAGGCGGCCGATCGAGGGCAGGAACTTGCGGTACGGGTCCTCGGCGTAGATGCGGCTTTCGATGGCCCAGCCGTTGATCGAGAGGTCCGACTGGCCAAAGGCCATCTTCTCCCCGTAGGCCGAGCGGATCATCTGCTCGACCAGATCAAGGCCCGTGATCAGCTCGGTCACCGGGTGCTCGACCTGTAGACGGGTGTTCATCTCCAGGAAGTAGAAGCTCTTGTCCTGGCCGGCGACGAACTCGACCGTACCGGCGGAGTCGTAGTTCACGGCCTTGGCCAGGGCGACGGCCTGGGCGCCCATGGCGTTGCGGGTGGCCTCGTCCAGCAGCGGGCTGGGAGCTTCCTCGATGACCTTCTGGTTGCGGCGCTGGATCGAGCACTCGCGCTCGAACAGGTGGACGACGTTGCCGTGCTTGTCGCCCAGCACCTGGATCTCGATGTGGCGCGGGCTTTCGATGAACTTCTCGATGAAGATGCGGTCGTCGCCGAAGCTGGCCTTGGCCTCGGCGCGCACGGCCGGGAAGCCTTCCTCGACGTCCTGGCGGGTCCAGGCGACGCGAATGCCCTTGCCGCCGCCGCCGGCCGAGGCCTTGATCATCACCGGATAGCCGATCTCCTCGGAGATCTTCACGGCTTCTGCGGTGTCGGCGATCTCACCGATATGGCCCGGCACGCAGGACACGCCCGCGGCCTGGGCGAACTTCTTGCTCTCGATCTTGTCGCCCATGGCGCTGATCGCGCCGGGGTTAGGACCGATGAAGACGATCCCCTCGTCGGCGCAGCGCTGGGCGAAGCCGGCGTTCTCGGACAGGAAGCCAAAGCCCGGGTGCACCGCTTGCGCGCCCGTCTGCTTGCAGGCGGCGATGATCTTGTCGGCGACGAGATAGCTCTGATTGGCCGGCGAAGCGCCGATGTGCACCGTCTCGTCGGCCATCTCCACGGCCAGCGAACCAGCGTCGGCGTCCGAGTAGACGACCACCGTCTTGATGCCGAGGCGGCGGCACGTCTTGATCACCCGGACGGCGATCTCACCACGGTTGGCGATCAGGATCTTCGTGAACATCGGCAACTTCCGCCCGCAGATTTTTGTGCTTTGCAGCATGGCCTATCAGGCCCCGCCGGGTTTGCAAGCTTGCCCTTACGGCGCTACACCGGGCCCCAGGCATGACACCGGTTACCAAGAGTAGGGTCCGAGATGTTCGCCATCGGGAGGAGACGGTCGTCATGAAGTCGATGTTCCTGGGCTCGGCTTGCGCCGTGATCCTGGCCAGCGCCACGAGCGCGGCGCCGACCGGCGAGCCGGGGCTGCTGTTTCGTCTGTCGGGCGACAAAGGGCTGGTCGCCGACATCGCGGCCGGCGATCCTGTCCCCAACTTCGCCGACAAGGTAACATCAATCGAAGGCAAGGCCGGCAAGGGCTTCCGCGCCGCCGACGATGGAATCGTCTCTTGGAACGCGCCCGGCAATATCCAGGCCCAGCGCGGAACCCTCGCCTTCTTCTGGAAGTCCGGCTACCCGGTCGGCGTCGCGCCGTTCGTGATCTTCCGCGTCGGCTATGCCGATCATTCCAGCTGGGACATGGCGTTCCTGCGCATCGACTGGAACGGCCAGGGCTTCGACGCCTTTGTCACCGACAATGGCCTGGCGCGCACCCGTGTCTCGTTCAAGGTCGACAAGAACCCCGCCCCGGACGCCTGGACGCATCTGGCCTTCACCTGGGACGAGACCACCGGCGTCCAGCTCTATGTCGACGGCAAGCTGGCGGCCAAGAAGGAGGCCAAGGCGGTCTATGACGCGGGCCTCGATCAGTTCGGCGTCGCCGGGCGGGTGATCGCGCCCCACCAGGTGCAGAGCCGCTACAACTTCACGCGCGGCGGCGATCTGGACGAGCTGCGGATCTATGACCGCGCGCTGGCCGCCGACGCCATCACCGCCCTCGCCCGCAACCAGGCGCCCGCCATCGCTGCACCCGTCGCCACGCTTGAGGACCCGGCCGTCCGCGCCGCCTGGAAGCAGCGCTACGGCTGGACCAAGGAGGTCCCGCCGCTCCTCGCCGACGAGAAGACCACGATCCGCAAGGTCGAGATCACGGACGCCAAGGACATCAAACAGTGGATGTGGCGGGCCAATGACGGCATCCCGGAAACCACCTGGCCTGGCGTCTACAACCGCTCGCGCCTGCCCGGCCGCGACGACTATTTCCCGTTGCCCGACTGGAACGTCTATGTCGACGGCGGCAAGGCGCTGACTGTGGCTCTGCCCGACGAGCCGATCAACCGGATCGAGATCCAGGGGCCGGCCTACGGCGCGCTCTCCTGGTCGGCCAAGGCCGGCGACAAGCAAGCCAGCGTCGGAACACGCGCCAAGGACCAGCAGCGCACGGTCACCCCACTGGCCCAGCCGCTGACGGGCGGCGTTCTGACCTTTACCAACGTGGCGCAGGAAACTCCGATCCAGGAGCTCTGGGCCTACAACGTCTCGGCCGGAGGCGAGCCGAGGGACGCCTTCAAGATGAGCTACACGGTCCGCGCCGACGTGGCGCCGGACTATCTGAATCTGGCCGATCTCAACGCCTACATCGCCGGTCGCCATCCGGCGGGCGAGCGCGCCACGGTCGTGGCCGTTCCGGAGGGCGCGCCGACCCGGCCGCGTCCCGCGACCGACCTCACGGCCAAGGGCCTGCCGATCGTCCACGTGCTGATCCCGTCGGGCTTCGGCGACGCGCCGGCGGCCAAGCCGCTGGCCCGCAATTGGGCCTATGGCTGGGAGAACGCCCGCGACGGCCTGGACGGGATCGCCATCGACATCCCCGCGCTGCCCGGCGCGGCGGGCACGGTCATCCCGCTGAACATCCAGGTGAAGGACCCGATCTGGCCGGGCCGCAACATGATCGACGTCAGCGTCTCGGTGAAGGCCGGCGAGGCCCGCACAGTGTGGCTCGACCTGCGCGACCGCATCCTGACCGCCGACAGCCTGTATCTGACCCTGGCCGCCGACAGCGCCGCCTTCAGCCCCAAGGCTATGGACGGGACTAAGATCCGCCTAGTGCTCAAGGACCGCGACAAGGCCAAGGTCGAGCACATCCAGGATCGTCTGAACCAGGTGAAGGACAACTGGGCGTTCCTCGTTGAGGAGCACACCACCTCCAAACGCCAAGGCCTTTATCGTCGCCTCTACGCCGACATCACCGATCTGCTGCGCGTTGATCCCGACAACCCGGTTGGCCGCGAATACTGGGGCGACATCACCTATGGCAGCCAAGGCTGGCCGGCGTTCGAGCAGCCCAAGCCCAAGGACGACACACCGCTGTGGGCCTTCCGCCAACTGGAGGACCTGAAGCTGGTCTCCAGGTTCGTCAACTGGTGGATCGACGAGCGCCAGGCCGACTTCGGCGACTTCGGCGGCGGCTTGTCGGATGACAGCGACCTCTTGCAGCAATGGCCGGGCGTGGCGCTGATGGGCGTGCAGCCCGACAAGATCACCCACTCGCTGAACCGCCTGACCGACGCCGTCTACAAGAACGGCATGTTCACCGACGGCCTGTCGACCATCGCGACCGACGAGCTGCACGCCTATGAGGAAGGCATCAACTCCAATTCGGAGGCGATGTACGTCAACTATGGCGATCCGCTGGCGGTCGAGCGGCTGTTCACGACCGTCAAAGCCCTGCCCAAGGTGGTCAGCAAGAACGCCGCCGGCCACGTCCACTTCAACACCAACTGGTACAGCGGCAAGGTCTTCTATCGCGAAGGCCCGTGGGAATGGCAGAAGCCATATTCGTTCGGCGTCACCCACCCCTCGATCCTGATCGCCGACTACAATGGCGACGCCACCGCCAAGGCTACGGTGGTGGGCCTCGCCGATGGCTATCTGGCCCACGCCAAGCCGGACGGCGCCCTGCCCAACGAAATCAACTGGCGCAGCGACGCCGAACGCGGCGGCACGGTGCTGCAAGGCTCGGGCGCGGACGGTCCTTTCCAGGTGTTCTGGTCGGCCTGGCGCATCACCGGCGACGCGAAGTATCTGGCCCCGATCACCTGGCGGATCGGCAAGAACGGCCTGAAGTCTCTGGCGGCGGTCAACGAAAACGCCCTCACTGCGCTGAACCTGGGCGAGGCCAACAAGGACGCGCTCCTGAAAGCCGCAGCGAAGGGCGGGGCGTTCGAGCGCTATGCGGCCTGGACCCTCACCGGCGACAAGACCCACCTTGAGGACCTCTACGCCGACGAGATCCAGTGGAACGCCCAGCACATGTACATGCACACCGAGGGCCACTGGTGGTCCGACCGGGTGGAGCTTCCATCCGACTATCTGCAGCGCACCCGGCTGGGCGGCATCGCCAAAAAGCGCGGCCAGATGAACCCGGGCCACACCGTCTCCTGGCGCTTCGACGGCGCCGACGGCACGGCGGTCGCCCTGCTGGTCAAGAACGCCACCAAGACCGGCTTCAAGGTCATCGCCTACAACACCACCGACAAGCCGGTGACGGCGACCATGACCGGCTGGACCGTCACGCCCGGCCAGTGGAGCTTGACCCAAGGCCTCGACTCCGATGGCGACGACGCGATCGACGGGGCAAGCCAGACCCGCACCGTCGCCTTCGAGCGCAGCCTGGGGACCAAGGTCGTCCTGCCCCCGCGTCAGACGACGATCATCGACATGAGCCTGACCAAGGCCGGCGACGATCCCGCCCGGCGCGCCGATCTGGGCGTGGGGCGCGGTGACGTCACCTTGAAGGGCTCCGTCGTCACCGCCAAGGTTCACAGCCTGGGCGCTCAGGACACGTCCGCCGCCAAGCTGGAGCTGGTCGGCGCCTCGGGCCAGGTGCTGGCCACCGCCGCGATCCCGCCGCTGAAGGCGCCCCGCGACTTGCTGCCCAAGACCGCTTCGGTGAAGCTGAAGATCCCGGCGGGCGCCAAGCCCTCGGGCCTGCGGGTCCGCATCGTCTCGGATCAACCCCAGAACACCGCCCTGAACGACGAGGTCGTGCTGCCATGAACAAGACGCTTGCCCTCATCGCCGCCGGCCTGGCTCTCTCAGGCGGCTACGCTTCGGCCCAGACCGCGCCCGCAGCGCCGGCGGCCCCAGCGCCCGCCTATTCCAGCCGCGTCATCACCCTGGCTGAGGCCAAGACCGTCGCGGCCGCCGCCGAGGCCGAGGCCCGCAAGAACGGCTGGACCATGGTCATCGTGGTCGTCGAGTCGAACGGCGCCCAGGTGCTGGCCCAGAAGATGGACGGAACGCAGTACGGCTCGAATGAGGTCGCGGTGAAGAAGGCCCAGACCGCCGCCAACTTCCGCCGTCCGACCTCGGTGTTTCAGGACGCGGTGAAGAGCGGAACCTTGAACGCGATCTTCACCGGCGCCACGGCGGTTGAAGGCGGCGAGCTGCTGCTGGTCGACGGTAAGATCGTCGGCGCCATCGGCGTTTCGGGCGGCACGGCGGCCCAGGACGGCGTGGTGGCGCGCGCGGGTCAGACGGCGCTCAAATAGCCCTACGCCGACATCCCGGCGAATGCCGGGGCCCAGATGCAAGAACGCCCAGGGTTCCGACGGAAACTCGGGGGCGTTGCGTTCGTCTCAGAGCCTTATGATCTGGGTCCCGGCATTCGCCGGGAAGGTCGGTTTTCTGGGAACGCCCCTAAGCCCCAAACTCCCGCGCGAACATCGCTTCATAGCCTGCGATCAGCGCCTCCTGCTCCGGCGCGATCAGGCGCGCGACCGCGGCTGCGAAGGTCACCGGCGCCAGTCCTGAAGCGCTGACCAGCTTGCCGTCGGTCACCGCCTTGGGCGTGTCGACATAGTGCTCGCCGCCCGCATAGCCGGGGACGACGCCGTCCAGCCAGTCCTTGCCGTTCGAGGTGTGCTGGCGGCCCGCGAACAGACCGGCCCGCGCCAGGGCCGTTGTGCCGGCGCAGATCCCGCCCACGATCTTGCCGTCGGCCAGCGCCTGCCGGATAAGCGCCGAGATCGCCGGGTTCTCCGCCTCGCTCCAGGCGTCGCTGCCGATCAGCAGGAAGACGTCGGCGTCACTGAGCACCGGGTCGTCAAAGCGATAGTCCGACGCCGCCAGCACGCCGCCGATCGAGGTCTCGGGATCGCCAGTCGGAGTGGCGATCTCGATCTGCACCTTCAGGTGCTCGCGCAGCAGAGCCAGCACGCCGCCAGCCTCCCAATCGGCCCAGCCCGGCTGCATAAAGGCGACGGCGACGGTCATGTGGGGCTCCTGGTGCTACCGAAACAGCGCCGAAACGCTTACATTGGCCTTCATGACAGACGCAGCCACCCTTTCAACCGCCGGCTTTGACCTGACGCCGCCGACCGAGCCCGAACGCGAACGCCTGGAGGCCGACCTGACGGCCGAGGAAGCCCGCGTTCTCCTGCATCACGGCACCGAAGCCCCGTTCTGCGGCGGCCTGCTGGGCGAGAAGAACCCCGGCGTCTATTGCTGCCGCCTCTGCGGCCTGCCGCTGTTCAAGCACGAGACCAAGTTCGAAAGCGGCACCGGCTGGCCCAGCTTCTACGCCCCGTTCGCCGAGGATCACGTCATCGGCGTGCGCGACACCTCCTACGGCATGGTCCGCATCGAGACCCGCTGCGCCCGCTGCGACAGCCACCAGGGCCACGTCTTCCCGGACGGCCCAGCGCCGACGCGGCTGCGCTACTGCATCAACTCGGTGTCGCTGCAGTTCGTGAAGGCGGGCGATCCCCTGCCCGACCCGCTGCACCGGGGCGACCGCATCGCCTGACCCAAGGGGAAGTTTGACGGCGCGCCTCTTTCGGCATTCCCTCTGCCAAAAGCTCCGAAGCGAGCGATGGCGGAGGGAACATGTCGACGAACGCCAAGGCGCCGCTCGCCCTGCTGGGCGCGGCCGGATCACCCTACACCCGCAAGATGCTGGCGTTGCTGCGCTTTCGGCGCATCCCGCACGCCATCCACTGGGGTAGCCACCGCAACCCGCCCCCGGGCCTGCCCGAGCCGAAGGTGAAGCTGCTGCCCACCTTCTACTTTCCCACCGCCGATGGCGTCGAGGCGGTGACCGACTCCACCCCGATCATTCGCCGACTTGAGCGCGAGCACGCCGGCCGCTCGGTGATCCCGGACGATCCGGTCGTCGCCTTCCTCAATGACCTGATCGAAGACTACGCTGACGAGTGGCTGACCAAGGCGATGTTCCATTTCCGCTGGGCGCACGCGGCGGACATCGCAAACGCGGGGCCGATGCTGATTTTCTGGCACGACCCCACCCTGCCCGGCCAGGTCGCCGAAGCGGCCGCCCGCGAGATCTCCAAGCGCCAGATCGACCGCCTCTATGTGGTGGGCTCCAACCCGACCACCGCCGCCACCATTGAGGCCAGCTACGCCCGCTTGGTCGAGGTGCTGGACGGCCTGATCGAGCGCCAAGGCTATGTGCTGGGCGCCCGCCCCTCGGCGGCGGACTTCGCGATCCAGGGCCAACTGTCGCAGCTGGCGATCATCGAACCGACCTCGGCGGCGATCACCGTCCAGCGCTCGCGCCGGGTTCGGGCCTGGCTCGATCGGGTGGAGGACCTGTCAGGCCTGGAGCCCGACGCCGCCCACTGGGCCTCGCTCGCCGACCTTGCCGACACGCTGCGCCCGCTGCTGACCGAGATCGGCAGGGTCTATGCGCCGTTCTTGCTGGCCAACGCCAAGGCGACGATGAGCGGCGTCGAAACAGTCGAGGCGGTCATCGACGGCCGCCCCTGGACCCAGCCGACCTTCCCCTACCAGGCCAAGTGCCTGATGGCGCTGCGGCAGGCTCATGCCGCGCTGTCTGCAGCCGATCGCGCGGCGGCTGACGCCCTGCTGGCGGGGACGGGGTGTGAGGCGCTGTTTGGGGGGATGTGAGGAAAGCCCATCAGCTTTCCTTAAATCCTACTCAATTGATATGAATTGAGCTGCAACCCCGCCGCGCCCTAGAGATCGCTTATCAGCGCTCAATCCCGGCGGACCACCATGACCTTGCAAGCCCGTGACGCCACGCCGCCGATCCTGATCGTGCCGGGCCTCTACAACTCCGGGCCCGATCACTGGCAAACCCATTGGGAACGCGCGCTGCCGGGCGCGGTGCGCGTCGAGCAGCAGGACTGGGAGCGCCCCCTGCTGGGCGACTGGACGATCAGCCTGGCCGAGGCCGTGCGCCAGAGGCCCGGCGCGATCCTGGTGGCTCACAGCCTGGGCTGCGCCTTGGTCGCCCACTTCGCCCAGGTGACGGGCGGGCGCGGCGTGGGCGGGGCCATGCTGGTGGCGCCGGCCGACGTCAATCGCGAGGGACCGGCGGGCCGCCTGCTGGTCGGCTTCTCGCCCATTCCCCGCCAGCGCCTGCCGTTTCCGAGCCTGGTCGTGGCCAGCCGCAACGATCCCTATGTCGAGATCGAGCGCGCCGAAGCCTTCGCGCGCGGCTGGGGGGCCGAGTTCGTCGACCTGGGGCGAGCGGGCCACATCAATGTGGCCTCCGGTCACGGCGCATGGCCTAAGGGGCGGGCCCTGCTGAACCGCCTGATCCGGCGCGTCACGGAAGACGCTCAACAGAAGGAAAGGAAGTTGGTGCGGGCGGTCGGGGTCGAACCGACACTCCTTTCGGAACCGGATTTTGAGTCCGGCGCGTCTACCAGTTTCACCACGCCCGCACATCTTCGCCTGCGCGAAGGGTGGTCTTCCTAGCAGGCGTTCGCGGCGAATTCCAGTGGCGCGATGGACGGTTTAGCATCGCGCCACACGGAGATTCCCGATGCCCAAGCCCGGCCCCCGCAACCTGATCACCGACGTGCCCGGCCTGAAGGTAGGCTGCGTCGAGGACGAGGCCGTCCGCACCGGCGTGACGGTGGTCCTCTGCCCCGAGGCCTGGACCGCCGCCGTCGACGTGCGCGGCGGCGGCCCGGCGGTGCGCGAGACCGACACGCTGCGCCCCGAGAACAGCTTCTCCAAGGCCCACGCGATCTGTCTATCGGGGGGATCGGTGTTTGGTCTTGGCGCGGCCGATGGCGTGGCTTCGGCCCTTTCGAACCGCGACGTGGGCCTGCGAATCACCGCCGGCACGCCGGCCATCCCGATCGTGCCGGCGGCGTGTCTGCATGACCTTTCCAACGGCGGCGACAAGGCCTGGGGCCTGGACCCGCCCTATCGCGCCCTGGGCATCAAGGCGGTCGAGGCGGCCGGCGAAGACTTTCCGCTGGGTCCGGTGGGCGCGGGTCGCGGGGCCATGGCAGGCTTGCGGCCGGGCGGACTGGGCTCGGCCTCGATCGACCTGGGCGACGGGCTGATCGTAGCGGCCCTGGTGGCGGCCAATCCGGTGGGCTCGGCCTATATGGCCGATGGCGAGACCTTCTGGGCCTGGCCGTTCGAGATCGACGGCGAGTTCGGCGGTCGCCGCCCTGGAGCCATGCCGTCGGCGAGCGAGCCCCTGCCCGACGACTCGAAGCTCGGCGCGCGCCTCAAGGCCGGGGCCAACACGACGCTGGCCCTGGTGGCCACGACCGCCGATCTGTCCACCGCTGAGGCCCAACGCATGGCGATGATGGCGCATGACGGGATGGCGCGCGCCGTGCGCCCCGCCCATACGCCGTTCGACGGCGATGTCGTCTTCGCCCTGGCCTCGGGCGCCAAGCCGCTGGGCGAGGATCCTGTGCGCGGCGTCCTGCGAACCCGAATCGGCTCGGCGGCGGCCGACTGTCTCGCGCGGGCGATGGCCCGGGCGGTCTACGAAAGCCGAGAGCGCCGCTGAACCTTACGGCGGCGTGATCGTCTCGCCGCCGGCCAGTTGGATGGCGGCCGTCTCCAGGTGATCGAGCAGACGCTTGAAGGTGGCCACCTCGCTGGGGGCCAGTCCCGCCAGCAGCGTCGCCTCATAGGCCAGGGCCAGGGGGGCGATCTCGGCGAACAGCCGTCGCCCGGCGGCCGTGAGCTCCAGCGTGTGAGAGCGCCGATCTGTCCGCACCGTGGTGCGCGCCACCAGCCGGCGCACAACCAGCTCCTGAGCGGCGCGGCTGACCCGGACCTTGTCCATCGCGGTGCGGGTGACGGCGGTGTGCGGGGTCAACGCGCCCTCGGCGAGCACCGACATCAACCGCCACTGCGGGATCGTCAGACCAAAGCGGTCCTCATAGGCCCGCGCGATCAGACGGCTCACGGCGGCCGAGGCCGTCGCCAGGCGATACGGCACATAGTCCGAGAGGCTGACATTGGCCTCGGGCGCTGCGGGCGCGCCAGACGTGATCGGAGAGACCGTTGCGGTCATGTCCCTTCCTTTCGTCCTTCCCCGGCGCGGTCGCCTTCGGAAGGAGCGACCTTTCGCTTGATCCGTTCCCGAACGAGGCCCTGGCTAGGGCCCCGTCGGTCCTGTCTGTTTGGGCATCGCCGCCGCAGGAGCTCAATGCTCGTTACGATCCGCGTCGAATACACGTCATAATCGCACGTCACTTGGGCAGAGAATAGCCGTCTCGCCTTCCTGAACAGCGATCCGTCAGTGATGGGCTGCGGCGGCGAGCTTGTCCTTGGGCGGCTCCGGCGTGGTCAGCAGCGCCTTCTGGCAGGCGCGCAACTCGTCGAGGCAGGTCTTGCGATTCCAGAAGTCGGAGAATTCGGCGACGGCCAGACGCAGGAGCTGGATATGCTCCTTGTATTCAACGGGTTTGGGCGCGTCGTCATGATCGTCGTGGTCGCCGTGGGCGGGCTTGGCGTCGGTCAGCAGCACCGTCTGGGAGCCCACGATCGTCACATTGCGACTCAGGACCTCGACGCCGGCCTTGGCGGGCGCGGCCTTGGGGTCGTCGTGATGACCGCCGGCGGCGTGGTCGTGTTCCTTGTCGTGGCCCTTGGCGTCATGACCCTTGCCGTGGCCGTGCTTGTCGGCCTTGCCGTGGTCGTCCTTCTTCTCCTCGGGACGCTCGCCCTTCATGCCCTTGTTGAGCTGCTCAAAGGCCTTGCCGCACGGTCCGCCGAACACCAGCAGCGGACCGATCCGCAACTGAACTTCGTCGATCAGGTCCTGGGTCTTGGCCACAAGCTCGCCGGAGTGGGCGCTGCTGGCGGCCACGCACTTGGCCTTGATGGCCTCATGAATGATCTTGGGCGTCTCGCCGTGCTTCTCGCCCTTGTCGCCGCGCCCCGTCAGCCGTCCGGCGAAAAAGGCCAGGCCGATGATCGCCAGGCCGGCGAGCACCAGAAGGAAAACCAGCGTCGGATCGAAGACCGGCACAGGTTGGTCGACCGGAAATTCTGACTGGTACACGCTGATGTCTCCGCCCCACGCGACACGCCATTCTCATGACGCTTCGTATGGTTAACGCAACAGCATTATCGATGCACGGCCAAGGTGCTCAGGACGGCCGATAAATGATCGCCGAAACGCGGGCGCCGTGCTCGTAACGGGCGGGCCCGCCGTAGACGGCGACCTCGCAGAGGATGTCCCCGCCGGCCTCCCCGCTCCAGATGTAGCTTCGCTCGACCTCGACATAGCGGCCGGCGGGCGAGATGCCCTCGAAGGTGTCACCCCAGGGGACCACGCCCTTCAGGTCCTGCCAGCGCAGCGTGACGGCGCGGGACAGCTCGTCGCGCGCCATCGCCTCCAGGTCAGGATCGCTCGTCGACAGCGCCTCAGCCCTCGGCCGTGTCGCGGAAATAGGCCTCGACCTCGCCCTGCAGCTTGATCGTCATCGGATTGCCCTTGCGATCCAGGGTCTTGCCGGCCGCGACCCGCACCCACTTCTCGCTGATGCAGTATTCCTCGACATTGGTCTTCTCGACACCCTTGAAGCGGATGCCGATACCGCGTTCCAGGAGATCGGCGTCGTAATACGGGCTATCCGGATTGACGGAGAGGCGGTCGGGGGGCGTGTCGCTCATGGTCTTCAGCTTTCGGTGCGGGCCGCGCGGCCCTTGTGTTGGCCGGCGGTGATAGCCACGAAACGCGCAGAAGCCAAATCCTCAGGAACATCCCCTCCCCTGGCCGGACCTTCGTCGGCGCTCAGGTCGTCTGGTCGCTCTTGATCGGATCGGCGGCCGAGACCACCCCGTCATTGTTGGTGTCGTGGGTCACGAACATCCGCCAGCCCGAATAGTCGAACTCGGCCTTGGTGATTCCGCCGCTCTTGTCGCTGTCGAGCACCCCGAACCGGACATCGGTCTGCCGCATCTGACGCATCCGCTCCTCGTCCTTCTTGTCAGGCGTCATGTCCGAGGCGGCGAGCTTGGCCTCCAGCCGCGCCTTGAACTCGGCGACGTACTCGGCTTGCGACAGCGCGCCGCTCTTGTCGGTGTCGGTCTTGGCGAACTGAAGGGCGCGGGTGGCGGCGTACTCGTCCTTGGTGACGACGCCGTCGCCGTTCTGGTCCTGCTCCTTGATGAAGATGTCGCGAGCGTGCGAGGCGGCGTGGGCCCCGCCGGCGATCAAGGACAGGGCCGCAGCGGCGGTCAGGAGGGTGCGGGTCTTCATGAGGGGTCTTTCGCTCAACGGAGGGATTCAAAGGTCAGGGCGTAGGTGAAGCTCTGGCCCGGCTGGCCGGGGGCCGGTGCGGCGACGCGGTAGCGCGACTGGATCTGGTAGACGCCCGACCGATCGACCCGCACGGCGAAGCGGCCGTTGGCGTCGCTCTTCAGCGTCTTGGGGGTCGCCTTGGTGTCGGCGTAGCGGTCGTCGGCCCCGTGCAGGGTGATCGGCTGACCGGCTACGGGCTTGCCGTCGAACAAGACCTCGAACACCGCGTCCTGGCCGGTGACGATCTTGCTGGGATGAGTCACGGCCCGGAACTCCAGACCCTTGCCGTGGGGCGCCAAGGCCTGGTCGCTGGGCGCCCCGCGCGTGACATAGACGTCCGCCAGGGTCAGGCTCTGCATGTCGATAGCGTCGGCCGGCGCCTTGGAGCCTTCGAAGAACGCCCACTCGCCATTGACCAGCGCCGCCTTGGCGACCCGGCCGGCGCGCAGGCCGGTGGTGATCCGATAGGTGCCGGGCTTCTCGGTCGTCGCCTCGACCAGCGCGAGCTCGCGCGTATAGACCGGAACCAGGGCGGTGCGCACGCCATCGGGACCGATCACGGCGTAACCGTCCGACTTCATTGCCACTTCAGGCGTGAAGAAGCTCTCGGTGAAGGCGCCCTGCACCGTCACGATCTTGCGGTCCGAGGCGTCGAACACGGTCGGCAGCAGATACGGCGAGTGGGCCTGCGCGGCGGGCCCGAGCAGGGCGAACAGCAGCGCGCCGCCTGTCAGGCTGGCGCGAAACGAACGGATCATTGAACAAAACCCCAAGCGCCGCGACGGCTGCGGCGACTCCGCTTTATTGCGACTGATTCTAAGAATCAATCTTAATTAGCTTGACCGCGCCCCTATCGAACCTTAGGCCCCTCACCGTCAGTTGCGAGTCATTCGCATATCAAAATGTTAAGAAGGGGATCTCGATGTCGCGCCTGAAACTCGCCGCCCTCGCCGCCGCGTCCACCGCCGCCTTGCTCGCCACGGCCGCTCGCGCGGACGACGCCAAGCCCGAATCCGACGCCGTCGAGTTGGACAAGGTCACGGTCACCGCCACCCGTTCGGAAAAGGCTCTCTCCAAAGCGCCGGCCAGCGTGACGGTCATATCCGCGCAGGAGATCGAGGACGGCTTGATCAAGGACATCAAGGACCTGGTGCGCGGGGAGCCGGGCGTTTCGGTCCGCAACGCCCCCGCCCGGTTCACCGCCGCCGGCGCCTCGACGGGGCGGGACGGCAATGCAGGCTTCAATATTCGGGGCCTGGAGGGCAACCGGGTGCTCATCGTCGTGGACGGCGTGCGCGTGCCCGACAGCTTCGCGTTCGGCGCCCAGTCGGTCGGACGCGGCGACCAGGTCGACCTCGACACGCTCAAGTCGGTGGAGATCGTTCGGGGCCCGGCCTCAGCGCTCTATGGCTCGGACGGCCTGGCTGGATCGGTCAGCTTCATCACCAAGGACCCGTCGGACATTCTAAAGGGCGGTGACGCGTTCGCGGGTCGGGCGCGCATCGGCTATGCGTCGGCCGACGAGAGCTGGACCGAAAGCGCGCTGCTGGCGGGCCAGGTCGGCCGCTGGGAGGGCCTGCTGACCTACACCCGCCGCGACGGCGAGGGCCAGAAGACGGCCGGGACCAACGCCTCGGCCAACACCGACCGCACCACCGCCAACCCCGAGGACAACCAGTCCAACGCGATCCTGGTCAAGCTGATCTACAGCCCCGATGACCATAACCGCTTCCGCCTGACGGTGGATCATCTGGACCGCGATGTGGATTGGACGGTCCTGTCGGCGATCGCCAAGCCGCCCCTGGCCGCAACCAGCGTGATCGGCCTGACCGCCTTCGACAAGGTGAAGCGTGATCGTGTCAGCCTGGATCACCGGTTCGACGGCGGCCAGGGCCTGATCGATAGCGCCCACACGACCCTCTACTGGCAAAAGAGCACGACGCGTCAGTTTTCGGCCGAGGATCGCAACACCGCCGTCGATCGCACGCGCGACGCCACCTTCGACAACCGGGTGCTGGGCGCCAGCGCCGAACTGCACAGCCGCTTCGACCACGGCGCGCTCACCCACGACATCGTCTGGGGCGGCGACGCGTCGATCACCCGCCAGCGAGGCGTGCGTGGCGGTACGGTTCCGCCCGCCGGCGAGACCTTCCCCGCTAGAGCTTTCCCGACCACGGACTTCACCCTGGCCGGGCTCTATGTTCAGGACGAGATCAAGGCCGGCCGCTTGGCGCTCTACCCCGCCCTTCGCCTCGACTACTACAAGCTGGATCCGAAGACTGACCCGTTGTTCCACGCCGCGACCGCCGGCCAGAGCGACACGCACCTGTCGCCCAAGCTGGGGCTGGTCTGGGAAGCCAGCGACCTCGTCACGGTCTTCGCCAACGCTGCGACAGGCTTCAAGGCCCCCTCGCCATCGCAGGTGAACACCGGCTTCAGCAACCCGGTCTCGAACTACCAGTCGATCTCGAACCCCGACCTCAAACCCGAAACCAGCCGCACCCTGGAAGCGGGGCTACGCCTGGGCCGGGAAAGCTGGCGACTGTCGGTGACAGGGTTCACCGGCGACTATGACGACTTCATCGAGCAGGTCCAGGTAGGCGGGAACTTCACCGCCGCCAGCCCCGCCGTCTATCAGTATGTGAACCTCACCGGCGTGACGATCAGCGGGGCGGAGGCCAAGGGCAGCGTCACCTTGGGCGCCGGCTTCACGGCGCGGGCGGCGGTCGCCTACGCCAAGGGCTCGTCGAAGGCCAGGGGCGTCAGCACGCCGCTGGCGTCCATCGATCCGGTCAAGATCACAGGCGGCGTCGGCTATCGCGCGCCGTCGGGCCGCTTTGGCGCTGATCTTTCCGTCATCCACGCGGATCGGAAATCGGCGAGCCGGACGGGCGTCACCTGCGCGGGCGGCTGCTTCACGCCTGCGGCTTTCACCGTCGCCGACGCGACGGCCTGGTGGTCTGTCACCGAGGCGGTGACGGTGCGCGCGGGCGTCTTCAACCTCACGGACGAGAAATACTGGTGGTGGAGCGACGTCCGCGGCCTTTCCGACACCTCGGTGGTCAAGGACGCCTACAGCCAGCCTGGCCGGAACTACAGCATATCCCTGGCGCTGAAGTTCTGACCCGGCGGAGCGGCGCGCGCGGGCGGGAAGCCGCGCGCGCCGACATCCTTGCGGACAAGCGCCCCGGCCCCTGCTAGCTAGTCGCGGTCACGACACCGGAGTTCGCATGCTGCGTCGCCTTTACGACTGGGTCATGGGTCTGGCCGCCTCGCGCCACGCCGAAAAGAGCCTGTTCGCCGTCTCGTTCGCCGAGAGCTCTTTCTTCCCCATTCCGCCGGACGTGATGCTGGCGCCAATGTGCCTGGCCAAGCCGGAGAAGGCTTGGCGCTATGCGGCCCTCTGCACCCTCGCCTCGGTTCTGGGCGGCATACTCGGCTATGCGATCGGCTTCTTCCTGCAGGATCTCGGCATCTGGCTGATGAAGATCACCGGCCACGCCGGCGGGCTGCAAGAGTTCCAGTGCTGGTACGGCAAGTACGGCGTCTGGGTGATCCTGGCCAAGGGCCTGACGCCCATCCCCTACAAGCTGGTGACCGTGGCCTCCGGTCTTGCCGCCTTCAGCTTCCCGATGTTCATCGCCGCGTCGGTGATCACCCGGGGCGCGCGCTTCTTCCTGGTGGCTTTCGTCATCAAGAAGTTCGGCCCCACGCTGCTGCCGGTGATCGAGCGTCGTCTCGCCTTGTTCGCCGGAATTTTGATCGCGCTCCTTGTCATCGGTCTCGGCGCCAGCCACCTCCTGGGCGGAAGTGGAAGCGCTGGAGCCTGCGTCGCATGACGAACGAGGACCCGAAGGTCGAAGACACCGCCCCTGTGGGCGAAACCCCGCCAACGGCGACGCCTGTGCGCGGTCCCACGCCGGCCGCCCCCGTGCAGCGCTCCGTCATCGCCACGACCTATGACCTCGTGACACGGCACTGGCCGCTGGTGGCGCTGCTGTCGAGCGCGCTGCTGCTGGCTATCGCCCACGCCTTCGAAAAGTTCGGCGGCCTCGCGCCCTGCCACCTGTGCCTGAAGCAACGCGAGGTCTACTGGGTCGCCGGAACGGTCGGCCTGGTCGGACTGGCCTTGCAGCGCACGCCGTTCTGGTCGCGCCTGCGCCTGCCTTTGGCCCTGCTTCTCGGCGCCATCTTCCTCTACGGCGCGGGCCTGGCGACCTATCACGCCGGCGCCGAATGGAAGTGGTGGCCAGGACCCAAGACCTGTTCCGGCGGTGACGCCGCAGCGGCCTCCAATCTCGAGGCGATGCTGAAGGGAACGGCGGCTATCAAGCCGCCGGCCTGCGACAAGGCCGCCTGGGTGTTCCTGGGCCTGTCGATGGCCGGCTGGAACGTCCTGATCTCGCTCAAGCTGGCCGTCTGGTCCGTCCTGGCGGCGTTCCGCAAGTCGGAGACCCTGGCATGACCCGTCCCATCCCCCCGCGTCCCGGCTCATCGGCCTCGGCCGCGCGCCTCGCGGAAATCCTGCGCGTCGACCAGGCCGGCGAACTGGCCGCCGTCCATATCTATCGTGGTCAGGCGGCGGTCATGCGCGCCGCGCCCGGCCGTGAACGCATCGCCGAGCAGCTGCGCGAGATGGAAGGTCACGAGCAGGTCCACCTGTCCCGCTTCAACGAACTGCTGACCGAACGCGGCGTACGGCCGACGTTGATGTCGCCGGTCTGGCGCGCCGCCGCCTTCGCGCTGGGCGCCGGCACCGCCCTGCTGGGCGACAAGGCCGCCCATGCCTGCACCGAGGCCGTCGAGACGGTGATCGAGAAGCACTATGCCGGCCAGATCGAGGAGCTGAAGGACCGCGATCCGGCGCTGGCGGCCGAACTCAGCCAGTTCCGCGACGACGAGCTGGCGCATCGCGACATCGCCATCGAAGAAGGCGCGCATGAGGCGACGGCCTATCCGCTTCTGACGGCGGTGATCCAGGCCGGATGCCGCGCCGCCATCAAGATCAGCGAGAAGATCTGAGCCGACGGCGAAGGTCCCGCTTTCGTGCAAGCGCTTGGCGCCCCGCGCGGACGCGCCTACCCATAGGCCCTCTATGGGGTCGGGTGGGGAGTCGTCCGTTGTCGCATCGCTTTAGCCTTTTCGCCGCCTGTGCTGTCTCCTGTCTGGCGCTGGGCGTTGGGCAAGTCAGCGCCCAGACGGTCAAGACCAGCGAACTCACGCGGGAAACCGGCGGCGCGATGCCGGAGGCGCAACGCGCCCTGGCGTTCGATCACGCCGACCTCAAGCTCAAGATCCTGCCCGAGAAGAAGGCCATCGAGGGCGAGGCGACCCTGACCTTCACGGCTAAATCCCGGCTCGACAAGCTGGTGGTCGACTTCGATCGCGTCTTCACGATCCGTAGGCTGACGATCGACGGAAAGGCGCTGAAGCCGACATCCTGGAGCAACCCCGAAGGCCGGCTGACGATCACCCTGCCCCGGACGGTGGCCAAGGGGAGACAGGTGACGCTCGCCGTCACCTATGACGGCGTCCCTCACGAGGCCAAGCGCGCGCCGTGGGACGGCGGCTTCGTGTGGTCCAAGACCGAGACCGGCGAGCCGTGGATCGCCACGGCGGTCCAGGGCGACGGCTGCGATCTCTTCTGGCCCTGCATCGACTACCCGACTGGCGAACCCAAACTGGTGGACCTGCACATCACCGTGCCCGCGCCCCTAGTCGCACCGGCCAACGGCGTCTTCAAGGGCATGACCGAGAAGGACGGCTGGCGCACCTATCACTGGCGGGCCAAGCAGCCGAACACCTACGCCATCGCGCTGGATGTCGGCCCCTACGAGGAGTTGACCGGGACCTATGAGAGCCGGTTCGGCGACAGCATTCCGCTATCGTTCTGGCACCTGAAGTCCAGCGCCGCGCCGGCCAAGGACCTGTTCGCCGAGTTCACGCCGATGCTGGACTTCTTCGAGCAGATGATCGGCCCCTACCCGTTCCGCGACGAGAAGATGGGCGTGGTCGAGACGCCGCATCTGGGCATGGAGCACCAGACGATCAACGCCTACGGCAACGCCTATAAGAAGGACGGCTTCGGTTTCGACTGGCTGCTTCAGCACGAGTTCGCGCACGAGTGGTTCGGCAACCAACTGACCAACGCCGACAACGACGACATGTGGCTGCACGAGGGCTTCGGCAGCTACATGCAGCCGCTCTACTCGCAGTGGCTGCACGGCGACATGGAATATATGAGCCGGCTGAACACTCAGCGCCTGGCCGTGCGCAACAAGTTCCCGATCGTCTCGGATCGCCCGCTCAAGGAGGACGCGGTCTATAACGGTGAGCGCGGTCCGGGGAACGACATCTACTACAAGGCCTCGAACGTCCTCCACACCTTGCGCGCCCTGATTGGCGATGAGGCGTTCTTCAAGATCACCCGGATCGCTGTGTACGGCCGCGATGACCCCAAGCCCGGAAACTTCTCGCCGCGCTATCTGAGCACCCGGGACTTCGTGCGGATCGTCAACGAGGTCACCGGCCAGGACTTCGGCTGGTTCTTCGACGTCTATCTGTACCAGGCCGCTCCGCCGGAACTGATCGAGCGCCGCGACGGGGCCGACCTCGTGCTGCAATGGAAAACGCCGGCCGACAAACCCTTCCCGATGCCCGTGGACGTCAAGATCGGCGGAAAGCTGGTGACCTTGCCGATGGCCGGCGGAACCGGCCGCGTGACGGTGGGCGATGCGGTTCCTGTCATCGTCGATCCCGCGTCCAAGGTTCTGCGTCGCCAACCCTATGTCGAGGCGTTCCAAGCCTGGAAACAGGCGGCGGACAAGGCGGCGGCTGAGGCGCGCAAGAAGGCCGAAGCGCAAAAGGCTTCGCCCAGCCCGGGGTCTTGAACCCTCGCTAACCTTGTCGCTTTACCCGATGGCGCGATCTGGCCTCTAGGGTCAGAGGTCTGTGTTGGAGACCGCGTCCGTGTTGAAGCCAAGCCATTTCGTGATCGCAGCGCGCGGGGCTCTGCTGATGGGCGGCCTCGCGGTCGCAGTCCTGGCGCTGGGTCCTTTCCAAGGCGCCGAGCGGCTGATCGGGCTAAGCGACAAGACCGCCCACGCCCTGGCCTTTGGCGGGCTGCTGGCGGTTTCGTTCCTGGCCTTCCCGCGTTCGCGCCGCAGCGATCTGGCCATCGCCGCGCTGATCCTTGGCGCGGGCGTCGAGGTGGCGCAACTTTTGGGCCATCGCAGCGCCAGCCTGCTGGACTGGCTGGCGGACGCGGCCGGCGTGGCGACGATCTACGGCGCGAGCATGATCGAGACCGTTCGGAAGATGGCGCGTGACCACGGCGACAAGACCTTCGCCGAGATCGCGGCCTTGAACCGCCGGCGCACGCCGCGTCGCCCGTCAATCAGCTTCGCCCCTGCTCAGACCAAAGCCGAAAACGCGAGCCCCGGTTACGACACCTTCGCGCAACGCGCGGCCCGCCGCTTTCCGGTCAGGTAATCCGTTTGACGCTGACCGGGTCGCTGCCGGGGAAGCTCTCTTCCAGGCCTTCGTCGAGCAAGGCCTCCTGGCGGTTTTCCGACTGGGCGACCCTGCCCGCGAGCTGATCGTGCTTTTCACCCTCGGCCAGCGGTTCGTCGGCTTCCCGCGCGTGGGGCGCGTCGAAGGACTTGTCCTCGGGCCGGATCTTGCCCTCTGCGGCCATGTCAGCCGTCGATGCGGCCGTCCCATGCGTGAAGTGACGCTTGTCAGCGTCGTTGGCGGGGTTCTGGTTCATCTTCGATCTCCATGACGACTGTCATGGGAAGAACCCGCGCCTGGCGGCTCCGGTTGCATCGGGCGACCGGCGGGCCGGAAGCTCGCCTTACGCCTCCAGCTCGATGTCCCAGTACAGATAGTCCAGCCAGCTCACATGCAGCCGTCCCGGCGGGAACCGGCGCCCGCGTTCCTGCAGCTCGTACATCGACGGCCGGCGCGCGGTGTGGAACGTCTGCATTCCCGCCTCGCGCGGCGTTCGCCCGCCCTTGCTGAGGTTGCAGGGCGCGCAGGCGGTGACGATGTTCTCCCAGGTCGTGCGGCCGCCCCGCGAGCGCGGGATGACGTGGTCGAACGTCAGGTCGTCCGGAGATCCGCAGTACTGGCAGCTGAAACTGTCGCGCAGGAACAGGTTGAAGCGTGTGAAGGCCGGCGGGCGCTCCTGCGGCACATACTGCTTCAGAGCCACCACGCTGGGCAGCTTCATCTCACAGGAGGGCGAGTGGATGACCTGGTCATAGCTGGCCACGACATCGACGCGGTCCAGAAACACCGCCTTGATCACCTCCTGCCAGGGCCAGAGGGACAGCGGATAGTAGCTCAACGGCCTGAAGTCCGCGTTGAGGACCAGAGCGGGCATGCCCGACGGCGGGCGGGTGAGGACCTGCATCAAGTCCTCCTCTCGAGGCGGCCAGGGCCTCGGACGATGGGGTACGCGACAGGACTGAAGACGGGCCTCCTTCCTACGCTATTCAGGGAATCGCCATTCATTCCCGAACGCATGAGAAGGATGATCCGACTCAGCGACAGAACCAAGACATCCCTGGCTCGTTTTCAAAAAGGCGCGATTTCGCGTCGTTTCACGGCGCCGTAGCAGGCCCACAGCAGGTGAGCGGCGACGCTCCTGTAAGGCCGCCAAAGCTCGGCCCGGGCGTAGGCCTGCTTCTCGGTCGGACGGACATCGGCGCCGTCGACCCATCGCAGGGCTTCCTGCAGCGCCACGTCCCCGCCGGGAAACAGGTCCAGCCGGCCTTGGGTGAACATCAGGAAGACCTCGGCCGTCCATCGGCCCACGCCGGTGATCGCCGTGAGGGCCGCCACGGCCTCCGCGTCGGAGAGGCTCCTTAGCGCGTTGAAATCGCAGGCGCCGTTCAAATGGGCCTCGGCGATGGCCCGGGCATAGCGCGCCTTGGGCCGGGAAAGGCCCAGCGAGAGCAGGTGAGCCTCTTCCAGCCCCGCCACCACCTCCGGTGTCATGTCCGGCAGCCCCGCCTCGACCCGCGCCCAGATCGCCGCAGCGGAGGCCAGCGACACCTGCTGCTGGACGATCATCTTCAGAAGACCGGGAAAGCCGCCCAGGCCGACGCGCCAAGCGAAGGCCGGCGTCACAGCCTCCGCCGCCGCCAAGGCCGGATCGGCGGCCGCCAGGTGTTTGCGGGCGGCCAGGATCGCTTCGGCGGAAGGCGGGTCGAACATCCAGGCTTGGTCGCTCTGACAGCGCCCGCGCACAACCCGAAACTTGCGGCTCTACTCGATCGCCGTGATCTCGATCGCGCCGCCCGGCGCGGCGGAGACCTCGCCGACCGCCTTGCCGAGCAAAGCCCGGGCGATCGGCGCGACGTAAGAGATCGAGCCCTTGGCGGGATCGGCCTGGTCCTCGCCGACGATCCGGAAAGTCTGAACCCGGCCGTCCTCGCGTTCGAACGTCACGCGATCGCCGAACTGCGCCACCGACTTGGAGGGATCGCGTTCCAGCACTTGCGCGGTCGCGCGACGGGCCGACCAGTAGCGGAGATCGCGCGTCGCGCGCGCCATGGCCGTGCGGTCACCGTCGGCGGCGCCGCCCGCGCTCTGGGCGCTGGAATACGCCGCGCGCGCAGCCGCGAGTTCGAGCTCGATCTCGGCTAGGCCGTCGGGCGTCACCAGGTTCGGGTGCGTGGAGATCGGACGATCCGGCAGATCGGCGGCGAAGGCTTCGCTGTCGCCTTCCTTGGTGAAGGCGACGCTCATGGCCGGAAAAGTCTGTGAAACATTGCAGGGGCCCGTGACGCGTCGAACAGAGGCGGCGTCTGGGGCCTAACGCGTCCCGCTCTGGTTAGCTCCGCCAAGGCGGCGGTTCAAGCGGTAGCCGCATTGGACACGGCGGCGGGCGCTCGCGTGGAACTCGCCCGCCGATCGTGGATCAACAGCCTACAGGACGACGCCGACGATGGCGGCGGCAACGCCCAGAGCGATGACCAGGAAGTAGCCGGCGGCCATGCGGTCAAAGGCGGTTTCAAAGGCGTTCAGCGTGCGGTTCATGATGATGATCCCTCTCATTCAGCTTGTCCCGATCCGCTACGGATCATCGGTCTCGCCAGAGACGAGCCAATCTGGACGGTGCTTAGATAGCACCAATCTGAACGCCGTCAAGATGATCTTTACAGCGTTTGGATGAAATTTTAGAAAGGCGGGGTTAGAGTGAGGCCGATGAGCACAGCGACCGCAGAATCACGCCCCTATCACCACGGTGACCTGAGCCGCGCCCTGATTGGGGCGGCGCGCAAGATTCTCGAGACCGATGGTCCTGCGGCGCTGTCTCTCCGGGCGGTGGCGCGCGAGGCCGGGGTAAGCCCCGCCGCGCCGTACCATCACTTCAAGGACAAGGCCGAACTGCTGGACGCCGTGGCGCACGAGGGCTGGCACGAACTCGATGCGGCGCTCTCCAAAGCCCGTGGCGAGAACAATGCCGCCCGGGACCAGATGACCAATCTCGGCGTCGCCTATGTGTGCTTCGCCCGCGACAATCCCGCGCTCTATCGCGTCATGTATGACTGCTCACGCGACCGGGACGCCTTGCCCGACCAGCTGAAGGACGACGGCGCCTATTGCCAGGTCCGCGACACCATCGGCGAGAATAGCGGCGGCCGCGCCACCGAGATCGACCTGGAGTTGGCGACGATCGCCGCCTGGTGCGCCGGACATGGCCTGGCCGAGATGATCAGCTTCAAGCAGTTCGCGCCGCTCAAGGAACTGCTCGGCGGCGAAGAGGCGTTCCTGCGGGCGGTCTTCGAGCATCTGGGCATGTTCGCCAAGGTCATCGACCAGGATCCGGCTTGACGTTCGTCACCCGGTTCGCGCCCTCCCCGACGGGTTACCTGCATCGCGGCCACGCCTACTCCGCGCTGACGGCGTTCGAGGCGGCGCGCGCGGCGGGCGGGCGGTTCATCCTGCGCATCGAGGACATCGACGCCACCCGTTGCCGACCCGAGTACGAGGCGGCGATCCTGGAAGACCTCGCCTGGCTGGGCCTGCGCTGGGAAACGCCGGCGCGCCGGCAATCCGAGCACCTATCGGACTACGAGGCCGCCATTGCAGCGCTGCGCGATCGCGGCCTCGTCTATCGCTGCTTCAAGACCCGCAAGGAAATCGACATAGGTCGCGCGCCGCACGAGCCCGCCGTCGCCTATGTCGGCGCGCCGCTCAGCGCGGGCGAGGAAGCTGAACGGCTGGCGCGCGGCGAGCCGTTCGCCTGGCGGCTGTCGCTGGCGGCGGCGCGAGAGGCCCTCGGCGGCTTCGATTCCCTCACCTTCGTGGAGGAAGGCGTCGACAGATCATCGCCCCGAACCGTCCAAGCCCGCCCCGAAACCGCCGGCGATATCGTCCTGGCCCGCAAGGACGTCGGCGTGGCCTACCACCTTGCGGTCGTTCATGACGATGCGCTGCAGGGAGTGACCCATGTGATCCGGGGCGAAGACCTGTTCGAGGCCACGCATATCCAGCGACTGCTACAGGCGCTGCTGGGCCTGCCGACCCCGGTCTATCGCCACCATGGCCTGCTCACGGGGCCGGACGGCAAGCGCTACGCCAAGCGGGACAAGGCCCAGACCCTGCGGGCGCTTCGCGCGTCGGGGATGACAGCCTCGGCGCTTCGCGCCGAACTCGGGTTTGAATGAGGGCGATCAGCCGCCGCCCGCCTGCTCCACTAACTGCCCCATGGCCTTCAGATAGTTCGAAAACGCCGCCCGGCCGGTGTCGGTCAGTCGCACGCGCGTCAGGGGCTTGCGCCCGACGAAGCTCTTGTCGATCGACACGTAAGCCGCCTCCTCCAGCTTGCGCAGGTGGATCGACAGGTTGCCCTGGGTGACCTCGAGCACGTCCTTCAGTTCGGTGAAGTCGGCCACCTCGGCGCTGGCCAGATAGGCGACGATGCCCAGGCGCACCCGGCCATGGATCACGTCGTCCAGCCCGCTGATGTCAAACTTGGGGGCCACCGAGCGCCTCAGGCCGCCGACCGCATGGCCTGGCGCATCATGTAGAAGCCCGGGGCCGCCATGAACGCGAACAGGCCGAAGCTGGCGATCATCAGGTAGAGGTCCGCCCGCTCGATCAGAAGGCCCATGGCCACGCCGGAGACCAGCCAGCCCAGGGCGACGATCAGCATCCACATCCTCCGGCGCAGCACGTAGATCACCTGCCACACCGCGCCTTGCAGGATGAACACCACCGCCGGATGGAAGAGCCAGTAGTGGAAGTCCTTGTGGCGCGAGGCGGCCGCCGCGAAGACGATGATCAGGGCCAGGTTCGCCACGCCCGTCGCCTGAAACGCCGCGTTGACCGCCCGATTGGTGACGCCGCGTTGCGGGCTCTTGCGATCCTTGATGATGACGATGGTCATCAGCACCAGGAAGATCACGGTCGGCGCCCAGGCCAGGATCAGGTTGCCAAGGCCGCAAAGGCCGATCAGCCCGCGTTCCTGGACAACGTAGATCAGAGACTGAAGACCATAGAGCAGCCCGGCCGCGCCATAGAGCGCCCCGCCGGCCACACCCAGACCGCCGCGCTCCTGGGAGCCTTCGGCCAGGCCGCGCAGGAAGGCCAGGTCGTCCTGGACGCTCTTCAGGTCTTTGCTCATGTCGGCCCCTTTCAGTGCGGCATCATGGACGGTCACAGGATTCGACCCAACAGCGGCAGGCGGCGTAGCGCCATGGTCAGAATCCAGCTCAACACGGTGGCCCCGACAAACACCGCCACGCCCTTGGCCAGTCCGCCCCAGGCTTGAGGCAGGAACAGCCAGGCCAGCCAGGCCGTGAAGACGTAGTGGGTCAGGTACATGCCGTAGGCGTTGGCCTGCAGGCTGGCGCCGACCGGACCGGTTTTCTTGACGAACCGCAGGAAGGTGGCCAACGCCGCGAAGGACAGGGTGGCGCAGGCCAGGGCGAACATCACGCCGCCGCCGATGTCCAGCGCCAGGCGCGGCGGCGGCTTGGGCGAAAAGGCCATGATGATCACCGCGATAACCCCCACGACGGGCAGGATCGGGGCGGCCTGCCAGGCCCACCAGCGCTTGGCCAGCTTGCCCTCCGCGTTGGTCAGCCCCTGGCCGACGCCCGCCGCCCCGACCGCGACGCCGGCCAGGAAATAGACGAAGTAATGAAGGACCCGCGAAGTCTGCACCGTGAAGGGCCCCACCTGCGTCCAATGCATGAAGGTGAAGGTCGCGCTCATCGGGATATACGCAACGGCGCTGGCGATCACGAGCCCTAGAAAGAACAGGCCCGGCTTACGATCCGCGCCGCGCGCCAGCCGTCCGAGGCTCTCGATCGCGCCCGGCGCGATCAGGTTGATCGCCGTGGCCACGGCGCCGAAGGCGAGCAGCACCCACAGGAACCACGCCGGGCCGCTGGGCCAGACGGGCAGATCGAACCAGGCGCTTGCGAAGGCGGCGACAGAGACATCCCCACCGGCCTGGAGCCACGCCGGGAAATAGGCCAGCGGCGCCAGCAGGCCCGCCGCAAGCACAAACGGAACACCCAGTCGCAGGGCCCGGCCGCCCAGGAACCCGCCGCTACCCTTCGCCCGCAGGCCGTCAGCGACGAACAGACCCGAGATGAAGAACATCAGCGACATGAAGAACAGATCGTTGACCAGGGTCAGCAGGCCAAACAGCTCGAACTTCTGAGGATCGCGAACCGGGAAGGCCATCCACAAGTACGGGGCCTGGCCGAAGTCCGCGATCGGCGGCGGATTGGGCGTGTAGGCCAGCACCGTGTGGTGGGCGATCACCAGCAGGGTAACGAAGGCGCGCAACGCGCCGATCGGAGCGTTGCGGCCGCCGATCTGGGCCATCGTCGATCGTTCGGTGGAGCTGATGGGCGCGTGCATGGGCTGATCCCTTCCTCAAGTGGGCGCACCATGGATCAACTAGTTTGTTTTGTAAACTTGTCTACCAACTGCTCATCTGCTCCGCCTCCTTGTCATCTCGGCTGAAGCGCAGCGGAACGCCGGGACCTAGGGGGTGACAGAGCGCCGTGCGCGCCACCCCTGGGTCCCGGATAGCCTCTACGAGGCTTCCGGGATGACACAGATTAAGGCTTTGATTTTAGAGCGTTACAGCACTTACCGCGCCCAGTACCGATACCGATACGCCGGCGCGAACCCTTCGTCGGCGTACAGCGCGATGGCGGGCGCATTGTCGGCCTCGACCTGCAGCCAGGCCCGATCCGCGCCCAGCGTCGAGGCCTCGGCCAGCAAGGCGCGGAGCACCAAGCGGGCCAGCCCCTTGCGGCGATGGTCGGGCGCGGTGCGCATGCCGAAGATCCCCGCGAAGCCTCCGCCGATCGCGCTGGCCCCGATCGCCGCCGGCGCATTGTTGATGTCCAGGCGCGCGAACCGAGCGGGGGCCGGGATTCGTCGCAGGGTCTGCAGCCGCTCGCGGCCGTCTTCGGGATCGCCGGCCGTGGCGGTGAACACCGCCTGGAAGGCGTCGTCGGGCGTCGTCGAGATCACCACACGATCGCTCCCCTCCCCGCGCGTCGGCCCCAGCATCACCAGCGTTTCCTTGGTCGGCGCATAACCCCGCGCAGCAAGCTTCCGATCAAGGTCCGTAGGCGCGCAGGCGCCGTCCGTGAGCTTGAAGCGCGGCGGCAGTCCTCGCGCATCGAGCCACGCCTCGGCGGCCAGGATCGCCGCATCGACGTCGCGATCGGGCGCGCCCAGCGGCCAGCAGGCGTTGATGCGCATGGAGTGGCCCGACGTGGCGTTCAACCGCCATCCGCCAAGCGTCGCGCGCTCTCGCGCGGGCCAGGCGTCGTCGGCCAGCGGCTCCAGCCGCGCAGGATCGATCACTTCTCGGCCAGGAGCTTTTCGACCAGACCCCGCATCTCGGGCGCGGACCAGTCAGCCGGTCCGGCCAGACGCGCGCGTTCGCGACCCTGGCGGTCATAGATTACGGTCGTCGGGTAGCCCTGAGCGCGCGGTTGCAGGTCGAAGGACAGCTTGTAGGACGGATCGCGATAGGTGACGAGCGGCGGATTGGCCGCCATCTCTTCCTTGACGAGGTTCAGATCGCTGTCGCGGTCGACGCTGATCGGCAGCACCGTCAGAGGCTGGGTGGCGTAGGCGGCCTGAAGCTTGGCCAGGGTCGGCATCTCGGCCTTGCACGGCGCGCACCAGGTCGCCCAAAGGTTCATGACCACGACTCGTCCCTTGAAGTCGGCCAGGGTCGTGGGCTTTCCGTCCATCGAGGTGAAGACCGTCGTCGGCGCAGGACGAGGCGTGGCGGGCACGTCCAGCTTTTCCAGCGCGCCCTTCTTGAATTCTGTCAGGTCAGCGGGCCCAGAGGGTTTGAACGAAGCCGACACGATGACGTATAGAACCGCCGCGACGCCGACGAGAATGACGCCCGCCAGCGCCATTCTCATAGGATTACGCTTCTTGGCTTCCGCGCCGTTCTGACCCGACTGGACTTCGCTCATATGACCGACAACGCCTCCAACACGCCCAAGGCCAAGGGCCAGGGCCAAGCCATGTGGGGCGGTCGGTTCTCGGCCAAGCCGGCGGAACTGATGCAGGCGATCAACGTCTCCATCGGTTTCGACAAGCGCCTGTGGGCGCAGGACCTGGCAGGCTCCCGCGCCCACGCCCGGATGTTGATGAACCAGGGCGTGATTTCAAGCCATGACGGCGAGGAAATCCTGGAGGGTCTCGCCCGCGTCGAGGACGAACTGCTGTCGGGAACCTTCCCGTTCCGCGATGAGTACGAAGACATCCACATGAATATCGAGGCGCGGCTGCGCGAGCTGATCGGCCCGACGGCCGGTCGGCTGCACACCGCGCGTTCGCGCAACGACCAGGTGGCGGTCGACTTCCGCCTCTGGGTGCGCGACGCCTGCGACCGCACGGTCGGCCAGCTCGAGGCGCTGCAGAAGGCCCTGCTGGCTCAGGCCGAAGCTTATGCCGATGCGCTGATGCCCGGCTTCACCCACCTGCAACCGGCACAGCCGGTGACCTTCGGCCACCATCTGATGGCCTATGTCGAGATGTTCGGCCGCGACGCCGGCCGCTTCCGCGACGCCCGCGCGCGGATGAACGAGTGCCCGCTGGGCGCGGCCGCCCTTGCGGGCTCTCCCTTCCCGATCGACCGACAGCAGACGGCGACCGCATTGGGCTTCGACCGCCCGACCGCAAACTCGCTGGACAGCGTCTCCTCGCGCGACTTCGCGTTGGAAGCCCTGTCGGCCGCCTCGATCACCGCCACGCACCTGTCGCGCCTGGCCGAGGAGATCGTGCTGTGGACGACGCCGATGTTCGGCTTCATCAAGCTGACCGACGCCTTCACGACCGGCAGCTCGATCATGCCGCAGAAGAAGAACCCCGACGCGGCAGAGCTGATCCGCGCCAAGGTTGGCCGCATCCTGGGCTCGCTGACCACCCTGACCGTGGTCATGAAGGGCCTGCCGCTGGCCTATTCCAAGGACATGCAGGAGGACAAGGTCCCGACCTTCGAGGCCTTCGATGCGCTCGAACTCAGCCTGCTGGCCATGGCCGGCATGGTCGCCGACCTGACGCCGAACACCCAGAACATGGCCAAGGCGGCCGGCGCGGGCTTCTCGACCGCCACGGATCTGGCCGATTGGCTGGTGCGGACGCTGAACATGCCTTTCCGCGACGCTCACCACGTGACAGGCTCGGCCGTGAAGACGGCCGAAGGCTTGGGCGTCGATCTGGCGGATCTTTCCCTGGAACAGTTCCAGGCGATCGAGCCCCAGATCACGAACGACGTCTATGCCGTCCTGACTCCGGCCGCCTCGGCGGCCAGCCGCATGAGCTACGGCGGGACGGCCCCCGCCCAGGTCCGCGCCCAGATCGCGCGTTGGAAGGAACTGCTCGCATGACCCGCCTCATCACCCTGGCGACCCTTACCGCCCTGGCCGTCTCGGCCGCCGCCTGCGGCAAGCAAGGGACGCTAGAACGTCCCGCCCCGATGTGGGACGCGCAGAAAAAGGCCGCATGGGCCGCCGAGCGCCGGACGGCGTCGGCCCAGGCCAACCAGCCCGCCCGCGCCGGCGGCGCTCAGGAGATCCGTGACCCGGCCTCCAGCAGCCGCACCATCCGGGCCGCGCCGCTGCCCGGCACCAAGGACCCGTTCGGCGGTCCGTCAGCCGCGGGCTTCCCCGGCGCCACGCCCAACTAAGAGACTCCGTTGAACCACTTCGAGTACGGCCCCGAGGGCCTGGCCTGCGAAGGCGCGCCCCTGGCCAAGATCGCGGCCGAGGTCGGCACGCCGGTCTATGTGTACAGCCGCGCGACCCTGGAGCGGCACTTTGTGGTGTTCCGCGACGCGCTGGCGGCCGTCGGCGTCGTCGATCCGCTGATCGCCTACGCGGTGAAGGCCAACTCGAACGTCGCTGTGCTGAAAGTGCTGGGCGACCTGGGCGCCGGCGCCGACACGGTGTCCGAGGGCGAGGTGCGCCGCGCGCTGGCCGCCGGCATTCCGGGCGAGCGGATCGTCTTTTCGGGCGTCGGCAAGGCGCGGCGCGAGATCGCCTTCGCCCTGCAAGCCGGTGTCGCCGAGATCAATGTCGAGTCCGAGCCCGAACTGAACCTGATCGCCGAGGTCGCCGCCGAGCTGGGCGTGCGCGCCAAGGTCGCCTTCCGGGTCAATCCGGACGTCGCGGCCGGCGGCCACGCCAAGATCGCTACGGGCAAGTCCGAGAACAAGTTCGGCGTCTCGTTCGCCGAGGCCGCGCGCCTCTACGCCAACGCCAGCAACAACGCCAACCTCGACCCCGTGGGCGTCGCCTGCCACATCGGCAGCCAGATCACCGATCTGGCGCCCATGCGCGCAGCCTTCACCAAGATGCGGGGCCTGGTCGAGCAACTGCTGGCCGAAGGGCTGTCGGTCGAGCGCCTGGATCTCGGCGGGGGCCTCGGCGTGCCCTATTTCAACCACCCCGAACCGCCCTCGCCCGCCGAGTTCGCCGCCATGGTCGGCGAGGTCACGAAGGGCCTGCCCGTGACCCTGGCCTTCGAGCCCGGCCGGGTGATCGCCGCCAACGCCGGCGTCCTGGTGTCGGAAGTGATCCACGTCCACGAGCGCCCCGAGGGTCGCAAGTTCCTGGTCATCGACGCGGCCATGAACGACCTAGTGCGTCCGGCCATGTATGACGCGTTCCACGACATCCGTCCGGTGACGCAGCGCGCGGGCGAAACGGTCTATGACGTCGTGGGTCCGGTCTGCGAGACGGGCGACACCTTCACCCGCGACCGGGCCCTGCCGCCGTTCGTGGCCGGAGACCTGGTGGCCTTCATGTCGGCGGGCGCCTATGGCGCGGCCATGGCCAGCGAATACAACACCCGTCCGCTGGTGCCCGAGGTGCTGGTTGACGGCGATCGCTACGCGGTGATCCGCAAGCGGCCGACCTATGAGGAGATGCTGGCGCGGGATCTGGTGCCGGACTGGGTGTAGCCTCGTTACTTGCCCCCACCGGACCTGCTGCGCAGGTCGTCCGCCCCCGGAGGGGGCGGAAGGTTCCTTCTTCCCCCTTTGGGGGAGGAGGGCCGCAGGCCCGGAGGGCGCCGCCGGCCGCCTATCAATCCATCGCGCCGATGTACGGCAGACCCCGGCTCTTGCCCTCGTCGTCCAGCCCGTAGCCCACGAGGTAGCGGGCCGGCGCTTCCCAGGCGACGAAGTCGGGCTCCATGCCGCGATCCTTTGGCCAGGGCTTGCGGGCGAAGACGGCGGTCAGCACTTCGCTGGCGCCGGCGTCCTTCACCAGGCGCGCGGCCTCCGACAGCGACAGGCCGGTGTCGAAGACGTCGTCGACTACCAGAGCGCGACGGCCGACCAGCGGGCGCTGCAGGTCGGCGCGAACCTCGCAGCGGCCCGAGCTCTTGCGCTCGTCGTGGTAGGAGGCCAGCCAGAGCGCGTCGAAGCGGACGTCGCGTCCCGCCTTCCACAGCGCGCGGGTCAGATCGGCGGCGAACCACAGGCCGCCGGTCAGCAGGCAGACCACGACAGTGTCGTCGTCGATGCGGGGCGCGATCTGTTCGGCCAGTTTTTGAACCCGCTCGGCGATCTCGGTTTCCGAGATCAGGACTTCGGGCTTGGGAAGGTCATTCATGATGGGCGGGTTCGTGAGAGTCTGAAGGGGGTGTTTGGTCCCCGCTCTCATGTCCCGGGGGTTCCTGTCCAGCCGCTTCGTGCGCGACCGGCGCATCCTGAGCGCCACGCAGGGCGACTTCGGGCTCGCCGCCGTGCGCTTCGGGCTTCTTCAGGGCGGTCTTGACCGCCTTGGCCGCGCCCGGCTCGGTGGCGAAAGCGATCTGAAGGTCCTTGGCTGTCCGAGGCGGATCCAGGAAGGTGATCGAGAAGTGCCGCACTTCGCCCGGCGGGATCTTGGCGTCGGCAGCGGCCGCCAGTTGGCCGGCCACGCGCTTGTCTTCCTTGCTGAGCAGTTCCACGCGCAGCGGCGGCGCGACGACTTCATGCTCGGTGATGTTGCGGATCGAGCCGGTGATCGTGACGGCCGCATGGCCCTCCTGCATAGACGGCTGGGCCTTGATGCTGTCGCGGTCGATCACGAGCCCTACGGTGTTCACCGGCAGGCCAACCGCCGCATAGGCGCCCGCCGAGCCCGGCATGATCCGCACCACATCGATCCGGAAGATCAGGGCGGCCACGACAACCACCGCCATGGCGGCGGCCATGCCGGCCCAGATCACGCCAGTGGTGGTGGCCGCGCGGAGTCGACGCTCGGCGTCAGCGCGCGCCCTGAAGACCTTGGGCAGTTCCTCGCCCGGCAAAGCGCTGACCGGCGGCTCTTCCACTTCGGCGACCGGTTCGGGGGCCTCGACGCGGTCAGGTTCGGGATCGCTGCTGGCGCTGGGCGGTTCGTCGAAGAGGTCTAGCGGCTCTTCGGCGTCTTCATCCTTGCGGGCGGTCCAACGGTGTCCGCACGAGGCGCAACGCACGACGCGGCCGTCCGGCCCGACCTTGGAGTCGTCGACGAAATAGCGGCTGGCGCACTCCGGGCAGGTCAGTATCATGGCCGCGAATCGAACGAACCCCACATGACTTCATGGGGTCGCTGATTTTAACCCTGATGTCCAGAAAGCCCAGTGACGCGCCTTGCGGATCGACACAGAACAGGGCGATGACGCCCTTCCGGTGGTCCGCTTCGAAGGCGTGTCGATGCGCTATGGGCGGGGGCCGGAAACCCTCAGAGATATAAGCTTTTCCCTGGACCAGGGCTCGTTTCACTTCCTGACCGGCGCGTCAGGGGCGGGCAAGAGCTCGCTGCTGAAATTGATCTACCTGGCGCACCGTGCGTCACGGGGTCGCGTGGAGCTCTTCGGGCGCGACGTCAGCCTGACCCACGCCTCGGACCTGCCGTTCCTGCGTCGCCGCATCGGCGTGGTCTTCCAGGAGTTCCGGCTGCTGGAGCACCTGTCGGTGTTCGATAACGCCGCCCTGCCCCTGAGAATCCTCGGCCGCAAGCCGGCGACCTATCGCGAGGATGTGGCCGAGCTGTTGAACTGGGTGGGTCTGGGCGAGCGGATGCACGCCCTGCCCGCCACGCTGTCGGGCGGCGAGAAGCAGCGGCTGGCCATCGCCCGCGCCGTTGTCGACCGTCCTGACGTCCTGCTGGCGGACGAGCCGACAGGCAATGTCGATCCGGCCATGTCGCTGAGGCTGCTGCGCCTGTTCGTCGAGCTGAACCGACTGGGCACCACGGTTCTGATCGCGACCCACGACGAGGACCTCGTGGCCCGCGCCGCCCGTCCGACCCTGCACCTCGAGCAGGGCCGACTGGTTCCGCTGGGAGGACGCTCATGAGCGAGTTCTTCCAGGTCTCGCGCTGGCGTCCGGGTCCCCTGTTGCCCCCGCGCGACGCGCGCGACGGCGCTCTGGTGTTCGTCGTCGCCGTGCTTTGCTTCCTCGCCTGCCTGACCGCCTTCGCGGCGCTGGCGGCCAACCGCGCGGCGCAAGGCTGGACGGCCCAGCTGAGCGGCTCGGCGACGGTCGTGGTTCGCGCTCGGGCCAACGAAACGCCTGATAGCGCCGCAGCACGCGCGGCCGAGGCCCTGGCCGGGGTACGCGGGGTCGTCGAGGCCCAGGCGCTGCCCCGCGAGAAGGCCGAGGCGCTGCTCGAGCCCTGGATCGGCAAGGAGGCTCTGGTCGACGATCTGCCGACGCCGCGTCTGGTGACCCTGGATCTTGATCCCAAGGCTCCGCCGACGGCGGAGGTGCTTGAGCGCGCGCTCGGCGCCGCCGGGCTGGACGCGACAGTGGACGACCACAGTCGCTGGATCGCCGACATCGAACGCGCCGCGGATCTGGCGCGCCTGACCGCCTTGGGCGTCTTCGTGCTGATCGCTGCGGCGACCGCGGCTGTCATCGCCTTTGCGACCCGGGCCGGGCTTGCCGCCCGTCGCGAGGTGATCGAGGTTCTGCACTTCTCGGGCGCGGAGGCCCGCTTCATCGCCGGACTGTTCCAGAACCGGTTTGCGGCGATGGGCGCCCTGGCGGGCTTGCTGGGGGGCGCGGGGGCGGTCATCATCGGCGCCGCCGCGCGTTACTTCGGCGGAGGGAGCGGCCTGGTTCCGGTCTTGCCGCTGGCATGGATCGATCTGCTGGCGGCCCTGCCCGCTCCGGTGATCGCGGCCCTGATCGCCGGCGCCTCCGCGCGCCTGGCGGCGTCGCGCATCGTGGGGGAGATGCCGTGAAGACCTTGGCCGCTTTACTGATCGCCCTGATGATCTGGGGGCTGGGACTGCTGGCCTTCACCGGGCGCGTTGACCAGTCGACCCCCGCGCCCGAGCCGCCCATTTCGGATGGTGTGGTGGTCTTGACTGGCGCCTCGAACCTGCGCCTGGAGGCGGCGACACGGCTCCTGGAAGACGGCAAGGGCAAGCGGCTTCTGATCTCGGGCGTCAACCGCGAGGCTACCCGCGCCGATGTCCAGTCGGTGACCCGAGCGGTGAAGCCGATCTACGACTGTTGCGTCGACCTCGGCTTCGCGGCCGCAGACACCGTGGGCAACGCGCGTGAGACGTCTGAGTGGGCCCGGTCGAAGGGGTACAAGAGCCTGATCGTGGTCACCGCCGACTACCACATGCCCCGATCGATGCTGGAGCTGCGCGCGGCCATGCCGGACGCGACCCTGCACCCCTATCCCGTCAAGACCGATCTGAACGCCCGGCGCTGGTGGAAAACCAGTCTCAGCGCGCGGCGCATGATCGTGGAGTACTGCAAGTATCTGGCGATCCTGGGCCGAGAGGCGTTCCTGAGCCTGGGACCGAAAGACAAGGCCGCCCCGGCGGCGAAGGAAGCGTCTTGATCTATCTGCGTTCGTTCCTGTTCCAGTTGGTGTTCTGGCTGTGGTCGATCACCTGGGCGATCGGCATGCTGCTGGTGCTGCCGCTGCCGCGTCGCGTCAACACCTGGTGCCTGACCACATGGGCTAAGGGTTTGCTGGTGGGTTTGAGAGTCCTGGCGGGCGTCCGGGTCGAAGTGCGGGGCCAAGAGCACCGCCCGACCGGACCGGCGCTGATCGCGGCCAAGCACCAGTCGATGTTCGACGTGTTCAGCCAGTTCGCCCTGCTGCCCGACGCCTGCTTCGTGATGAAGAAGGAGCTCCTGATGGTGCCCCTGTTCGGCTGGCACGGCTTGAAGGCGCAGATGATCGTGGTGGACCGCGACGGACACTCGGCGGCGCTCAAGAAGCTGGTTCGGGACGCCGTCGAGCGCATGAAGGAAAGCCGCCAGATCGTGATATTCCCGGAAGGCACGCGCGGCAAGGTCGGCGAGCCCGGCGACTACAAGCCCGGCATCGCCGCGCTCTACCGCGAAATGAACATGCCGGTGACGCCGCTGGCCCTGAACTGCGGCTCGCACTGGAACAAGAGCCTTCTCATCCAGCCCGGTACGATCGTGTTCGAGTATCTGCCCGCCATCCCCGCCGGACTGAAGCGCGGCGAGTTCATGCGCGAACTGCAGACCCGCATCGACACGGCGACCAAGGCGCTGGAGGATGCGGGGACCTAGATCGCGACACACAGCCGTTGAGCACAATGACTGAAACCGCCGCCTCGGCATCCGCCGCGCCGCTGCCGCTTGACCACCTGACCATTCTCTCGCGCTCGGCCGAGGCGGGCGCGGCGTTCTATGGCGTGGTCCTGCCCCGGCTGGGCTTCTGGTCGGAAAAGCCGGGGATCTGGCGCAACGCGGCCGGCCTTTATCTGCAGCTGCGCCAGGCCCACGACGACACCCGCGACTATGACCGCTACGGACCGGGCATGAACCACGTCGGCTTTAGGGCGCCGTCGCCAGCGTTCGTCGAGGACCTCCACGCGACGATGACGACGGCTGGCTACGAAGCGCGGCTGCAGACCTTCGGGGACGGGGTCGTCGCGCTGTTCCTGCCCGATCCAGACGGTTTGCGGATCGAGGTGTCCTGGTATCCCGACGGCGTTCCGCCGGTGGACTAGCCGCGCCGACGCCCAGCGCGGCCCTCAAATGGCGGGGGAGCCCGTCCCTTACCCCTCCCGCGCCTCGACCAGCTTCAGCAGCGCCTCCATCGCTTGGTCGCGCACACCGTCCTCGCGCAGGTGCGCGACCAGATCGCGCAGATAGTCGATGTTCGGCCCCGACAGGCCCACGGCGCCGGCGATCAACGCCGCCTGCTGCTCCAGGGTGAGGGCCCCCGCCCATTGGCTATGCTTCATGTCCGACAGGAAAACCAGGGCGGGCGTGCGGGCGCCGCCGTCGACCTTCACCTCGCGCCAGGTCTCGAAATAGGTCTCGGTCGGCTGTTCGCGCTCGCGCAGATAGGCGTAGACGCCTTCCCACTCGGCGGCGGCCACGCGATAGGCCATGCCGCGCACCGAACCGCCCGGCGCCAAGCCCAGCACCAGGCCCGGCCGCTCATAGGTGCCCCGATGGTGCACCGAATAGATGCAGAACGCCCGCCGCCGGCCGTGGAGCACGGCGGTTCTTCGGTCTATGAACGGGAACCCGGGCCGCCACATCAGCGATCCGTATCCGAACACCCAGCGATCTTCGCCGCTCTCTGAACTCATCACCGATCCCGACTGGACGCGCCCTAGAATGACCCATAACGACGCCGCCCCGTCCCGCAAAGCCCCTGCCAAGGCTCGCCGTAGCCGGCTTTTCGCGCCCTTCATCCTTGCGGCCATCCTGGCGGGCGGCTGGTGCTATGGCTGGTTCTGGCTGCGTGGCCAGGCCGAGCAGCGGATGGACGCGCAGGCGGCCGACCTCAAGGCGCGCGGCTATGACTTGTCGTGGAGCGCCCGCACCTTCTCGGGCTTTCCGTTCCGAATGAATATCCAACTGGCCGATGTCCGGGTCGCCGAACCGACGGGCTGGGCGCTGCGCGTCCCGCAATTGAAGGGCGAAGCGGCCGTCTACGACCTGACCCACTGGGTCCTCGTGGCGCCAGGCGGCGTCGTGCTGACCCGTCCCGAGTCGGGCGACGTCACGATCACCGGCGAAGCCCTGCGCGCCAGCATCTCCCATGTCACCGAGTACCCGCCGCGCATATCGGTCGAAGGGGCCAAGCTCACCTTCGTCCCCGCGCCCGGCGCCAAGCCCTTCACCCTGGTCTCGGCGGACCGGATGCAGTTGCACGTCCGCGGCGGCGGTCCCGACGACCAGGGCGCGGTGTTCTTCAAGGCCGACGGCGCCAAGACCGCCTTCCCCGGCCTGCTGGGCCGCATCGCCCAGGACAAGACCGCCTCGATGATCCTGGAGACGCGCCTGTCGCACGTGTCGTATCTGCGCGGCCGCAACTGGGCGGCGGCGGTGAAGCGCTGGGGCGAGGCCGGCGGACAGATCACCGTTCAGCAAAGCCAGATCCTGGCCGGCGACGCCGAAGGCAAGGCCAAGTCCGGCGTGCTGGGCGTTGACTCCGACGGCCGCGTGACCGGCCTGCTCAGCGTGGCGATCAAGGAGCGCGCCGATCCTTCGCAGCCTATCCGGACACCGGAGCAGGCGCTGGCGGCCGCCGCTCAGGCCATGGGTCAGGAGCCAGTCATCGAGGCGGACCTGCGATTCGATAACGGTCGCACCTATCTGGGCGCCATCGACACCGGACCCGCGCCCACCGTCTATTGATCAGGCAATCGCGGCGCACACGCAATTTTCTTCCCGTGAAGGCTAGCTATTGCGTGTTTGGCGGCAAAGACTATGGTCCGCCCTCCAATTTCGGGGAAGAACATGGGCAGCGACGCGACGGACGCCACGCCGTCTCTCGAAGAGGTCCGATGGCGGCTCGACGCCATCGACGGTGAACTGCTGAAACTGCTCGACGAGCGCGCCAGTCTGGCCGGCGCCGTCGCGGCGGCCAAGCGCGCCTCGGGCGATACTGGCTTTGGCCTGCGCCCCGGCCGCGAGGCCCAGATCGTCCGCAAGCTGCTCGCCTCGCCCCGCAAGGGCGCCGGCGCCGCCCTGGTGATCCGCATCTGGCGCGAGATCATGGCCGACAACTTGGCGCGCCAGGGTCCCTATCACCTGGGCGTGTTCGGTGGCCGTGAACCGGCCCGGACAGTCGAGCTGACCCGCCTGCGGTTCGGAACCGCGCCGCGCCTGTCGCTGGTGGCCTCGGCTCAGGATGCCTTGGCCGTGGCCCGCACGCCGTGGGGCGTCGGGGTCCTGCCGCTCGCGTCTGACACCCCCTGGTGGGGCCGCCTGCTGGCCGAACCCAAGCTGAAGGTCTTCGCCGCACTGCCGTGCCTCGCCGCCTGGGGATCGCAGGCCGCCTTGGCGGTGGCCGAGGTCGAGGTGGAGCCGACCGGCGGCGATCAGACCTTCTGGGTCACCGACTCGCCCAAGAGCGCGTCCGCCATCGTCGAGGCCCTCAGCCAGACCGACGTGGCGGCCGAACTGATCGCCGACGTCGGCGGCCTGAAGCTCTTCTCGCTCTCTGGCTTCTTCCAGGCCGACGACCCGCGTCTGGCGCGCGCGCCAGGCCAACTTACGGGGGTGATCGGGGCTGCACCGGAGCAGTTCGACGTGTAAGAGACGGCCGTCTTACCGAAGACATCCGTCAACCGAGTAATCCGATGACCGCCGCCTCCAACGACCGCTTCGCCGCGCCGCGTCCCATGCCCAAGCCCGGGATCATGGACATCCACGCCTATGTCGGCGGCAAGTCTAAGGTCGAGGGCATCGCCCATCCGGTCAAACTGTCGAGCAACGAGAACATCCTGGGCAGCAGCGACAAGGCCAAGGACGCCTATCGCAACGCCGTCGATCGCCTGCACATCTATCCGGACGGCAAGGCCAACATCCTGCGCGCCGCCGTGGTCGAGCGCTACAAGCTGGAGCCCGAGCGCCTGACCTTCGGCGACGGCAGCGACGAGATCTTCGCCCTGCTGTGCCAGGTCTATCTTGAGCCGGGCGACAACATCGTCCAGGGCGAGCACGGCTTCGCCGCCTACGCCATCGGCGCCCGCGCCTGCCAGGGCGAGGTGCGCATGGCCAAGGAGGTCAACCACCGCGTCGACATCGACGAGGTGATCAAGTGCGTCGACGAGCGCACGCGTCTGGTCTTCATCGCCAATCCCGCGAACCCCACCGGCACCTGGCTGACCGGCGAGGAGATCCGCGCGCTTCACGCGGCCCTGCCGCCCTCGGTGATCCTGGTGCTGGACGGCGCCTATGCCGAGTTCTGCAGCGATCCGCGCTTCGAGGACGGCCTGGAACTGGCGCGCACGGCCGAGAACGTCATCGTCACGCGGACCTTCTCGAAGATCCACGGCCTGGCTGCGCTGCGCGTGGGCTGGGGCTATGCGCCCGAGCACATCATCGCGCCGATCGAGCGCATCCGCCCGCCGTTCAACACCTCGATCCCCGCGCAGGAGGCGGCGGTCGCGGCGCTGTTCGACGACGACTTCCAGGACCGCTCACGCGCCCTGGTCGAGCAGTGGCGGCCCTGGCTGGCCCAGCAGCTGGGCGGCCTTGGGCTGGAAGTGACGCCGTCGGCGGCTAATTTCGTGCTGGCCACCTTCCCGACAACGCCGGGCAAGACGGCCCTGGAGGCCGAGGCGTTCCTGGCCTCGAAGGGCTACCTCGTCCGGGCGGTCGGCAACTACAACCTGCCCAACGCGATCCGCATCACGATCGGCCTGGAAGAGCAGAACCGCGCTGTGGTCGAGCTCCTGTCGCAGTTCATGGGGCGCTAGAGACCCATGCCCAACCCCGGCGTCCTCTATCCGAAACTCACCGTCATTGGCTGCGGCCTGATCGGCGGCTCGGTGATCCGCGCGGCGCGCCAGCATGGTGTGGTTGGCGAGATTACCGTCGCCGACGCCAGCGAGGCTCACCGCGCCCGAGTGACCGAACTGGGGATCGCCGAGCACGTCACCGGCGACATCGCCGAGGCGGTGAAGGACGCCGATCTCGTGGTCATCGCCACGCCGGTCCTGTCGGTGCCCGAGCTGGCCAGCGTGGTGATCCCCGCGATGAAGCCGGGGGCCACCTTGACCGATGTCGGCTCGACCAAGGGCAATGTGGCCGAAGCCTTCCGTGCCCAGGACCTGACGAAGATCTACGCCATCCCTGGCCACCCGATCGCCGGCACCGAACAGTCTGGCCCCGACGCCGGCTTCGCCGAGCTGTTCGAGAACCGCTGGACGATCCTGACGCCCTTCGAAAGCGAAGACGACCACTACGCGGCCGCCGTCGCCAAGCTGTCGGCCTTCTGGCGCGCCTTCGGGGCCCAGGTCGAGTTGATGGACGAAAAGCACCACGACCTCGTCCTGGCCGTCGTGTCCCACCTGCCCCACCTGATCGCCTACACCATCGTCGGCAGCGCGGCGGACCTGGAGAACGTCACCGAGAACGAAGTCATCAAGTACTCGGCCTCGGGCTTCCGCGACTTCACCCGCATCGCCGCCAGCGACCCGACCATGTGGCGCGACATCTTCGTGGCCAACAAGGACGCGGTGCTGGAGATGCTGGGCCGCTTCACTGAGGACCTGCAGGCGATGAGCCGCGCGATCCGCTGGGGCGACGCCGACACCCTGCACGCTCACTTCACACGCACCCGCGCCATCCGTCGCGGCATCGTGGCTGCGGGCCAGGAAAGCGCCGAACCCAATTTCGGCCGCGATCGCGGGAAGCACTAGCTAACGGGCTTAGTCCGGCTTGCGCTCGCCCTTGCGATGAACTGGGCAAACCCGCCGGGATCCGGTCTGCCGGAAATCCGCGAGGCGGATCTTCGACTCGTGGTCCGGCGCGCCCGGCCGACCGTCCGGGTGCAGGCCCCGATAATAGAGCTTCTGCCACTGATCGGCCGGCGTCTTGGGCTGGTTCGCCTTGATCCACTCTTGGAACGCAGCGCGCGAGGCGGCCCAGCCGCGATAGCTTTCCAACAGGTCCGGCGCATCTTCCAGCGGCCGCAGCTCAGGCTTCAGCCTGTCGACCACGCCGCGCGGGGTCGGGAAAAAGAAGCAGAACGGCTCGTTCTCCTCGAACCGGATCCAGTGATTGGGCCGGGTGAAGCGCCAGTTCATCGTGAAGGTATACGGGGCCCAGTCGGTCTCGATCACGCCGCCCATCGGCGCGATGCCATCCTTCATGGCGTTCGGAGGACCGCCGACCCAGAGGTTCCAGCCCTCGGACGTGCGCATGATGCCCTCGACATGGAAGGTCAGCGTGCCGCTGCCGAAAAGCGAGACTGGCGCGCGCTTCTTGTCCGCGCCCTCGTCGACGACAATCTCAACCGATTGGGTCCCGACGTCGCCAAGCCAGCGCGCCGAGAAGCCGCATGGATTCAGGATGACCCAGCCATGCGAATTGGCGATGGCCAGGGGAAGGCAGCGATAGGCGAAGCTCTCGGGCGTCGCCGTCATCCAGTCGCGCTTGGCCGACGCTGGCGCGATCCTGGGCTCCCAACCCTCATGGACGTAACAGGTCAGTTCCGTCTCGGCGGCGCGGGCTGCAACATTCCGGGGACGCTCGGGAACCGAGCCCTTCAAGCGCTTCCGCATTGTTTCGCCTCAAAGCTGATCACCGCTGGGCCTATCGGTCCGACATGACAGTTTCGTGTCGCTTGCGAGGCTTGAGGGGCCTGCGCCTTGGCCCGCCATCGGCCTCATTCCCGAAACATCGCCGCAACAAAAGAGGCCCACTCACACCGTTCAGGGACATAGCCCTGGAAGGAACCGTCTACATGCGCCGTACGCTTCTCGTCGCGCTCGCTTCGCTCACCACCCTCGCGGCAGGCGCCGCCGTGGCCCAGCAGGACGGACCGCCGCGCGGCATGCCTGCGCCGGAAGACGTCTTCAAGCGCTGGGACGCCAACAGCGACGGCGTTGTCGACAAGGCCGAGTGGACCGGCGCCGGTCGCCCGGAAGACCGCTTTGCGATGATCGACGCCAACAAGGACGGCAAGATCACCATCGACGAACTGAAGACCGCGTTCGAAACCATGCGCCAGCGCCGGATGCAGCAGGGCGAAGGCCCGCCTCCGGGGCCGCCGCCGGAAGGCGCTCCGCCGCAGAACTAGCCTTCTCGACGGAACGTCGAACGCCGCCCGGTCAGCCCATCGGGCGGCGTTCTGCGTTTCAGGCCAAAAGGCGGGCGCGCAGCATCGCCAGCGGAAGTGTCCCCGGCCACAGCACCGCGTCGTGGAAAGCCTTCAGATCGAAGTCCTTGCCCTGCCGCCGGCGCATGGCCGCGCGGAGTTCCACCAGCGCCAGCCACGCCAACCCCTGCCCCGCCACGCTTCCCGGGCCGATGGCCGCGCGCTCGACATCCTGAGCAATGGGCGCGAACACCGGTGCAGGTCCTTGCAGGTCGGCGAACCAGGCCTCGGCCTTGGCCTGGCTCCAGCCCTTGGCGTGCAAGCCTGTGTCGATCACTAGCCGCCCTGCCCGGAACAGCATCCACTGAAGGTAGCCGAGCTCGGCCAGGGGATCGCCAGCGAACGCGCCTTCCTCGTCGGCCAGTTGCTCGGCATAGATCGCCCACCCTTCGCTGAAACCAGGACAGGCCAGGCGGGTTCGCAGCGGGTGGGCGGCGGCGCCCTCGTCCATCGGGATCTGCAGCATGTGTCCGGGAACGCACTCGTGGTGGGCGACGCTGGGCAGGGTCCAGCGAGGCCGGCTACGGATGGCCGCCAGGTCGACGAAATAGGTCCCCGGCCGCGCGCCATCGAAGCTGGGCGGGGTGCGATAACCCTGACGCGCCGCCGCTTCGTCGGCCGCCGACATCCGCGAGATCACGGCCGTGCGAGCGCCTTTGGGGATGGCCCCGAAGGACTGCGGCAGGCGCGCCTTGGCCTTTTCGAGCCACCCGTTCATGTCGGCCACCAATTGGTCGCGGCCGGCGTCATCATCGGTGTAGAGGTGACGCGGATCGCGCGATAAGGCCGTCAGGCGCGCCCCCAAACTCCCCTTGGTCAGCCCCCGGGCGCGCAGCAAGGCGTCGGCCCGCGCGCCAAACCGGCGGGCGGCGTCCAGGCCTCGGGCGTGGGCTTCGCCGTGCGAGATGTCCATGCCCGTGTTCAGTTTCAGCACCAGGGCGTAGTAGTTTTCGGCGTCCTTGAAGCGCACGCCTACGCCTTCGCCCGCCTGAGGCTTGAGCGCGAGAAGCACCTCGCTCTGCCGCGCCAGCTCGGCGGCGAGATCGCCGCTCGCCCCGGCGGCGACCTTGGCGATGGCGGCTACGGTCTTGTCGATCACGAAGGCCGGCGCGATCACGCCCAGCGCGGCGTCGGCGCGGATCTTCTGTGTGTCGGCCTTCAGCCTGGAAGCCAGGACGGACGGCGCATCGCCGCCCGCCCGTATCGCCTCCGGAACATTCGTCCACCAGCCTGCGCGGGTGGTCACCGCATACGGCGCGCTCGCAGACGCTCCGAACGGAAAGCGGCGCACCAGTTCGGCCTCGGTGTCGTAGGCCTGAAGGACGGCGTCGCGGTCGAGGCGCGCGTTGGACGACAGCCCCTCAGTCGGGAAGGCTTTCAACAGCGCCAGCCGGTCGGCCGGCCCGCCCGTCCCCTTGGCCAGCTTGTCGAGCAGCGCCTTCAGCGCGGCGTCGTCCGACCCTTGCGCGATGGCCTCCCCGCCCGTCAGGGTCGCCCCAACGGCGGCGGCGCCCGCGAGCGCTTGGCGGCGGCTGAGCATGGGATCCTCCCGAAATTCCACCTCCTGTCTATGGCGCCTGACACCGGTGTCCAGCCACGTCGTCACCCGCACTCCTGGATACCGCTAACAAACGTCGTGACAACGCTGTCGTTTCACCGCTAGCTTGTCCGCCAAGGCGTGCGAGCGATGCGCCAATCTTGGGGAAGCGTCGATGATCCGCCTGGCCGTTCTCTCGTTTGCGTCGCTCATGGCGCTGGCTGGCGCGAGCTGGGCCGAAGAAACGCCTCGCCCCATTCGCCTGAACCAGACGGGCTTCGAGGCCCAGGGCCCCAAGCGCGCCATTCTCGCCGATCCTTCGAAGACCCCGCTGGACTGGCTGCTAATAGACGCCGGCGGCGCCGCGATCGCCAAGGGCAAGACCGTCGTCTTCGGCGACGACGAGGCCTCCGGGGAGCATGTTCACCAGATCGACCTTTCGGCGTTTCACAAGGCGGGCGAAGGCTACCGCCTGAAGATCGGCGCCGCTGAATCCCGCCCGTTCGCCATCAAGGCCAAGCCTGACGGTCGCCTGACTCGGGCGGCGATGTCGTTCTTCTATCAGCAACGGGCCAGCGTCCCGATCGAGGCCCGGTATGTCGAGCGCCCCGACCTTGCCCGTCCGGCGGGACATGCGCCGGACAAGGCCACCTGTTTCGACCAGGCCGACGAGCGAGGGCAGCTCTGGCCGGGCTGCGACTACACGCTGGACGCCAGCAAAGGCTGGTACGACGCCGGCGACCACGGCAAGTACGTCGTCAATGGCGGCATCTCGGTCTGGACCCTGCTCAACGCCTGGGAGCGGGCCGCTGTCTTGAACCGCGCCGGCGCCCGCGCGGCGTTCGGCGATCGCGCCCTGGCCTTGCCCGAGGCGGGTAACGGCGTCCCCGACATCCTGGACGAGGTTCGCTTCGAGCTCGACTTCCTCCTGGCCATGCAGGTCCCCGAGGGCAAGGCCCTGCAAGTCCCCGTCGGCGCCCAGCGTCCGAGCGATGGTAGGCTTGTTCTCAGCGCGATCGACGCCTCGGGCATGGCGCACCAGAAACTGGCCGACCGCCACTGGACCGCCCTGCCCACCGCGCCCGCCGACGACAAGCAGGTACGCTATCTCTACTACCCGACGACCGGCGCGACGCTGAACCTGGCCGCCGTGGCCGCCCAGGCCGCGCGGTTGTGGAAGGACATCGATCCCGCATTCTCGGCCAAGTGCCTGGAGGCCGCCCGGCGCGCCTTCGCCGCCGCCCAGCGCCATCCGGACATCTACGCCATCGGCCCCTTCACGGGCTCGGGCGGCTACGGCGATGGCGATCTGACCGACGAGCTCTATTGGGCGGCGGCGGAGCTCTACGCCACGACGGGAGAGGCCATTTACGAGACTGCCCTGCGCGCCTCGCCGCTGTTCCTGGCCTCACCGACCGAAGGGTCGCGTCCGACCGGTGACATCGGCTGGAACAGCGTGGGCGCCCTGGGCACGGTCACCCTGGCGCTCGTCCCGAACGGCTTGAAGCCCGCCGAAATCGCCAAGGCCCGCGCCAATCTGGTGGCCACGGCCGGAAAGCACCTGTCCGACGACCTCGGCCAGGGTTACGCCCTGCCCTACGCCGCCCCGGGCTATCCCTGGGGCTCGAATTCTTCGGTGCTGAACCGCGCGCTGGTGCTGGGCCTGGCCCACGACTTCACCGGCGAGATCGCCTATCGGCATGGCGCGGTCGACGCGATGGACTACGTGCTGGGCCGCAACCCGCTGGACCAGTCTTATGTCACCGGCTTTGGCGCGCGGCCGATGCGCCATCCGCACCACCGCTTCTGGGCCAAGCAGGCCGATCCCGCCTATCCCGCCCCGCCGTCGGGCGTGATCTCGGGCGGACCCAACTCGACCAATATGAGCGACCCGGTGGCCAGCGAGATGAAGGGCAAGTGCCGGCCGCAGACCTGCTGGGTCGACGACTACCGGTCCTTCACCCAGAACGAAGTAGCGATCAACTGGAACGCCCCGCTGGTCTGGGTGTCGGCCTTCCTCGACGACACCGCGCGCTAGGTTGCCGGTCGACGCCATAGCGGCTTGAGTCAGCCGGCGCGGCAGGCTAAACGGAGCCTCCCCTGAGCGGGCGTAGTTCAGAGGTAGAACGTCAGCTTCCCAAGCTGAATGTCGGGGGTTCGATTCCCCCCGCCCGCTCCAACCGCTTCCCGACAAAACCACTTCGAGTTCAGCCGGCGTTGGCCGCGACAGACCTCGCTTGGTCACCTTCCAAAACACAGTTATCTCGACCTCGTCATGTTCGCGCTGCGCGAGCCAGAAGGGCGGGATAGGATGGCTACGGCAAGTTGAGGCGCTTTATCGAGTTATCGGCGCTTGATCGCCCTTGGGTCGGACGTGTCTTCGACAAGAAGCGCAAAAGCACGCCGCCGCGAGACGCACACGCTGACTGGGACTGGAACAGCGACTACGCCTCGGGCGTCCTGGATCGTCTGTGGCGTAATGACCAGCGACACCACCACCGGCTGCTGACCTCGCTTCTGGCCAGCGCGCGCCCTAATCCTGCAGTGCTGGATATCGGCTGTGGCGAGGGCGCGCTTTATCACACCATGGCGCTGCATCGCCCTTCGGCATATCTTGGTGTCGATATCTCCAGCCTGGCGATCGAGCGCGCGCGCGAGCGCGCCAAGGCGACACCGATTGACGGACCGGTCGCCTTCGAGACCGGCAACGGGAGCGCCTACGAGACGGAACAGACCTTTGATGTTATTGTCTTTTCCGAATGCGCTGAGTTCCTCGGCGACATGGGAAAGGTGCTTGACCACTACAGGAAGAACCTGCGGGAAGGCGGCAAGTTCGGCCTGACCATGTGGCTTGCGACCCGCCAACTTCCGACCTGGGAATTGCTCAAGACCCAGACCAAGGTGGACGATGAAGCCGTTGTCTGCACCGCCTGGGGCGGCGCATGGATCGTGGCGGTGCTCTCACCGCGTTAGCGCGTCCAGGTTCGTAGGCTCTAGCGCTCCTTTCACACGATGCAGCCCCGCCTTTCGTGAAGAAAAGAGCCGAACAGAAGACCAGAGCCCTCTGCCGGGAGCCGTCAGGTCGTGAGATCTGGCGCCTGCCCGGCCTGGATGCTCCCTCATCCAGACCAGACAGGCTTTCGGCGTTAGATCAGGAAAGTTGGCGCAACCTATTTGACCCGCTCGGCCTTGATGCCCAGCTTGGCCAATTGAGCCTGGACGCTTTCGGCGCCGACCAGGTGACCCGAGCCAACCGCGACGAAGCTGACGCCCGAACCGTCCAGCTTGGTCTTCAGCTGGTTGGCCCAGTCGACGTTGCGCTTGACCAGCAACAGCTCATAGAGGTCCGGGTACTGCGTCTTCATCTCGGTGATGAACTGCGCTTCCAGAGCCGCCACGTCGCCCGACGCCCAGGCCGCGACCATCTTGTCGAGCTTGGCGGCGCCGCCTTCGGCGTCCTTCAGGCTGGACTTCAGGAACTCGATCTCGGTGGCCGAAGGCAGGTCGGCGAAGAAGCGGATCTGTTGTTCGGGCGTTTCGAGACCGGCGACGGGCTTACCGGCGGCCTTGACGTCGCGGGTCAGCACGCCCTCGACGCCGCTCTTGGGATCGTAGCCAGCCTTGATCATCGGCGCCATCGCCAGCGACACCGCCGCCAACCACGGACGCATCATCTCCAGGGCCTGGGGCGGCATGCCGGCCGACTGACCCAGCTCGCTGGCGCGCTTGAAGTCCTCCGGACCGATCTTGGCCGAGAGCTTGTTGGCCTGATCGACGCCGTAGCGCATCACCAGCGGCTGCATCACCGCCGGATCGTCCGCGCCGACCAGTTCCAGGGTCAAGTCGCCGCTGTCGGCCAGGGCCTTGTCGATCTTGGCCGAGCGCCACTGGGTGTCCGGCTTCAGCACGTGGACGGTGCCGAACAGGTAGATGGTCGAGTCCTTGTCCTTGATCGCCCAGAGGGCCGGTTCGGCAAGGGCGGTTCCGGCGAAGCCGAGCGCGACGACGGAGACCATGCCGGCGAACAGGCGGCGGGCCGAGCGATTGAGTTTGTTGAACATGAAAACCCCGATGGTTGGTGTGAAAGAAGTGAGGCGGGTCAGGAAGGTCCGCAAGAGCGGATCTGACCCAGGGTTGATTTTCGAGAGACGCTACTTGAGGAAGTCCGCGACCGCCTGGGCGAACGCCTGCGGCTGGTCGAGCATGATGAAGTGGCGGGCGTCGTCGATCCGGCGGGCGGTCAGACCCGGCAGACCCGCATAGGCGTCGACGAACAGCTTGTCGGCGGCGGCCGCCGGCATGCCGGTCCCGGCGTCATAGGCGTAGAGCAGCGTCGTCGGCGCCTTCACCTTGGCGAGGTCGCCGCGCGCGTCGGTGACCAGCAGGTCGTACATCGCCCGCCCAACGACCGACGGCGACGACGCGCCGCCCCAGGCGGTCACCTGCTTCTGTCCCTCGGCGGACTTCACGAAGCGCGGCGCGCCCATGGCCTGCTGGCTCGCGAAAGCCTCGGCGCTCATCGCCGCCGTCGCGTCGCGCATCTGCACGGCCTGCGGGCGCACCATGTCGGGGGTCGCCGCCGGCGAGAACAGCAGCGAGAAGAACGGCAGGCTGTCGACGATCATCAGTCGGCCGATCGACTCCGGATGGCGCTCGGCCAGCAACAGGCCCGTGAAGCCGCCCAGCGAATGGCCGATCACGGCGGGCGACTTCAGGCCCTTGGCCTTGATGTAGCCGTCGATGGCCTCGACCAGCGGACCGACCACGGCCCCCTCGGCGTTGCCGGCGACCGGCGCCCCGGCGAATCCCGCCACTTGCACGACGTGAATCCGGTGGGTCGCCGAAAGCTGCTTCACCGTCCCATCCCAGACCGCGCCGGACGAGGCCAGGCCCGGGATCAGGATCACATCAGGACCCTGGCCGACGACCGTCACCGTCATGCGCTCGGCGGCAGGACTTGCGGCCACCGGCGCCAGCGGGGCGGCGTGGGCGTGGTCGCCGCCGAACACGCCGGTGGCGGCAAGAATGGCCACGAGAATGGCCGACGTGCGCAGACCAGCGCGGCGTGGGCATGAGATCTTTGCAGTCATGATCCTTGTCCTTGGATAGGGGCGCGCGAAAGGCTTCGGCGTCGCGCGCCGGTGTTGCGATGGTCAGGGGTTGGTGGAAGGGCCGGCGGCGGTGGGCTAGCCGGCGAGGCCTCGGCGCCAGGTGATGATCATGCCGATCACCAGGTAGGCGGCCATCATCACGCTGGCGGCGTCCCACAGGGTGAGACTGGGCAGCAAGTCCAGCTTCTCACCGGCCGCCCACAGGAACAGCAGGCCCTGGAGGATGGCGAAGCTGATGGCGGCGATCTCAGCCATGGCGTGGCGCATCAGCTCGTCGCTTCGCGCCCAGATGGCGATGTTGCCGGCCGTCTGGACCAGAAACAGGGCGATCAGGCCGGCCATGGCCGCCGACGCGATCATCGGCGACAAAGGCGAGAACAGCACCGGCGCCAGGACGGGGATCGCCATCATCACACCGGCCAGCAAAAGAACCAGACCGTTCTGGGCGTAGAACACCACCTGGCTGGGCGTGGCCGGGCGGGCGTCTTCTGGATTGATCTGCCGCCCCAGAGCACGACGGCTGAGGCTGACCAGGATCGTCACAAGCCCCACCGCGACCATCATCGCGGCCAGCAGCAAGGCCAGCACATCGGACCACCCCAGATCGGCGACCGATAGGGCGCCGGCCTTTTCCAGCGCGACCAGATAGCGCCCGAAAAGATAACCCAGCGGCGCGGCGACGATAGCGCCGACCAGGGCCTGGATCGCCCGGCGGCTAAAAGGGGACTTTGACGACTTCGAAGCGAAGATCATGACGGTGTCCTCGATCGGGGCGGGCCTTCAGGCCTCGTCCTGGAAGATGGATTCGATGGGCTGCCCAAAGAGGCGGGCGATCTTGAAGGCGAGCGGCAGGCTGGGATCGTACTTGCCAGTCTCCAGGGCGTTGATGGTCTGGCGAGAGACCTCCAGCCGGTCCGCGAGATCCGCCTGACTCCAGTCGCGCTCGGCGCGCAGCACCTTGAGGCGGTTCTTCACTTGTACCTCCAGCGAACCAGAGGCTGGGCCAGCCCGAAGGCGCCGCAGAACACCGGGAAGGCCAGATAGGTCGGCGCATGTCCCAGCACCCCGAAGTTCTCGAGAAAGCCCCAGATCGTCGCGCCGGCCAGGGTGCCCCCCATCGCCCAAAGCAACGCCCGGACGGACATGTTGCGCTGGAACTCGTCGGTCTCCTCGGCCAGGTAGAACCCCATGACGGCGATCACCGCGACGATGGGAAGCGCCGGCGCCACCGCCACCGCCCAGAGCGCCAGGCCCGTAGGCTTGAAGTGCTCGTAGAGCAGGATCGAGCAGGGCAGTACCGCCATATAGGCCAGCATCGCGGGGGTGAACCGGAGCAGGTAGCGGCGCATAGCCGGCGACATTTTCTGAGCCATGATTGAACTCCTTCCGTCTGCGATCAGCGCTGACGCAGCCACCACACGGCCCAGACCACGACGTAGGCGGTCAGTTGAAAGACCAGCAGGCTGAACACGCCGATCACGAACCACTCCGAGGGGGAATGTTGTCCGGCCAGCGCCGTCAGCCGCGCATCGCCGACCAGCATGGCCAGTGGCGCGGCCAGCAGGATCGATCCCGAGCCGCCCCAGAACCAGGCGAACTTGTGAGCCTCGCGCGCCGCCTCGTCGATATTGCGCCAGTAGATGACGGAGGCGACGATCATGAAGGGCGCCACCGCCAGCAGGGCGTAACCCATAAAGCTGGCCGGCGGGGTGACGCCGATCTCCTTCAGAAGAGTCAGCCCTGCCCCGCCAATCGCCCCCAGCAGGGCGCTGGCGACAAGCAGGCGCAGTGCGATCGCCTGACGGCGGGCCTGGGTTCCGGTGGATTCGCTCATCGGGAAAACCTTGCTCTGGATCGGGCGACTAGAGGGCGGCCAGCGCTTCGACGGCGCCGTCCTGCTCGGTCGTCGCGGACGTCCTTGCGTTTTTGGACGGGCGCTCGCGCAGAACCAGGAACAAGATCGCCCAAAGCACGGCGAGCCCCAGGGCCAGACCGACCGCCAGCAGCGGCCCGCCCATCTCGCGCGCCGCGCTGGTGGCCACCACCAGTGACCCGGAGCTGGCCGCCATCCCGATCGCCAGCTTCTGGGCGCGGGTTGCGGGGGTGCGTTGAGCGGTCTTCTTCATGACAAGCCTCCTCGTCGAAATGACAAGGATGTTTGTCATACATCACCGCAGCGTTGTCAAGCATGGTTGTCATTTTGTCGAGCAAGCAAGACTAAATGACGGATGTGCTTGATGTTTCAGGCCGCACGGCGGCCCAGGAAGGGGTCGTCGCGCAGGGTCTCCCCGAGCAGGCCGCGCCAGTGGACGGCCACGAGTCGCCGCCGCGCCAAGGCTCGGTTCAGGACTCCGGTTGGGGCAAGCGTCATCACTTCCCAGCCATAGCGCGAGAACCGATCGCCAAAGTCCGACCAGCGAATGACCCGCCCGGCAGCGTCCTGACGCCACACGGACTTGTCGCAGCCGGGAATACGCGCGCATCGCTCCCAGGCCTCGACACGCGCCTGCAGGATCAGAAACGGATCATGAGCGATACGGGCCAAAAAGGGCCTCCGGAAAAATCTGCGCCATCCTCCGCTTGGGACAGGACTGAGTCGCGCCCCAGGAGAACGACGACCAGGTTTTGTGTAATCGCACAGACTGTCCACTAGATGTGGTTGCGGCGCGTTGCCGCGCGACACCCCCTGCGACAGGTCATCGCGCACGGCGAAAGCCGTCCCCCCGCGCAGCCTGGCGCCGGGCTTGGTTCTTCAATCGCTTCTGGAGGTCACGAAACATCGCGCCGGAGCCCGTGGGAAATCACGGCCCCAGCAAAGCGCATCACGGTTACCCGGCCTGTAATTCGGCCCCGCGACCTATCGCCCCAAGGTGACGCCGGCTAGCGCCAAGCCTTGAAATGCTTGGACAATTTCAACCCCTGACGCTGGTAGTGCGACCCGCCTTCGCCGTAAAGGCGCGCCGGACGCGCCGTGAGCGGCTCATAGACCAGGCGCGCGACCGTCTGGCCGTCCTCCAGCAGGAACGGCGTTTCGTGGCTGCGGACCTCCAGCACGCCCTTGGAGCCGACAGCGGCGGCCTCCTCAGTGCCGAAGCCGGGATCAAAGAAGCCCGCATAATGGACCCGGAACTCGCCGACCGACGGGTCGATCGGGGTCATTTCCGCAGCCTCGAGCACGGGGATCTCGATGTCGTCCTTGCTGGCCAGGATGTAGAACTCGCCAGGATCCAGCAGCAGCTCGCCGTGGCGGGCTTCAAGCGGCTCCCAGAAGTCGCGCGGGTCGTGGCCGTCCTCGTGGTCGAGGTCCACGACGCCGGCGTGCCGACGGCCGCGGAAGCCGACCACACCGGTCTCGGAGAGAAGATCGACACCGACGCTTCGGGTCGCCAACTTCGCCGGCTCGCCGCGCTTCAGGCGCAACTGGTTGAGCCGCGTGCCGGCCCGCACGAGCACCGAAAAGGTCTGCGGCGCGATCTCGATATAGAGCGGCCCCGTATAACCCGCGTCCACGTCGTCGAAGGCCCGGCTATGGTCGGTCAGCAGGCGCACGAAGACATCCACCCGCCCCGTCGAGCTCTTCGGATTGCCGCGCGCCGACACCGTCATCGGCAGCGCCAGGCGCTCCTGGATCTCGGCGATGTAGACGCAGCCCTTCTCCAGCACCGCGCCCTTGGTCAGGTCCAGCTCGTGCATGGCCACGTCCCTCAGGCGCTCGGGCACCTTGCGGTTCAGGCCCGGCAGGAACGAGGCGCGGATACGCCAGGCCCTCGCACCCAGGCGCAGGTCGAGACTGGCGGGCTGCACCTGATCGACGTCGAACGGCGTGGCGGAGGTGATGGCCTCTTGGGCGATCAGCTCTTCGATGGTCTGGCAGGGCAGAATCCCTGCGGCGTGGGCGTCGGTCATCGGCGCGACACTCGCCAAACCCGCTCGCAAACGCAAGGCGCGAGCGAATACCGCTCGCCTGTCACGGCTCACTTTTCGCCTGTGACAATTCTCTGACGCACCAAAAGGCGTTCTGGCTTGACCCGGCCCCCTCCCCCGCTCCTTATGCGCGCGTTTTTGCGTAGGAGACTGGGCCGTGGCCGAGAACCCGAAGGACTGGGATGTCGCGACGAAATTGATCCGGGGTGGGATCGCGCGCTCGCAGTTCATGGAGACCGCCGAGGCGCTCTATCTAACCCAGGGCTTCACCTACGACAGCGCCGAGGGCGCCGACCGCCGCTTTGCCGGCGAGGACCCCGGCTTCGTCTATTCGCGGTTCAACAACCCGACCGTGAAGATGTTCGAAGACCGCCTAGCCCTGCTGGAAGGCGCCGAGGTGTGCCGCGCCCAGGCTACCGGCATGGCCTCGATCCATGCCGCGCTGATGGGCCTTGTCCGCGCCGGCGATCACGTGGTGGCCGGCCGGGCCCTGTTCGGCTCCTGCCGCTGGATCGTCAGCGAGTGGTTGCCGCGCTTCGGCGTCGAGACCACCTTTGTCGACGCGACCGATCCCAAGGCCTGGGAAGCGGCGATGCGCCCCAACACCAAGGCGGTGCTGGTCGAAACGCCGTCGAACCCGGTGCTGGAGATCACCGACATCCGCGCCGTGTCGGAACTGGCCCATGCGGTCGGGGCCAAGGTCATTGTCGACAACGTCTTCGCCACCCCGATCTTCCAGAAGCCGCTGGAGCTGGGCGCCGACGTCGTCGTCTATTCGGCGACCAAGCATATCGACGGCCAGGGGCGGGTGCTGGGCGGAGCCATCTTGACCAGCGAGGCGATCAACGAGGAATTCTACCGCGACAGCCTGCGCCACACCGGCCCTTCGCTGTCGCCGTTCAACGCCTGGGTGATGCTGAAGGGTCTGGAGACCCTGGATCTGCGCGTCCGTCGCCAGGCCGACAGCGCGTTCGCGCTGGCCAACGTGATCGCCGAACACAAGAAGGTCCAGTCGGTCCTTTATCCGTTCCGCCCCGACCACCCCGGCCACAACGTCGCCAAGGCGCAGATGACCGGCGGCGGCACCGTGATCGCCCTGGACCTCGGCAGCCGCGAAGCCGCCTTCAAGTTCCTGAACGCGCTGGAGATCGTCGACATCTCGAACAATCTCGGCGACGCCAAGTCGATGGCGACCCATCCGCCGACCACCACCCACCGCTCGGTGCCGGAAGCCGACCGCCCGTCGCTGGGCGTCACCGAGGGCGGCGTGCGCCTCTCGGTCGGCCTGGAAAGCGTGGAAGACCTCAAGCGGGACGTGATCCGTGCGCTCGATCAGGCGTGAGACCTCCCCGCCCATGCACCGCATGAGACGCCGCAGAGGCGGCGACAGCGCCGCCTACGAAGCCCGCACGCGCGACATCGTCGTGCGCGTGTTTCCCGCCTATGCGGCCGAGGAATCCTCGCCCGAGCAGGGGCTTTATCTGTGGTCCTACACCGTCGAGATCGAGAACCACGGCGACGAGACGGTCACCCTGATCGCACGGCGCTGGATAATCACCGACGCCTTCAACCGCGTGAACGAGGTCGAGGGCAGCGGCGTCGTCGGCGAACAGCCCGAGCTGAAGCCCCGCGAGGCGTTCCGCTACGTCTCGAACTGCCCCCTCCCCACGCCGTCCGGCGCCATGCGGGGCAGCTACCAGATGGTCAACGACGCCGGCGAGCTGTTCGACGTCGAGATCCCGGAGTTCTCGCTGCACCTGCCGGGCGCGGCGATGAGGATGCACTGAGGCAGTTGAAACTAACGTGCTTCGGCGCCGTTCACCCGGGCTGATCGCACCCGGCGCGATCTAACGATACTCCCTGCCTTCTCATCCGCCTGGCGATCCCGCGACGGAGAATTCGCGCGTCCCGTGTTTCAGCGCGCACGCCCCAAAATACAACCATAAGGTAAATATATACCGTATCCGTACTATGGTTGTTCTTACCACACTCGGCGCGGCGCGACCCCCGAACGGTCTCGCCCTTTGAGCGGCAGGGGGGATGGAGTCCAGAGGAGATCGGCTGAGCCGCGCCATCAAGGATAGGGGAATATCCAAGATGATGGCCTTGGCCATGGACCTGGACGTGCACGAGAGCGCCATCAGCCGCTGGCGCAAGGGCGCCCCCATGTCCCTGGAGCACGCCGCGCGGCTCTCCGAGGTGCTGAACATCTCCCTGGACTGGCTGGTGTTGGGTCGGGGGGAGATGGACGCGCACAAGGCCGAAAGTCTTGCGCGGGAGGAGTACGAGCTGGTCCGCCTCTCGCGTGGCCTAAGGCGCAGCGCGGTTCGCCGACTCGTCTCCTTCTTACAAGATCTAAGCCCACCAATTCAGAATTGATCTACGCGCAATTTTAACAATAACCACTTGCGCGTCACGCAATTCGCGTCACCTACCGCGAATTTCAAGCATCAATATTATCTCCAAATCGGTGGCTCGCGATCACTTCACTTGCGAAGTGATCAGATCATTTGGCCAATACCGATTTAAACGGAGAAATACACAATGGCGACCTACACGATCAAGATCTTCAACCAGTCAACCATCAACAAGGCCTATACCGTTTTCCAGCAACCGCCGTTGGTCACGGCGAATGGCGGCTCGCCGACGATCTTCGCCAACGCCTGGCGGACCTTCCCGCTGCTGACGAACAACGGCTTCAACACTCTCACCTACACCGAGACCACCTACGCGTACTGGGCGCAGCCGCCTGGCGTCAGCGCCGGGGTTACGGTCGACTCCGGCGGCGTGTTGGAACTCGACACCGCCACCAAGGACACCACGTCCTTCGTCTACGGGGAGGATAGCGGCAAGCAGACCGGGTTCCTGCCAAAGACCAGCCCTGGTACGGCGCAGAACGGCTCGTTCCAGATTCTGACCGGCACCGACTTCACGCCGGCCAACAACCTGGTTCTCGGTCTGGCTAGCGACAACGGCAGCGGGATTCCATCGCCCGTGGCGACCTTCGCCGCTGCGCCGAATGAAAGCTACAACATCACGCCGATCGTGCAGTTCTACGTCGCCGACGGGGCCTTCACCGAGGGACAGATCGTCGACGTGACCACCGTCTCGAACGCCAGCGCCTCGATCGACTTCACCGGCACGTCGTTCACGACGGCGGTTGTCGAGCAGCGCCCCAACGGCGCGTTCATCGTCACCTACAGCTGACGCATTCCAAGGCGCGCCGCCCCCCCCCGCCCTGCGCGCCTTGCGATCCGAGCGGCGCGGCGAGCCGCACTGCACAAGCGCGGCTCGCCGATGCCTGCCCTTTCCCCTTTTTCCAACTCGGAGACACCATATGTCCTCTCCCCAGAACAGCGCGCCCCTGGATGGGTGCACCACCATCGACGCGGCGAAGGGCGACCTTGCGCTCCAGGCCGCGCGCGATGCCAATCCTAACGCTCCCGGCAATTCCACAACGAAGGAGGCCGTCGACAATCTTCTCCTGTGCGAGAGCAAGCGGCCCAAGATCGGTCCAGCCAACCTCGTCGGCCACGGTTGCGAAGGCGACATCGACACGGGCAAGGACGTCGGCCAATGCATCACGTCCAAGAACACGCTCGTGTGGACGCCCCACCTGGAAAACCTCAAGGGCCACGTCAGCGAGCTCTTCCTGTTCGGCTGCAGCGTCGGCGCCGGCGTTGACGGAGCGGCGTTGCTGCACCAGATCGCCCAAGTGATCGATGCGCCGGTGAGCGCCCCCACCGGCCTCGTCTCTTTCACCGCCACGGGGTATAAGCTCCAACCCGGCGCTGTCTGGCAGACCGCAACCCCAGACAAACAGCCCCTGCATATCGATCCGCCGCCTCATGGGGGTCCGCACGCCATGGTCCAAGCGTCCAACGGTTCGAACGCTTCTAGCCTCATCCGACATGCGGAATACACGCCGAAGGGCGACGGGCCGCCCGCCCCCGAGCATGTCTCTCTGGCCCTGGCTAAGGAGGTTCTCTGGGACCAGCCCATCTCTATCGAAGGCGAGCTTCTCGCCAAGGTTACCGGCCATCTGGTAGCCCATCTGGCGCACCCCGGCCAAGCTCACGAGGTCCGGTCGCTCATCGTCTACAATCACGCGGTCCTCGAGGACCTCGCGACCAAGACCTACTATCACGCGACCCCCGAGTTCAGGCGCATAGCGCGAGCTCTGATCGACGCATAGCAGAGAAAAGAAGGCGGCCCCTGGGCCGCCTTCGATCGTATAAGTTAAACCCCTGTCGGCGGATCCAACTTATAGACCCGCGAGCAGTACTCGCAGGTCACGTGGATCTTGCCGTCGGGCTCGACCATCTCCGCGACTTCCTCGGCGGAGAACGAGTCCATCACCACGCCGATGCGATCCTCCGAACAACGGCAGAAGGCCCGCAGCGGCTTTTCGTCGAGCAGGCGCACGCCGTCCTCGTTGAACAGGCGCCACAAGAGCGTCGGCGTCGACACGGTCGGGTCGATCAACTCATCCTCGCCGGTCGTCTCGAACAGAGCCTGGACGTGTGTCCAGGCGTCCTGTGTCTCGCCCCGCGCCTGATCGCCAGCGATGACCTGGATCAGAATGCCGCCCGCGCGCCAGGTTGCGCCTTCTCCGGTGTCGACCTGCCCCACCGCCAGACGAACGCGCGTCGGCGTCTGCTCCGACTGGGCGAAATACTGTTCGGCGCAAAGCGCCAGGGTCTCGCCCTCGATCGGCGTCACGCCCTGGTAGCGGTCCATATCCGGACCTTGGTCCAGGGTCATGATGAACACGCCGCCGCCCAGCAGGGTCTTGGCGCCGGGGCGCACAAACCCGTCCGAAACCGCCGCCACCTCATCGGGATCGAACCGGCAATAGCCGCGCAGGCCGCCGCTGGTGTCGTAATCGACGACGACATAGCGCACCGGACCGTCGCCCTGGGCCTGGACGATAAGTCGTCCCTCGAACTTCAAGCTCGACCCGACCAGCGCCGCCAGAGCGCAGGCCTCACCCAGCAGGTTGGCCACCGGCTCAGGATAGTCGTGGCGCGTCAGCACCTCGTCGATCGCCGCGCCAAGGCGCACGACCCGCCCACGGACGGGCAGGTTCTCGATCTGGAACGCGGAAACGACGTCGTCGAGGACGCCAGTGTCGGAAGCGATGTCGGTCATGGGGAGGCTAGATAGGCGGTTCTGACGAAATTGCGAGCCCGATCACCGTCCGCGCGTCGCGCCGCCCAAAGCAATACGTACCGAGATCGGGGGCCTGCGACCGAACGCCCCGTTGCGATAACACGGGATTCGGATTCATTTGGGGACGCCGTCGCTTTTGCCCATACGCGACGGCGACACCGGCCAGCGTTTACCAACCGGCGCTGGCCGGTAACCTTTTTAGCTAATCGCGCCGAAGCACCAGGCCAGGACGGATTTCTGGGCGTGGATGCGGTTCTCAGCCTCATCCCAGACCAGGGAACGCGGGCCGTCCAGTACGGCGTCGGTGACCTCTTCACCCCGATGCGCCGGCAGGCAGTGCAGGAAGACGCCGTTGTCAGCCGCCAGATCCATCAGCTTGTCGTCGACCTGATAGGGCTCCAGCGCGGCGAGACGCTCGTCGTGGTCAGTGTCGCCCATCGAGACCCAGGTGTCGGCGACGACCACGTCGGCGCCGCTGACGGCGGCCTTGGGATCGGTGGTCATACTGACGCGGCCCTGCAGGCCCTCGGCGCGGGCCAGGTCATGGAGGTCGGCGTGATAGACCGCCGGGCAGGCGATCTTCAGCTCGAAGCCCAGCAAAGGCGCGGCGTGGATGAAGCTGGAGCAGACATTGTTGCCGTCCCCGACCCAGGCGATGGTCTTGCCGGCGATCGGGCCGCGATGCTCCTCGATGGTGAGGATGTCGGCCATGATCTGGCACGGATGGCTCTTGTCGGTCAGGCCGTTGATGACCGGCACGGTCGAGACCTGAGCGAAGCGCTCGACGTCGGCGTGGCTGTTGGCGCGGATCATCACCGCGTCCACCATGCGCGACAGCACCTTGGCCGTGTCCTCAATGGTCTCGCCGCGGCCCAGCTGCATGTCCGAGGCGGTCGAGATGATCGCGCTGCCGCCCAGCTGGCGCATGGCCGCGTCGAACGAGAAGCGGGTGCGGGTCGAGTTCTTCTGGAAGATCATCGACAGCACGCGGTCCTTGGCGGGGGCGTCGGCGTCGACCTTGCCCTGTGGCCAGCCTTTGCGAGCGGCCTTCCGCGCATGAGCGTCGTCCAGCAGCAGGCGCAGCGTGGAGCCGTCCAGCTTCCAAAGGTCGATGAAGTGGCGGGGTTGAGTCATCGGACGATCCCTATCCCCGCCTCCCCGGCGAACGCCGGGGCCCAGATCCATCCTGGGATTAAGCGGGCTTGATCTGGGTCCCGGCATTCGCCGGGAAGGTCGGAAAAAATGGGTTCTTAAGCAGCGGCCTTGGCGCGCGCGGCCTCGCAAGCCTTTTCGAGCTTGGCGATCGCTTCGCTGGCTTCCTCGATGGTCAGGTTCAACGGCGGCAGCAGGCGCACGCAGTTGTCGCCGCCACCGGCCACAAGCAGCTTCTGATCGCGCGCCAGGACCATGAACTCGCGATTGTTCGGGATCAGCTTGACGCCGATCAGCAGGCCCTTGCCGCGCACGTCGACGATAATGTCGGGGAAGCGGTCCTTCAGGCCGTTCAGCTGCTGGGTGAAAAAGCCCGAGACGGTCTTCACGTTGTCCAGCGTTTCAGGCGACTTGATGATGTCGAGCGCGGCCTTGCCCACGGCCATGGCCAGCGGATTGCCGCCGAAGGTCGAGCCGTGCGCCGCGACCGTCATGCCTTTGGCCGCCTCGGTGGTGGCCAGGCACGCGCCGATCGGGAAACCCCCGCCCAGCGCCTTGGCCACCGCCATGATATGCGGCTCGCCGCCTTCGGCCCACTCATAGGCGAAGAGCTTGCCTGTGCGGCCCATGCCGCACTGGACCTCGTCGTAGATCAGCAGGACGCCGTGCTCGTCGCACAGCTGGCGCAGGCCGATGAGGCACTGGGTCGGGATCGAGCGCGCGCCGCCCTCGCCCTGCACCGGCTCGACGATGATCGCGGCCGTGGTCGGGCTGGCGATGGCGGCCTTGATGGCGTCGTGGTCGCCGAAGGTCAGCTGGCTGTAGCCCGGCAGACGCGGACCAAAGCCGTCGACATAGCTGGGGTTGCCCGACGCATTGACCGCCGCGTAGGTGCGGCCGTGGAACGAGCCGTCAAAACCGTAGATGTCGACCCGCTCGGGCTGGCCATTGGCCGAGTGGTACTTGCGCGCCGTCTTCAGCGCGCATTCCACCGCTTCCGTACCCGAGTTGGTGAAGAACACCACGTCGGCGAACGAGTTGGCGCACAGGGCGTCAGCCAGCTCTTCCTGCTCGGGGATCCGATAGATGTTGGAGACGTGCCAGAGCTTCTCGGCCTGGGCCTTAAGAACCTCGACCAAGGCGGGGTGGGCGTGGCCCAGGCCGTTGGTCGCGATGCCCGCCACGCAGTCCAGATATTCTTCACCCTCGGTCGAGATCAGGCGCGCGCCTCGGCCTCGCTCGAACGCCAGCGGAGCGCGGTTGTACACGCCCATGATGTGGTGCTGCGAGGTGGTGGACGACGTCGCGGTGCTCAAGACCGGCCTCCCTAAAAGGAAACAAGCCCCCGTGCTCATCGCGCGGGGACCGGAAGGCCGCAGGTTGTCGCCGTGGAACGTCGTCGTGTCAATGAACGGACTGTGAAAAGGCCCTGAAATGCCGATGAAATTTCAGGCTATGGCGTCGCGGCCTCAGCTCTTCAGACGGTAACCGGTGACGAAGAGCCTCCAGCACCACAGGAACAGCGCCACCGTGAGCAGGCCGGTGGTGACCACGCCGATCGCGATCGAGCCGTCGGCATGGCCGATGAAGCCATAGCGGAAGCCGTCGATCAGATAGAAGAACGGGTTGAAGTGGCTCGCGGAGCGGAATGGTTCCGGCAGTTTGTCCACCAGATAGAAGGTGCCCGACAGGAAGGTCATGGGCATGATCAGGAAATTGGTCACGGCCGCCAGTTGGTCGAACTTCTCGGCCCAGAGCCCGGCCAGCACGCCAGCCAGACCTAGGATCAGCGAGGCGGTGAGGCCGAAATACAAGGCCGCCCATAGATGGGCCACCGACAGGCCAGCGCCCGGCAGCACGCCAATCACCAGCGCGGTCACCGCGCCCACCACGACACCGCGCGTGGCCGCGCCCAAGGCGAAGGCCGAGACTTGCTCCAGCGCCGACAAGGGCGGCGTCAGGAAGTCCGGCGTCAGACCCATCATCTTGGCCTGGATCAGCGAGGACGACGAGTTGGCGAAGGCGTTGTTGAGGATCGCCATCATGATCAGGCCCGGGGCCACGAAATGGCCGAAGGTCACGCCCCCCACGGCCGGACGGCTGGCGCCGACGGCGACCACGAACACCAGCATGTAGAGCAGCGTCGTGACCACCGGCGCAGCGACCGTCTGGGTGCCGACCTTCCAGAACCGGCGGATTTCGCGCTGGTAGAGCGTGATGAAGCCGGACCAGTTCCAGCCGCGATAGTCGCGCGGCTGCGGCGGAATGACGCTCTCGGCCATGTCTCTCATCGGCTCAAACCCTTGTTCTGCTTGGCCATGTGCGCCTTGAGGGCCCTTTTCGCAAGCGTAGGCTTGCCGGAATCAACATCTTGTTTCTGTGGACAGAGTCGATGGCGCCCATTGTGCGTTTTAACGCATTCTTTACGATATGTAGTAGGACAGCCGCCGGCGGGGCGGTTTGATCACCATATATGGGGTGACGGGCGTGGGGACGCCCCCACCCTCTCTCGAATGGCGGAGATGGGTAATGAGCTGGACCGACGAACGGGTTTCCACCCTGAAGAAGCTCTGGTTGGACGGCCTTTCGGCCAGCCAGATCGCCAAGCAGCTGGGCGGGGTGACGCGCAACGCCGTGATCGGCAAGGTGCACCGCCTGGGTCTCTCGGGCCGCGCGGCCCCCTCGCAACCGGCCCGTCCTGCCTTCAAGGCGCCGCGCCCTGCGCGTCCGGCCGCACAGGCCATGCCGTCGGCGCCGCGCCGCGTGACGCCGGTCGAGGCCCCCTCGGCGGTTCCGGTCGCCGCGGCTCCGGCGCCCCTGCCGGCGTTCCGCCACGAAGAGCCGGGCTCGGCCACCGTGCTGACTCTGGGCGCGCACATGTGCAAGTGGCCGATCGGCGATCCGTCGTCGGAAGGCTTCACCTTCTGCGGTCGCCGCTCGTCGGAGGGCCCCTACTGCGTTGAGCACGCGCGGGTGGCCTACCAGCCGCAGCAGACCAAGAAGAAGAGCGGCGGCGCCGAACTGGCCCGCTCGCTTCGCCGCTACATCTAAGAAGAACAATAGTCTCTCAGAGCGGCGGATCCCGGACGGCCCGAAAGGCCGTCCGGGATTTCTGCGTTTTAGATCTCCGCGAAAGCCCCCTCCGTCGGAGGGGGCGCGCCCCGGGGAGATGACCTGCTCCAACTTCCCCCCTAAAACGCTCCCATGAGCGATCTGCCGCCCTCCGATTCCAACGCGCCGCCCTACTCGGTCTCCGAGCTGGCCTTCGCCCTGAAGCGCACGCTGGAGGACCGCTATGGCTTCGTGCGGCTGCGGGGCGAGCTTTCCAAAGTCACCCACCACTCGAATGGCCACGTCTATCTGACCATCAAGGACGACAAGGCCGCGATCGACGGCGTCGTCTGGAAGGGCAATGTCCGGTCCCTGGGCGTGCGGCCCGAGCACGGGCTCGAGGTGATCGTCACCGGCAAAATCACCACCTATCCGGCCGGCTCGCGCTACCAGATCGTCATCGACAGCATGGAGGCCGCCGGCGTCGGCGCCCTCCTGGCGCAACTCGAACGCCTGAAGGCCAAGCTGGCCGCCGAAGGCCTGTTCGCGCCAGAGCGCAAGCGTCCCCTGCCCTCGATGCCCGCCGTGGTGGGCGTGATCACCAGCCCGACGGGCGCGGTCATCCGTGACATCCTGCACCGGATCCGCGACCGCTGGCCCTGCCAGGTGCTGGTCTGGCCCTGCGTGGTGCAAGGCGACGCCGCCGCCGGCCAGGTCAGCGCCGCGATCCGAGGCTTCAACGCCATCCAGCCGGGCGGGCCCGTCCCGCGCCCCGACGTCCTGATCGTCGCGCGCGGCGGCGGTTCGGTGGAGGATCTGTGGGCCTTCAACGACGAGGGCCTGGCCCGCACGGTGGCCGAAGGAACCATCCCGCTGATCTCGGCCGTCGGCCACGAGACCGACACCACCCTGATCGACTTCGTTTCCGACCGCCGCGCGCCAACCCCGACAGCAGCCGCAGAGATGGCGACGCCGGTGCTGGCCGAACTGCGCGCCCTGATCTCCGACTTCGATCGCCGCCTCAACCGGTGCGGCTCACGGACGATCGAGGAGCGGCGCACGCGCCTCATCAGCGCTGCGCGCGGCCTGCCGCGCCCCAACGATCTGCTGGCCCTGGCCCAACAACGGTTCGACATCGCCTCGGGACGTCTGGACGCCGCCCTGCAACGCAACACCGCCGTCCATGCACAGGATCTGTTGAAGGTCACCGCGCGCCTGACACCCGACGCCTTGGGCCGCCAGCGCGCTGTGAAGGCCGATCGCTTGACCGATCTCTCCCGACGCCTGGACCTCGCCGCACGGCGCGCGCCTGATCGCGTGGCCCAGCACGCGCGTCTGCCGGCGCTTTGGGAACGCCTGAACGACGCCGGTCGACGCCGCCTGCAGCGCGACGCCGACCGCTTGGCGAACCTGGAGAAACTGCGCCAGTCGCTGAACCCGGAACGCCCGCTGGAACTCGGCTTCGCGCTGGTGCGGAAAGGCGATGGGACCCTGGCCCGCTCCGCTGCGGACCTCGTGTCAGGCGAACGTGTGAACCTGAAGTTCAAGAGCGGTGATCGCGACGCGGTGATCGACGGTGAAGGCGGCTTTGTTCCGCCTCCCGCTCCGCCGGTGCCAAAGCCCCGCCCCAAATCCACCAGCCAACCAGCCGGTCAGGGTGACCTGTTCTGAAACGCCGGCTTGGCGTAGAGTAGTGCCATGAACGCTTTTGATCGTGATCTCGGTAAGCCCGATGGCATGGCCGTCCTGCACTATGGCGACGGCGAGTTCGCCGTGCTCAACCCCGGCCGCTTCGTGCTGTGCGCCGTGACAAACAAGCCGATCCCGCTTGAAGCCCTGCGCTATTGGAGTCCCGAGCGGCAGGAAGCCTATGCGGGTCCCGCCGAGGCGCTGAAGCGTTGGCAGGAGGCCTGAGCCGCCGCGCGGTTCTTGCCGCGCTTCCGATCGGCCTGGGCCTTCCGGGCCTGGCGCGCGCCGCCGCGCCCGGCCTGTCACTGAAGGGAAAATTCGTTCAGGGCGGCTACGCCGTGGGCCGCACCGCCTCCCGGGCGACCATAGCCCTGGACGGCCAGGTTCTAACCACAGCCTCGGCCGATGGCTGGTTCGTGATCGGGTTCGATCGCGACGCGCCGCCCACCTCGATCCTGACCGTGACGACACCCGATGGCTCGGCCTCCGACGAACGATCCATCGCGGCCGGCGATTTCGATATCCAGCGCATCGACGGCCTGCCGACCGAACAGGTCACGCCGACTGACCCCGGCTTGCTGGAGCGCCTGGCCGCCGAGAACGCGCGCAAGATCGCGGGCTTCGCCAGCCAGGCCGACATCGAAGGCTTCCGGGAGGGATTCATACTTCCGGTTGCAGGCGGACGTCGATCGGCGCGCTTCGGCGGTCAGCGCATCCTGAACGGCGAACCCAAACGTCCCCATTATGGGGTTGATCTCGCCGTGCCGGTGGGGACCCCGGTCCGCGCGCCGGCGTCCGCGATCGTGGCCTTCGCCGAGACCGGACTGCATTTCGAAGGCGGCCTCTTGCTTCTCGACCATGGCCAGGGCCTGGTGACGGCCTATCTGCACCTCTCAAAAATCCTCGCGTCGCCGGGGACTTACGTGAAGCAGGGCGAGGTGGTGGCGTTGAGCGGCAAAGAAGGCCGTGCGACCGGCCCGCATCTGTGCTGGCGGATGAAATGGCGCAGCCGGAATATGGATCCCTCCCTGCTCGTCGGCGCTGGGCCGTTCCGCGCCTGAAACTAAGACCAATTCGCCCCTGGCGCGAGTTGCAATCATTCGTTAGCTATGCCGCCGGTATCGAGACATGAGATCGCCGGGGGAGCGGTCATCGGTTTCGGTCTTCCCGCGAGATCCTTGAGGAGGCGGCTCCCGCATGTCGGCGGTGCTCGAAAAGCTGCGCTTTCTACTGGTGGACGATAACCATCACATCCGGGCGATCGTTTCGACGATCCTCAAGGGCGTCGGGGTGCGGCACATTCGTGAGGCCATGGACGGGGCCGAGGCGTTGCAGATCCTGCGGGATTGGCAGACCGATATCGCCATCGTCGACTTCAAGATGAGTCCGCTGGATGGGGTGCAGTTCGCGCAACTGGTCCGCAATTCCCCGGACAGCGTCGATCCGTTCCTGCCGATCATCATGCTCACCGGATTCGCCGAACGACACCGCGTGTTCGAAGCGCGCGACGCAGGCGTGACCGAGATCGTTGTCAAACCGGTCACCGCTCGCTCCTTGCTCGACCGGATCAACACGGTGATCTTCCATCCCCGTCCGTTCATCCGCTCGCCCGACTATTTCGGCCCGTGCCGCCGTCGGCGCGTCGACCCGAACTATCATGGCCCCTTCCGCCGCGCCGGCGAGAAGGATGGCCCGGCGCCCAAGGTCGAAATCTAGGACGCTTCAGCCTGGTTCCGCTCGCGCTCGGCAAGCGCCGCGTAGACCTCGTTCGGCCAGCGTCGGTGGACCCAGAACCATTCCGCCGGCCGCTCGCGAATGCGATCCTCCATGAAGGCGTTGATCATTCGCACGCCCGCTTCGATGTCCGCCGTGCGGTCCCCGGTCTTGGGCGGAACGATCGGGTCGTGGACCACCGCTCGGAAGCGTGCGCCCTTCAAGCGCTGAACCGACATCGGCTGCAGCACCGTGCCAAAGCGGATCGCCAGGCGCGTCGGCCCAGGCGCCGTATGGGCCAGATGAGCGAAGAACGGCGCAGCCACCCCGCTGTTGAACTTCTGGTCGTTCATCAGGGCGACTGACTTGCCCTGCTTCATCCCTTCCAATAGCTCACGCGCGCCGTCGCCCCCCTTGGGCGCAAATAGTCGGACGCCATAGCGGAACCGGCTCTCCTTGATCCGCTTGTCGACATAGGGATTGTTGGCCGCGCGATAGGTCATCTCGCAGACGACGCCGCTATCAACGATCGCCGCCGGCATCACCTCCCAGTTCGACAGGTGTCCCGAAACGAACACCACGGGGATCCGGTTCTCGGCGATCTGGACCAGTCTCTCCTTGCCCACCACCTCGACCCGGCCGGTGGACGGCAGGATCTTGTCCATCAGCGGGAACTCGGCAAACGAGCGGCCGAGACCGTCCCATTGCTCGTGCAGGATCTGTTCATGCCAGGCGGCGTCCTTGTCCGGAAACGCCAGCTTCAGATTCCGGGCGGCGACCTTGTGCGCCCCGCTCATCGGCCCGAACGTGCGACCCAGCCAGCCGCCAAAGTCCGAGGCCCGATCCACGCCCATCAGGCGAACAGCGCCGATGAACAGGTCGAAGCCGAAGGCTTCCAACCGCCACAGAAGGTCCTGAACCCAAGGCTGACGCTTTTCGGACATGCGCCCTTAGTAGGCTCCCACGCACGCCTCGCGCAACGGCGTCTCGCCCGGCACGCGACTTGCGGCTGCCAACCCAGACCGTTCCGTTTCGGGACGGGTCCTCGGGAGAAGAAGTGGGGTATGGCTTCCATGGGCAATGACATCGACGTTCATCTCGGTAAGCGACTGCGTCGCCGCCGTCGTCTGCTGGGTCTGACCCAGCAGCAGCTGGCCGGCACGGTCGGCGTGCGTTTCCAGCAAATCCAAAAGTACGAGTGCGGCGCCAACCGCATTTCAGCCGCGCGACTGTGGCAACTGTCAGAGGCCCTGGAGGTGCCGGTCGGCTACTTCTACGATGGCCTGTCTGACACGCGACGCGAGACGACCGGCGAATCGGCGGAAGGCGGCGAGATGTTCGCGCGCAAGGAAACGCTGGACCTGATCCGGGCCTACTACCTGCTGGGCGAGCGTCCGCGCCGTCGCCTGCTCGATCTGGCCAAGTCGCTGAACGGCGGCGCAGAACACGCCGACGCTTAAAGTCGGCGAGCCTATACAGTCATTGGTGGCGTACCTGCGGCGGGGAGGCTACATCCCCGCCCATGACGCTCTCCGCTGACCGGCTCGCCGCGCTCGACGCCTTCATTCTCGACCTCAATCGGGCTTCCGCAGAGGTCATTCTGCCGCTGTTCCGGGCCGACCATGGCCTGGAGGACAAGGGGGCGGGCAAGAACCTGCCGCGCGACACCCACGCCGCCTTCGATCCGGTCACCGAGGCTGATCGCGGCGCCGAGGCGGCGATCCGCAAGCTGATCTCGGAACACTATCCAGAACACGGCGTGATCGGCGAGGAGTACGGCGAGGACCGGCCCGACGCCGAGTTCGTCTGGGTGCTTGACCCCATCGACGGCACGCGCGCCTTTATCTCCGGCCTGCCGCTGTGGACCACCCTGATCGGCCTGCGCCATCAGGGACGCCCCGTGCTGGGCTCGATCGGTCAGCCGTTCATCGATGAGGTCTTCGTCGGCCACGCAGGCGGCTCGCGCCTTGTCGCGGGCGGTCAGCAGCGCGCGATCCGCGTTCGCGAGTGCGCCAACATCAATGACGCCGTCATCGCCACCACCGATCCGGACGCCTGCTTCGACGGAGCCGAGCGTGGCGCCTGGCTGCAGGTCCGCGCCGCTGCAAAGCTGGCGCGCCTGGGCTGCGACGCCTACGCCTACGCCATGGTGGCCATGGGCAAGATGGACATGGTCATCGAGGCCGGCCTGAAATCCTGGGACATTGAGGCCGCCATCCCGGTCGTCGAGGGCGCCGGCGGCATGGTCACCAACTGGCGTGGCGAGCCCGTGGGTCCCAACGGCGGCCAGATGGTCATCTCCGGCGACCGCCGTCCGCTGGACGAGGCGCTGGTCAGTCTGAAACGTTCGGCGAAATAAGCGGCTCGCGCGGGGCGATCGGATCAACCGTCTCGTCGAACGCCTTCCAGAACACCGCACGACGGGCGTCTGTCTCGACCAGAATCTCGTGGAACGCGCCCGGGACCTCGATGTAGCGCCCCTTGGGGAGGCGTCGCGCGATCGCTTTGGAGTCCGCATTCAGCACGCGGTTGTCGAGTTCGGCTCCGAGGATCGTCACCGGAACGGCGATCTTTTCGACCGACTTGCTCCGCCGCAGCCAGGCGCAGGCTGAAATGGCGAAGTCCGCCCACCCCCAGGTCATGCCGCCCAACGCGATCTCGGGATCGGCGCGCAGTTGAGCCTGGTACCGATTGTAGCGCGGCTCATCGTGGGTCAGGCCATCGCCCTGGAAGGTCTGGGTCAGCGGATCGTAGGGAGCCTGCACGTACTCGCCCGCCAACCCGATCCGTGACATCACGAACGCCAAGGGGCGAGCGAGCCATGGCGGCACCCCGGCGGTGTTCAGGCCCAGCATCGGCGCGGACAGGACTGCGGCCGCGTAACGTGTCTCACCGTGAGCCAGGGCCAGCATGGTCAGGCCCCCGCCCATGGAATGGCTGACGGCGATCCACGGCTTGGGCATCCGCGTTTCGAACGCGTCCAGCAGCGCCGTGTGGTCGGAAACGAAAGTCCTGAAGCCTCGGGCGTGGCCCTTGAGGCGATCCGGCAAGGCGCGAGCCGACAGCCCCTGCCCTCGCCAGTCGTGCAGCAGCACGGCGAAGCCGCGCGTCAGGAGGTCCTCGACGACCTCGAAGTACTTTTCCAGCGGTTCGCTGCGTCCGGGGCTGAGCACCACCGTTCCACGCACAGGACCTTGCGGAAAAAACGTCGCGGCGCGGAGGGTCGCCCCATCCGCGCCGCAGAACCATTCGGCCTTGCCGCTGTCGGGAACCGGAGCCTCGGGAATCGAGACCAGAGGCGCCGGTCCCGCCATGGCTTAGCGGAGCTTGGCGAACAGAGCGCCCATCTTGGGCTGCAGGCCCATGGCCACGCCCATGTCCGACAGCTTCAGCTTGCCGGTCATGACGGCCATCGTCGGGTCCAGCTTGCCCTCGCCCATGGCGACCAGGTCGTCCAGGGCCAGGGTCATGGTCAGGTCGGCGGGCTTGTCTTCGTTGGTGACCGAACCGCCGTCGATGTGGATGACACCGGCGTCCTTCAGGTCGAACTTCAGGGACTTGCCCAGGCCGCTGTCGTCGCCAACGGCGGTTTTGATCTTGTCGGTGAGTTCCTGGATGGTGGCCATGGCGCGATCTCCCTCTGCGCTTGTGGATTGGCGAATAGCTAGACCGGCTGAAGCGGATAAGTAAACACCGTTCAGAACGGCCACAGGTTTATTTCTTGCCGTCGTCGAACACGACCCTAGCGGGCGTTCGCGACAGCTTTACCCGGGCGGCGCCCTTGTGCGCCTCGGGATAGAAGACCGGCGCGCCGCCGACGATCGGAAGCGCTTCAGTCCGGCCGTCGCCATAGACGATCTGACCGCCCTGCGCGCCGACGAAGCCAATCCCAGGCAACTTGGGAACCATGAGACTCAGCCCTGGACCGGCCGCCTTGCGCATCGCCGCGTTCGACTCCGACACCGTCAGCGCCAGCTCACGCGCGTCATAGTCCTGGGCCAGCTTGAGCACCGGCATCGGTCCCATGCTGACCCCGAACTTCTTGTCCGCAGGCAGGAAAACAAGCCTGGCCTTGCTATTCAGCTGGGCCAGCGTTGGCAGGCGATCGAACTCGCCGTCAGGCCCGAGGGGCAGCGGCGTCGTCGCGCCATTGCTCTCGACCAGGACGACCTTCACGCCGCCCAGCGGCTTGCCGTCGCTCCGCAGAACGTACCCAAGGCGCATGCGGCTACGCTCTTGCGCCGGCACCTTCAGGAACCTGTCGAGATAGACGAAGACCTTATCGGCCGGAACGCTCTTTTCCCGGGCGATAGCCGGCGCGGCGGCGGACACAAGAACGAGGCTGAGCGCCGTCGCGGCTAGCGGCCTGATCATCGGGCTCTGCCTCATTTGGGCTTCACAAACTTCAGAGTCATGCGGTCGCTCTCCCCGATCGCATCGTACTTGGCATGATCGAACCCCGGCTCGGCCGGTTCGCCGCGCGGCGCAGACAGGCGCGTGGGCGGCAGCGTCCAGACGCCGAACGGGTGGTCCTTGGTGTCCTTGGGATTGGCGTTGATTTCACTGGTCCCAGCCAGGACGAACCCGGCCTCCTTGGCCATCTGGATCACATAGTCCTGCTGGACATAGCCATCCTCAGCCAGCACGTCCTGAACCCGTCCCGGCTGGCCGCGATGTTCCTCGATCCCGAGAATTCCGCCTGGCTTGAGCGCCGCCAGCGCGTCCTTGAAGGCCTTCTCAGCGATTCCGCCCGCCATCCAGTTGTGGAGATTGCGGAGGAAAAGCACCAGATCGGCGCTGCCGGCTGGAGCCACGGGCCCGCTGGTGGGGCCGAAGGCCGTAAACGCGACCTCGCCATACACCTTCTTTTTCTCGGCCAGCTTGCGCTGAAAACCCTCGACAATCTCCGCAGCCGCGGGGTCAGCGGGACCGGTTGTCTCCAGCATGGCCTCGTAGAGCTTGCCGCGCGTGTCGGCCAGGAACGGCGCCAGAATGTCCGTGTACCAACCCGCGCCCGGCCAGAACTCCACCACGGTCTGGCCAGGCTTGAGCTCCCAGAACTTCAGGCTCTCAACCGGGTGACGCCATACGTCGCGCGCGCGATCGGCGGGGAGGCGCCAGCCACCCGCCACCGCGGCCTCGATCGTGTTCGGACCCGCCTTGGCGGCGGCCTTGGCCTCCGCCTTCGCCGGGTCGTCCTTTTTTCCACACGATGCCAAGGCCAAAGCGCCGACGCCGGCGACCAAGCTTCGCCGCGACCAGAGTTGAACTGGAACCATCATTCCCCCACTGCGCGGGTCAGCTTGGCGGCGGACCTTGGCGAAAGTCAGGCCGGCTTGCGGAAGCGCAGGGTCATTCGATCGCTTTCGCCGATCGCGTCGTACTTGCTGCGGTCGAAGTTAGGATCTGCGGGCTGGCCGCCCGGGGCGGTGCGCTTGACCGGCGGCAGCGTCCAGACGCCAAACGGGTGATCCTTGGTGTCCTTGGGATTGGCGTTGATCTCGGACTGCGCGTCCAGCTTGAAGCCGGCCTTCTCGGCCAGAGCGATCACCGTCGCGGTGTTGAGGTAGCCGTCAGCGCCGGCGGCCTTCTCCGAACGCGGATCAGCGCGGTGTTCCTCGACCGCCAGCACGCCGCCCGGCTTCAAGACCGCGAAGAAGTCGGCGAACACCTTGTCGGCGACACCCGGCTGCACCGTCCAGTTATGGACGTTGCGCGCGGTCAGCACGATGTCAGCCGAGCCTGGCGCGCCCAGCGGACCCGACACCGGGCCGAAGTTGGCGAACTGCGGCTTGCCGTACTTGGCTGCGTCCGCGAAGCGCGCTTCGAAGTCGGCGCGGCCCTTGCGCGCGCCTTCTGACAGCTTCGGGTTAGCCAAGTCGGCGACGCCGGCGATGTAGGTCCCGCCGGTGGCCTTGGCGTAGGGCGCCAGGATCTCGGTCCAGTAGCCGCCACCCGGCGAAACCTCGATCACGGTCTGCTTGGGCTTCAGACCCCAGAAGATCAGGCTCTCATAGGGATGGCGGGCGCCATCGCGAGCGACGTCGGCGGCGGGGCGGGTCGGCGACGCGATCGCAGCCTTCAGGGCGGCGTCGGTCGCGGCGAAGGCGGCAGGCGCGGACAGGGTGAAGGCGGCGGCGAGCAGGAGAACTTGGCGACGAAGCGGCATGGGGAAGTGTCCTTCGGTCGAATGGGAGCGGCGACCTTAGCCATGCTTGGCGGCGCGTCAAACGATTCACGTTCTGTGAGTTGGCGCCCCTTGAACCGGAAAACAGGCTCACCAACTATCTCAACGAAGGCGCTGGATGACCGGGCCTTCCGGACCGCTGGCGACGCCGATTTCGGGTCGCTGAAGGGACGAAAACACTAGACCTTGCTTGATGAGAAGGATCTGAAACCTATGCGTACGATCGACCTTTCGCCCCTGTACCGCTCGCTCGTCGGCTTTGACCGCCTCGCCGACCAGCTGGACGCCGCCGCGCGCAATGAAGCGGCCTCGGGCTACCCTCCCTACAACATCGAACGCACCGGCGAGAACGAGTACCGGATCGAGATCGCGGTAGCGGGCTTCAAGCCCGAAGAGCTGAATGTCGAGGTGAAGGAAAATCTGCTCACCGTCACCGGCCGCAAGGCGGCTAACGACGAAGCCAAGCAGTACCTCCATCGCGGCCTGGCCGAGCGCAACTTCGAGCGCAAGTTCCAGCTGACCGACTACCTGGTGGTGGTCGACGCCGATTTGTCGAACGGCCTGCTGTCTATCGCGTTGAAGCGTGAGCTGCCCGAAGCGCTCAAGCCCCGCACGGTGGAGATCAAGACGACATCCGCCTCGACCCTGATCGAGGGCGAAAAGGCCGCTTAACCCGCGGCCCTGTCTTTCTGTTTCCCAAATCCCCCCACTGAACTAGGCGGCGTCGAAAGGCGCCGCCTTTTTCTTGGGATCAATCCGGCATCGACAGATCCAGGCCCTGGACTTGGGTGAGATCCACGTTCCGGAAGCTGGCCTTGGCCACGCGTGCGCCGGTCAGGTCCGAACCGCGCAGATCAGCGCCGTCCAGAATGGCCTCGCTGAGATCGGCCGCCTGAAGCATGACGTACCGCATCCGAGCGGCTTGCAGGTTCGACTGCGTGACCCGTTCCGGCCCGAGCGGCAGAGGCGACAGGAACGCTTGTCGCAGGTCGGCCTTGGTCAAGTTGGCGCCAGCCAGTTTCGCCCCGCGCAGATCCGCCCCACGCAGATTGGCGGCGCGCAGATCGGCGTTCTGCAGGTTCGCGCCCTGAAGCTGCGCGCCAGCCAAGTCGAGCCCGACCATACAAGCGCCCTTGGCGCTCATCGCGGTCAGACGCAAACCCTTCAGCTTGTCAGTCAGCGGACGAAGGTCTTCACCGTCCAGACGCGCTGCGGAGCCTTCCTTGCCGCCGGTCTGGCACCAGCGCTGATTGTCGACGCAGCGGCGCAACAGCTCGTCGACCTTGGCCAAGGCCTCCTGGCTGGGAGTCTTCAAGGCGCCGTTCATATGCGCCCCGCTGGTCCGAGCGGTCGATGTGTCGACCCCGGCCAGCACCGCGCCCGAAAGGTTCGCCCCCTCGAGATTGGTTCCCCGGACATCGGCGCCGTCCAGGATCGCGCCCGTCAGGTTGGCCTCCTTCAGGTTCGCCCCCGACAGCTTGGCGCCCTTGAGCGAGCAGTCGCTAAAGTCCGCCTTGAAAGCCGAGACGCCTTCGAACTGCGACCCGTCCAGGGTGGCGCCGGAGAAGTTGACTTCGTCGACATCGCCCTGGCGCGCTTCGTGCCGCAGCGTGTCCAAACCCTTGCGCGGGTGCGGAATCGCGATCTGCCCTTCACGGAAATCGGCCTGGGTCAGGTCCGCTTGGGAGAGATTGGCCCCCCGCAGGCAGGCGCCGCGCAGATCGGCTCGCACCAGGGACGCCTGGCGCATGTCGCTCTTGCGCAGGTCGCAGCCGAAAAGGCTAGCCCGGTCGAGCTTGGTGCGCGCCATGCGGCACCCGTCCAGGACGGAGGCGGTAAGATCCGCGTCGGTCAGGTTTCGAAACGACAGATCAAGGCCCGACAGCTGCATGAAGCGGAGCGACGCGCGCTTGCCCCCTTGCTTGCCGGTAACGAATTTCTCGTGCGCCGTTACGATCATGTCGAGCTCGGCTTGGCTCAGGCGACGACGCCCGGCCACGCTTTGCGCGGCGTTCATAACGATTTCCCCATGTGAATTCAGTTCTTGGTTACGCGGACTTTAGCGAGGATCGACGAGCGAAGCGTTAAGGCTGCGTCGGTTTGTCGCGGAATATTTCCTAGATGACATCATCAAGCCCGCGCGCCGCGAGACGGATGGCGCCGACCAAGTCCACGTCTCGCATCTGCGCGCCGGTGAAATTCGCCCGAGACACGTCCGCCCCCGCCATGCGGGCCTGACGCAGATCCGCCCGCGCCAGATCGGCGTTGGTCAGGATCGCGCCGGTCAGGTCGACAGGAAGCAAGCGATCAGCGCCGATAAGAAGGGGACCAAGCTGCGCGTCGCGCAGATCCGATCCCGTCAGCTTCGCGCCCTTGAGCCGCGCGCCGCGTAGATCCGCCCGGCGAAGATTGCATGCCCGCAGGTCGGCGCCATCCAACTGCGCGCCCTGCATCTGCACCCCTTCCATATCCAGGCCGTAGAAGACCGCGCCCTTGGCCGACAGCGCGGTCAGATTGAAGCCCCGGATCGAGCGCAGATTGCGCAGGTCAGCCTTGTCGAAAACCGACGGCTTGCCCTCCGCCCCGCCCGTTTCGATCCAGCGCGCGTGGTCGGCGATCATCTGCTCGTAGGGCAGATCGGAAACGCTGGTGCCCGACGGCTTGTCGGTCAGCGCGCCTTCCATGTTGGTGTCGTGGACGTTCCAAGACAGGGTCTTGGCCCCGACCAGAACGGTGTTTCGGAGATCCGCGCCGGCGAGGTTCGCGCCCGACAGGTCGGCGCCAGCAAGATTGGCCCCATTGAAATTGGCCTGCTTGAGATTGGCTCGGACCAGCTTGGCGTCCTTCAGGATCGCATCGCTGAAATCGGCCTTGGTGGCGACGATGCCGGACAGTCGAGACCGCTCCAGATTGGCGCCCGACAGATTGGCGCCGGCCGCATAGGCCTCACGCTGGGTCGGCTCGATCACCCGATAGCCTTCCTTTCGGTCGGCGGCCGCGATCGTTCCCTCGCGCAGATCGGCCTCGAACATGTCTGCGCCGGTCAGGTTCGCGCCGCGAAGGCTCGAGCCCCGCAGGTCGGCTCGGCGCAGGGAGGCGTCGGTCAGATCCGCGCCCTGCATGTCGGCGCCGTAGAAGTTGGCGTTGTCCAACTTGGTCTTGCGTAGATCGCATCCGACCAGGATCGCGCCGGTGAAGTCGGCGTCGCAGAGATTCCGCCCCGTCACAGACAGGCCGGAGAGATCGCAGAAGGCGAACACCGCGCGCGCGCCGCCCATCCGCGCCGACCACAGCCGATCGTGCTTGGCGCAGATGACATCCACGTCGTACTGCGTCAGACGCTTGTATTCCTGCGTGGTGCCGGCGGCGGCGCTCATGGCTCGCAAGGTGTCCCCATTTAGGAAACCACCTTGCGCAGACCAAAATTAACGCCGTGTTTCCAACAGCTTCCGGCTATCGCCTACCGGCGTTATTCGACCGGGGGCAGAGCCTCGGCGCGACTTTCGTCAAGGTAGCGCGCACTGGTGGGTCTCAACGCACCATCGAGTTCGATCACCAACGGATTGCCTGTCGGGATCTCGACACCGACAATCTTGTCGTCCGGCACGTTGAACAGGTGCTTGACGATCGCGCGCAGCGAATTGCCGTGCGCGGCGATCAGAACCGTCTCACCCGCCTTCAGGTGCGGAGCGATGTCGCTCTCCCAATACGGCAGAACGCGAACCAGTGTGGTCGCCAGGCTCTCGGTCGACGGAAGGGTCGCGCCCTTGTACCGCCGATCTTGGGCGAAATCGTATTCGCCGCCCGGGGCCAGTTCCGGCGGCGGGATGTCGTAAGACCGGCGCCAGATGGTGACCAGCTCGACGCCGTGCTTCTCGGCGGTCTCGGCCTTGTTAAGCCCCGTCAGGCCGCCGTAGTGGCGTTCGTTCAGGCGCCAGTCCTTGGTCACCGGCACGAAGCTCTGCTTGGCCGCGTCCAGCGCCAGGTTGCCGGTGCGGATCGCGCGGGTCTGCACCGAGGTGAACAAGCGATCAATCTGGAGACCGGCCGCCGCGATCAGTTCGCCGCCCTTCTTGGCCTGCGCTTCGCCCTCGGCGGTCAGGTCGACGTCGACCCAGCCCGTGAAGCGGTTTTCCAGGTTCCACTGGCTCTGGCCATGGCGGAGCAGGACGAGCGTCGGCATCGGGCTTCCTTTGGAGATCAAGTACAGGGGGCGGGCTAAGGCCCTGCGGGGCGAGCGTCAAGCGTCACGGCGATCGCTGGCGCGCTCGCCCCCTCCCCCGGGCCGCCGCCCGTGCTATAGGCGGGCCATGCCTGATCGCATCTTCATGCCGTTGATGGGCCTGATCGCCGCCGCGCTGATCGCCCTCTCCCTCGTCTGGCCGCAAGGGCAGGGCGACCGCTCCTGGGGGCCTTTCGGCCATACGCCCGTCCAGCAGACCCCTGAGATGAAAGCCAAGATCCAGCGCGAAAAGGATTCGGCGCGTCGGCGGGACGAAGCGGCCAAGAAGGCCGTCGAAGCGGCGAGCCAGCTTTCGCAATGACCCCTTTCGACGCCGTTCAGGTGGGCCGTCGGGTTCTTGCCGTCGAGGCCGACGCGTTGCGCGCGCTCTCCGACTCGCTGGGCGAGGCCTTCGTCCAATCCGTCGAGACCATCTTCAACGCTAAGGGCCGCGTGGTCTGCACCGGCATGGGCAAGTCCGGCCACGTGGCGCGCAAGATCGCCGCGACCCTGGCGTCCACCGGGACCCAGGCGATGTTCGTTCATCCGGCCGAAGCCTCTCACGGCGACCTCGGCATGATCGGCCCCGACGATGTGGTGCTGGCTCTGTCAAAGTCCGGAGCGGGCCGCGAATTGGCCGACACCCTGACCTACGCCAAACGTTTCTCGATCCCGCTGATCGCCATGACGGCTGTGGCCGACAGCCCGCTCGGCCAAGCCGGAGACGTCCTGTTGTTGCTTCCCGACGCGCCGGAAGCCACTGCGGAGGTCAATGCGCCGACCACCTCGACCACGCTGCAGATCGCCCTCGGCGACGCCCTCGCCGTAGCCCTGCTGGAACGGCGTGGTTTCACGGCGAGCGACTTCAGGGTCTTCCATCCTGGCGGAAAACTGGGCGCGATGCTGCGAACCGTGGGCGACCTCATGCATGGGGTCGACGAACTGCCCCTGGTGCCCGCCGAGTCCCCGATGCCAGACGCGCTGCTGGTGATGAGCGAGAAGCGCTTCGGCGCGGTGGGAGTCATCGACGACGCCGGCCGCCTGACCGGGTTGATCACCGATGGCGACCTTCGCCGCCATATGGACGGGCTGCTGACCCACACCGCTGGTCAGGTCATGACCCACGCGCCCCAGACAATCGCGCCCGGCGCCCTGGCCGCAGAAGCCCTGAAGCTGATGAACGATCGCCGCATAACCGTCCTGTTCGTCGTAGAGAATCAGCGACCTGTGGGCGTCCTGCACGTTCATGACCTGCTGCGCGCCGGCGTGATCTAGGCCGCGCCACACTCTTTACAAGCCACCGTGTTACCGGCCCGCTCAGGCCGGTCATGCGGCCTCGTCCCTCCCAAAGCGAGCCTTCGATGTTCTCCGTTCCCCGCGCCGACCTGGTTCCCAACACCGCCGCCTACGAGAACGAGCCCTTGGTCAAGGCGACCGGCTTTCGCGAGTATGACGCGCGCTGGCTGTTCGGACCGGAGATCAACCTGCTGGGCGTCCAGGCCCTGGGTCTTGGTCTGGGGACATACATCCACGAGCTTGGCCAATCGAAGATCGTGGTCGGCCATGACTTCAGATCCTACTCGTCGTCGATCAAGAACGCTCTGATCCTGGGACTGATCAGCGCCGGCTGCGAGGTGCACGACATCGGTCTGGCCCTGTCGCCGACGGCCTATTTCGCCCAGTTCGACCTCGACATCCCCTGCGTGGCCATGGTCACGGCCAGCCATAACGAAAACGGCTGGACCGGCGTGAAGATGGGCGCCCAGAAGCCCCTCACCTTCGGCCCGGACGAGATGGGTCGCCTGAAGGACATCGTGCTCAACGCCAAGTTCGTCGAGCGCGACGGCGGCAAGCTGATCCGCGTGCAGGGGCAGGCCCAGCGCTATATCGACGACGTGGCCAAGCGCGCCAGCATCACCCGGCCGCTGAAGGTCATCGCCGCCTGCGGCAACGGCACGGCCGGCGCCTTCGTGGTCGAGGCCCTGCAGAAGATGGGCGTTACCGAGGTGGTGCCGATGGACACCGACCTCGACTTCAACTTTCCCAAGTACAACCCCAACCCCGAAGACGCCGAGATGCTGCACGAGATGGCCCACGCCGTCCGCGAGCATAAGGCCGACCTGGCCTTCGGCTTCGATGGCGACGGCGACCGCTGCGGCGTGGTGGATGACGAGGGCGAGGAGATCTTCGCCGACAAGATCGGCCTGATGCTGGCCCGGGATCTGGCGCCGCTGCACCCGGGCGCGACCTTCGTGGTCGATGTGAAGTCCACAGGCCTCTACGCGACGGATCCGATCCTCAAGGCCCATGGCTGCGAGGTCGTCTACTGGAAGACGGGCCACAGCTATATCAAGCGCAAGAGCGCCGAGCTGGGCGCGCTGGCCGGCTTCGAGAAGAGCGGCCACTTCTTCATGAACGGCGAGCTCGGCTACGGCTACGACTGCGGCCTGACCGCGGCTGCGGCCATCCTCGCCATGCTGGACCGCAATCCGGGCGTGAAGCTGTCGGACATGCGCAAGGCCCTGCCGGTGGCCTTCACCTCGCTGACCATGAGCCCGCACTGCGCCGACGAGGTGAAGTACGGCGTCGTCGCCGAGGTGGTGAAGGAGTACGAAGACCTGTTCGCCGCCGGCGGTTCGATCCTGGGCCGCAAGATCACCGAGGTGATCACGGTCAACGGCGTGCGTGTTCACCTGGAGGACGGCTCGTGGGTGCTGGTCCGCGCCTCGTCGAACAAGCCCGAGGTCGTGGTCGTCGTCGAGAGCACCCAGTCCGAAGACGACATGCGCGCCCTCTTCCGCCAGGAAGTGAAGCCGCGCCTGGGCGACCGGGTCGGCAAGTACAATCAGGAGATCTGATCGGTTAACGCCGGAGTGGCCGGACATCCGAGCCGGCGCATCCGCGACAAGGCACAGAGGCAGGCTTAAAGCCGCCTGCCCCTCCCTTAGCGGGCCGACTATCGGACGTCGCTTGTCAGGATGTCCTGGTGCCCCGCTTTGCGAGCGTATCGACGCGCTTGGAGGGCGGCGTACCCGTTGAGCGCGGATCGTTGAGCCCCCTTGGCGGTGAGGGCAGCGTGCCTGGATAGACGTTCATCGCGGCGTCGTCTTGAACGGGCGGTAGGGCGAGGGGGCGAGGCGCGGGGCCACGGCGAAGAGACGGAATGCGGGAAGCATGAGCGCCGCAGCGACAATACAGGCCACCGACAGCTGGAAGAGCCAGTCCATTTGGGGGATCTCAAGCGTCGCCACGCCTGAGCGCTGACCGCGATGCGGTTCGCTCCCGACGGCGACTGATCCTTATATGGGGAGCGAGCGCCCGGTTTATCAGGGACGTCTTGAAATATGCTGCGTTCGGCCGGTTGGCTGGCGCGCGACTTTGCGGCGGGGTAGTCACCGCCCATGATCAAGCTTCGCCCTTCTCAGCCCCAGGACGGTGATCGCGTCGTCGCGATCTGGGCCGCGGCCGTCGACGCAACGCATGACTTCCTGACGCCCGAGGATCGCGCCTCAATCGGTCGCGAGGTGGAGGCCTTTCTCCCTGCGGCGCCGCTTGTGCTGGCCGTCGATGACCGCGATCGCCCTTTGGGCTTCATACTGATCGCCGACGGCCACATGGAGGCCCTGTTCATCGACCCCGAGTATCGCGGAGCCGGCCTCGGCGCGATGATGATCGACTATGCGCTGGCGTTGCATCCCCACCTGACCACCGACGTCAACGCGCAGAACGCCCAGGCGTTGGGCTTTTACGAGCACATGGGCTTCGAGCGCATCGGCTGGTCAGCGACCGACGGCCAGGGCCGTCCGTACCCGCTGATCCATCTGCGGTTTGGCGTATGAGCCGATTTTCGGCTTATCTGCACGGCCTTCCCTCGCGAGTCATTCCATGCGCCGCCTGCTCACCGCCCTCGCCCTGATCCTGACGCCTGGCCTTGCGGTCGCCGCTCAACCGATCCTGCTCAAACCCGCGCGGGTCTGGACTGCGGAGAGCGCGGGACCGCCCCGCGAAGGCTGGGCCGTGCTGGTCAGGGACGGCAAGATCGCTTCCGTCGGCCCCGCCGCCCAGATCGACGCCGCCGGCGCGGAGGTCGTCGACCTGCCCGACACGACGCTGATCCCCGGCCTGATGGACCTGCACAGCCACCTGTTCCTGCATCCCTATAACGAGACCTCGTGGGACGATCAGGTCCTCAAGGAGACCCCGACCTATCGCACGTTGCGGGCGGCGGTGCAGGCCAAGGCGACGCTGGAGGCCGGCTTCACCACGCTGCGTGATCTTGGCACCGAGGGCGCGGGAACTGCGGATGTGCCGCTGAAAAAGGCGATCAACGAGGGCTTGATTCCCGGCCCTCGCCTCTTTGTGACCACGCAGGCGATCGTGGCGACCGGCGCCTATGGTCCGGCGCGACGGAACTACAATCCCGACGCGGAAATCCCGCAGGGCGCGCAAGAGGCCAGCGGCGTCGCCGAGGTGGTCAAAGCGGTGCGCGAACAGGCCGGCGCAGGCACCGACTGGATCAAGGTCTATGCCGACTATCGCGTCGGGCCCGATGGTTCGACGCAGCCGACGTTCAGCGTCGAGGAACTGAGAGCGCTGGTCGAGACCGCGCATTCCAGCGGCCGCCCGGTCTCGGCCCACGCCTCCAGCGACGAGGGGATGCGTCGCGCGATCCTGGCCGGCGTCGACACGATCGAGCACGGCTATGGCGGATCGGAAGCCACCTTCAAGCTCATGGCCGAAAAGGGCGTTGTCTTCTTCCCCACCCTCACGGCGGTCGAGAGCACCTCGACCTATTTCGGCGGCTATGTCGCGGGCAAGACGACGCCGACCCCGGCGATGCAGGCGGCCGAGCGGGCCTTCCGTCTGGCGGTCAAGGCCGGCGTGACCATCGGCATGGGCAGCGATGTCGGCGTCTTCAAGCATGGCGACAACGCGCGGGAACTGGTGTGGATGGTCCGCTACGGCCTGACACCCGCCCAGGCGTTGCTGACGGCCACCTCGGTGGACGCCAAGGTCCTGGGCCGGACCAACGATCTGGGCCAGATCAAATCCGGCTATCTGGCCGATCTCGTCGCGGTGAAGGGCGATCCGACCCAGAGCATCGAGGCGACGCGTGACGTCATGCTGGTGATGAAAGCCGGAAAAATCGTCGTTCGTCCCTGATCGTGGTGTCGAAGACGCAGTCCCCCTTGGGGCAGGTCACGCCGCCCGCTAATCAGGGCGGCGCTGCTTAAAAGGAGTCGCCATGCGCCTGCCCGCCCTCGTTCTGGCCTGCCTGTTCCTCTTCGTCTCGCCGGCCCTGGCGCAGAAGCTGGACGAGACGCCGCGCGTGGCGGTCATCTCGGCCTTCCCGCCGGAGATCGGCGCGCTGAACGCCGCCACGACCGAGCAGAAGGCGCACGACGTCAACGGTGTGCGCTTCGTGACCGGCAGGCTCGAGGGCAAGCCGGTGGTGGTGTTCCTGAGCGGCGTGTCGATGGTCAACGCGGCCATGACCACCCAGATGGCGCTGGACCGCTTCAACATCACGCGGATCGTCTTCTCGGGGATCGCGGGCGGCGTCGACGAGGGCCTGGATATCGGCGACGTGGTCGTCGCCGACCAATGGGCCCAGAACCTGGAAAGCGCCTTCGCGCGCGAGACCGAAAAGGGCTTCGAGGTCGCGCCCAGCATCCGAACGACCACCCTTGCCAACTATGGCATGATCTTCCCGCGCGGCATTCACATGCCAGGCGACGCCCTGGGGACGCCGGCCCGCGTCTGGTTCCCGGCCGACGCCAGCCTGTTGGACACGGCGCGCAAGGTCGCGGCGCAGGTGGCCCTGCAACGTTGTGCTGCCGACAAGTGCCTGGTCCATCCGCCGAAAGTGGTGGTGGGCGGCAACGGCGTCTCGGCGCCGGTGTTTCTCGACAACGCCGCCTATCGCAAATACCTGCGCGCCACCTTCGAGGCCCGGGTGGTCGACATGGAAAGCGCCGCCGTCGCCCATGTGGCCCTGGTCAACAAGACCCCGTTCATCGCCTTCCGCAGCCTGTCTGACCTGGCCGGCGGCGGCGCGGGCGCCAACGAGATGCACACCTTCATGGCCCTGGCCTCGGACAACTCAGCCACGGTGGTGAAGGCGTTCGTAAAGGCGCTGCCCTAGATTCCCCCCTGAGTTCAGACCCCGGAGGAGCAAACCATGTCGTCTTTCGATCGCCGCGTCCTGATCTCTGGGGCGCTTGTAGCCGGCGCAACTCTGGCGACGTCGGCCAGCGCCGCGCCCGACGCGCCCATGCTGTTTCACCAGGTGTTCTTCTGGCTGAAGACCCCGGGCGACAAGGCCGATCGGGACAAACTGATCGCGGGGCTGAAGGCGTTGAAGGCCATCGACGTCATCCAACAACTGCACGTCGGGGTGCCCGCTTCGACCGAGAAGCGCGATGTCATCGACAACAGCTACGATGTCTCCGAGCTGATGGTGTTCAAAAGCGTCGAGGACCAGAAGCGCTACCAGGACCATCCGCTGCACCAGAGGTTTGTGGCTGACTGCAGCCATCTCTGGAGCAAGGTGGTGGTCTACGACTCGATGTCGGTCTGAAGGCGGCTCTATCGCGTACCAAACGTGCGGTCGCCGGCGTCGCCGAGCCCCGGCACGATATAGCCGTGCTCGTTGAGGGTCTGGTCGATCGCCGCCGTCCAGATCGGCACGTCCGGATGCGCCTCGCGCAGCGCGTCGACGCCCGCTTGGGCGGCCAACAGGCAGACGAAACGCAGGTTGGTGACGCCGTAGTGCTTGAGGCGTGCGATCGCCGCGATGGCCGAGTGGCCGGTGGCCAGCATCGGATCGACCACGATCACAAGGCGGCCGGCGATGTCCTCGGGCGCCTTGAAGTAGTACTCGACCGCCTCCAGCGTCTCATGGTCGCGATAAAGACCGATGTGCGCCACACGCGCAGACGGCACGAGGTCGAGCATGCCCTCGCACATGCCCAGACCCGCGCGCAGGATCGGCGCGAAGACCAGCTTCTTGCCGGCGATTTCATAGGCCGTGGTCGGCGCCACCGGCGTCTCGATCTGGACCTCGTCCATCGGCAGATCGCGGGTGACCTCGTAGCAGATCAACGTCGCGGTCTCGCGCATCAGCGCGCGGAACGTCTTCGTCGAGGTCGCCTTGTCCCGCATCTTGGTCAGCTTGTGCTGGACGAGCGGGTGACTGACGACGGTGACCTGGGACATGGGGAGCTCTGCTAGGAACGTGACACCACGCTCCTAGCAGCCACTCGGAAATCAGACCAGTTGGTCGCCGATCGGCAAGGACCGAATGCGCTTGCCGGTCGCCGCGAAGATGGCGTTGCACAGCGCCGCCGGCGCCGGCGGATAGGCCGGTTCACCAAGGCCGGTCGGGTTGTTGTCCGACAGCTTGTAGCGCACCTCGACGGGCGGCGCGTCGGCCATGCGCAGCAGCGGAAAGTCGCCAAAGTTGCTGTTCACCGCCGCGCCGTTCTCGAAGGTGATGCTCTGGTAGAGCGTGCTGCTGATGGCGTCGAGGATCGAGCCCTGCACCTGCTGTTCGGCGCCGTTCGGGTTGACGATCTGGCGGCCGACGTCGGCGGCGGCCCAGACCTTGTCGACCTTCACCGCGCCGTCCTTGACCGTCACCTGCATGACCACCGCCACATAGCCCAGGTGGCTGTAGTGGCAGGCGACGCCAAGACCAGTGCCCTTGGGAAGCTTGCGCCCCCAGCCAGACATCTCGGCCGCGAGGTCGAGCACGCCGCGCATCCGGCCGGTATGGAAGCTGTCGCCCTTTCCCGGCTCGCCCAGCAGGCGTGGCTCGCCCAGCAGCTCGCGACGGAAGGCGACAGGGTCCTTTCCAGCCGCCAGGGCCAGCTCGTCGGTGAAGCTCTGGATCACGAAGCCGAAGGCGTTGTTGCCCGGCGCGCGCAGGAAGCCGGTCGGGAAGCCCAGCGGCATCACCGATACGTCATGGCGGTAGTTGGCCACGGCGCGGCACGGGAACTGGGTCGCGTTCATCGCTGCGGCGGTGTTGAAGGTCTCGCCCTCGCCGAAGGTGATGAAGTGGTTTTTCCAGGCCACCAGCGCGCCCTTGGCGTCCAGACCGGCGGTCAGGTTGTGCCAGCCGCCCGGACGATAGAAGTCGTGCTGGATATCGTCTTCGCGGGTCCAGATCAGTTGCACCGGCGCATCAACCTTGGCGGCGATGGCCGCAGCCTCGACCATGTAGTCGTTCATCAGTCGGCGACCAAAGCCGCCGCCGCCGCGGATCAGGTGGATGGTGATCGCCGAAGGATCGACGTTCAGCGCCCGCGCGACCAGGGCGCGGCCGGACTCGGGATTCTGGGTCGGGGCCCAGATCTCGACCTTGCCGTCCTTGACGTGCGCCGTGCAGTTCTGCGGCTCCAGCGCTGCGTGGGCGATGAAGGGATAGCTGTAGGCGGCTTTCACCGTCTTGGCCGCGCCCTTCAGCGCCGCCTCGACGTCGCCGTCGTCGTGCAGGTTGCGATGCGGCGGCGCGGCGGCCAGTTCGGCGGCCTTGGCGGCGAAGCTGGCGGTGCTCTGGCTGGCCGTCGGGTGTTCGGCCCACTGGATCTGCAACGCCTCACGGCCCTTGCGCGCCGCCCACCAGCTGTCGGCCACCACGGCCACGCCGGGCATAAGCCCTTGGAGATTGGTCCCGCCCTCAATGATGAAGGCGTCTCGGACGCCCCTCACCGCCTTGGCCGGCGCCAGATCGACTGACGCGACCTTGGCCCCATAGACCGGCGCCTTGGCGAAGGTGGCGAACAGCATCCCCGGCAGGCGCACGTCGATGCCGTAGGTCGGCTGGCCCGTGACGATCGCGTCGAGGTTCTGGCTCTTGTGGCTCTTGCCGATGATCCGGAACGCCTTGGGATCCTTCAGAGTCAGCGACTTTGGATCCGGCGGCGCCAGCGCGGCGGCGGCCTCGGCGAGCTCGCCATAGGACGCGCGGCGCTTGCTGGCGGCGTGGA